>Ga0181349_1001175_pt1 | contig 11241 bp, 11 predicted proteins | sample Su13VDMM110SD_FD_130106 | JGI IMG/M metagenome (GOLD analysis project Ga0181349, IMG submission 130106) | Freshwater viral communities from Lake Michigan, USA - Su13.VD.MM110.S.D | ecosystem: Environmental > Aquatic > Freshwater > Lake | place: USA: Michigan | collected 2013-07-16 | reverse complement strand
CCTCCAATTGTTGCGTAACAACTTGAAGCAGTATTACAACCACCACCTCCAACTGTAGCATAATTACAAGAAGCAGTATTGCAATATCCACCTCCGATTGTTGAACGATAACCAGAAGCAGTATTATATTGACCACCTCCAATTGTTGCGTAACAACTTGAAGCAGTATTACATTTTCCACCTCCAACTGTTGCAAAACAACAAGAAGCAATATTACAATAACCACCCCCAACTATTGAAAAACAACCTGAAGCGGTATTACAATAACCCCCTCCAACTGTTGCATTACAACAAGAAGCAGTATTGTATAAACCACCACCAATTGTAGAATTATTACAAGAAGCAGTATTACAACAACCTCCTCCAATAGTTGAATTACAACCTGATGCAGTATTTTGTTGACCCCCACCAACTGTTGCATAACCACCTGAAGCATTATTACAATAACCACCTCCTATTGTTGAACAACCTCCTGAAGCAGTATTACAACAACCTCCTCCAATAGTTGAATTAAAACCTGATGCAGTATTTTGTTGACCACCACCTACTGTAGCAGAAGTATTAGAAGCAGTATTTGATTGACCCCCTCCAACTGTTGCAGAAGAATTAGAAGCAGTATTACAATGACCTCCGCCAATTGTTGTACCATAACAAGAAGCAGTGTTAAAATAACCCCCTCCAATTGTTGCATAAATACCCGAAACTTTATTTCCAAAACCACCACCAATAGTTGAAAAATTACATCCATTCGTTGCGGTTGTAGTATTTACTATATTTGGAGCTTCACCATTTGTAAAATTTGCAGAAGTTTCTAAAGTTGTATAACCACCCGAATATCCAACCGTATTAATTATACCTGAATAACTACAACAAGCGTAATTTCCGTTATAATTAGCACCAATAAAAGTATCTCCACTTGTGAAAGAAGCAGTTTGGTCGCCTGACAAAATAATGCAGTTAGAATTAACGCAATACGAACCAATAATAGTTGCGTTTGCATTTATATTTAAAGAACCTCCGCCTATAACTCCTGAAACAGATTTATTTAAATTTACATTACCTCCACCGATTGTTGAAAAGTTTTTTGAAGCTGTATTACCACAACCACCGCCAATAGTGGCTAAACAATCAGATGCAGTATTTTGATAACCACCACCAACTGTTGCAAAACTACAAGAAGCAGTATTAAAACGACCACCTCCAACTGTTGAATCATTACCACAAGCACTATTACAATAACCGCCACCAATTGTTGAATTTTGTCCTGAAGCAGTATTATATTGACCTCCTCCAACTGTTGAATATAAAGCAGAAGCAGTATTACAATAACCTCCTCCTATTGTTGAATTTTGATTTGAAGCAATGTTATAACCACCCCCTCCAACTATTGCAACACAACCTGAAGCAGTATTATTATAACCACCCCCTACTGTTGAATAATAACCCGAAGCAGTATTATATGTACCACCCCCAATAGTTGCATTTTCACAAGAAGCAGTATTACAAAAACCCCCTCCTATTGTTGCACAATTACCTGAAGTACAATTTTGATTACCACCTCCGATTGTTGAGTTATTATAAGAAGCGGTATTACTAAAACCACCTCCAATTGTTGCTCTATAACCTAAAGCAATATTATTAAAACCACCTCCAACGGTTGAACCATCACAAGAAGCAGTATTTTGATAGCCTCCTCCAATATTTGATAAAAAACCTGAAGCAACATTAAGACAACCCCCTCCAATAGTTGAAGCATAATTAGAAGCAGTATTACAAAAACCACCCCCAACTGTTGCTCTACTACAAGAAACAGTATTAGATAAACCACCCCCAACTGTTGCTTCACCACAAGAAGCTATATTGTTTGAACCACCACCAACTATTGATTTACTACCTAAAGCACTATTAGAATTACCCCCTCCAATAGTAGCATAATTACCACTTGCATCATTACTGCCTAAAATCGGTTGAATACCTGTTGCATTTGCATTATATTCAAATGGACTTGTGCCACCGCCACCACCACCGCTACAAACGTAGTTTGATAAAGGTTCTGTTTTTCCATTAACGTCTTTTAATAAAAGAATACCCGTAACGCCGTCAACAAAAACTGCCAAAGAGTTTCCGCTTGGAGAGGTAATATTCTGCGCTTGTGATGATGTTATTGCCATTTTTTTATTTTTAAGGAACTATATTTAAAACTCCTGAATTATTCCATACAGAACCACTTGGAAGACCTGCACTACTTGTTGGAATATTTTTTATTGATAAATTATTTATAAAAGTTGTACATACTCTGTCGGCACATAAATTTGAACCTACAATCATTGCACAACTAAAACCACAAGTTCTATTACAATTACCCCCTAATATAGCAGAATAACTTCCTGAAGCAGTATTAATACGACCACCACCAATTGTTGCAAATTGTGATAAAGCAGTGTTGCAATAACCTCCTGAAACTGTTGCATATGAATTAGAAGCAGTATTTTTATTACCCCCTCCAACTGTTGTGGCTTTACTACTCGAACAATTACATTGCCCTCCGCCAATTGTTGCACAGCCCCCTAATCCGATGTTGCATAGTCCTCCGCCAATAAATGAAAATTCACCCGAAACATTATTTTTACAACCCCCTCCAATTATTGAAAAAGAACTTGAAGCAGTGTTACTTAAACCACCCCCAACTGTAGCATAACAATTTGAAGCGGTATTACTACGACCACCTCCAACTGTTGAAGCAAAAGCTGAAGCAGTATTACATCTACCCCCTAATATTGCCGAATTACAACCTGAAGCACAGTTACAATAACCACCCCCAACTGTTGCAAAATTACAAGAAGCAGTATTACTACGACCACCTCCAACTGTTGCGCCATAAAAAGAAGCAGTATTTTCACGACCACCTCCTATTGTTGCGAAACAACTTGAAGCAGTGTTACTTAAACCACCACCTATTGCTGAACGAGTACCTGAAGCAGTATTTTGTTGACCACCTCCAACTGTTGCTAATAATGTAGAAGCAGTATTACAATAACCCCCTCCAACTGTTGAATTATTACCTGAAGCAGTATTAAAAACACCCCCCCCAACTGTTGCAAAATTACAAAAAGCTATATTTAAAACACCCCCCCCAACTGTTGCATAAATACCCGAAACTTTATTTCCAAAACCACCACCAATAGTTGAAAAATTACACCCATCTGTTGCAGTTGTAGTATTTACTAATTTTGGATATTGACCACTTGTAAAATATGAAGAAGTTTCTAAAGTTGTACAACCCCCTGAAAATGAAACCGTATTAATTGTGCCTGAATAACTACAACAAGCATAATTTCCATTACAATTAGCACTAATAAAACTATCTCCATTTGTAAAACAAGCAGTTTGGTCGCCTGATAAAATAAAGCAGTTTGCAGTAACACTACTTGGACTAAAAATAGTAGCATTTGCATTTATGTTTAAAGAACCACCACCTATAAAACCTGAAACAGATTTGTTTAAATTTACATTACCACCACCGATTATTGAGAAGTTTTTTGAAGCAGTATTACAATATCCCCCTCCAATAGTTGCATAATAATTTGAAGCAGTATTAAAACGACCACCTCCAATTGTTGCATAACCACCTGAAGCATTATTTTGACGACCACCTCCAACTGTTGCTTTGTTACCTGAAGCAGTATTACAATCCCCACCTCCAATTGTTGAACACAAACCACAAGCAATATTACATAAACCACCACCAATTGTTGCATAATCACTTGAAGCAGTATTACCCCAACCACCACCAACTGTTGAATAATATGCAGAAGCAGTATTACAACAACCACCTCCAACTGTTGCATTACAACAAGAAGCAGTATTGTATGTACCACCTCCAATTGTTGAACAACCTCCTGAAGCAGTATTACTTCTACCACCTGCAACCGTTGTGTAATAATTTGATGCCGTGTTACCATAACCCCCTCCAACAGTTGATGCGTAATCAGATGCGATGTTATAACGCCCTCCTCCAATTACGGCTGAATTACCTGAAGCAGTATTACAAGAACCACCTGCTATTACTGATAATTGTTCAGAAACATTATTATATTGCCCTCCTCCAATGAATGACCTATTAAAAGAAGCAATATTATTTTGACCTCCGACTATTGTAGCAAAATCTCCACTTGCATCATTTGTTCCTAACACGGGCTGAATACCCGTTGCATTTGCGTTATATTCAAAAGGACTTGTGCCTCCACCACCGCCACCGCTACAAACATAGTTTGATAAAGGCTCTGTTTTTCCATTAACGTCTTTTAATAAAAGAATACCTGTAACGCCGTCAACAAACACCGCCAACGAGTTTCCGCTTGGAGAAGTAATATTCTGCGCTTGTGATGATGTTATTGCCATTTTTTTTTGTTAGAATATCTTATCCCAAAACTTTAATATAACTGTCCAAAGCGCACCCAAAACAATACTTCCTCCAATTAGTTTTGATTTAAAACCCTTGTCATTTTCTATGTATTCAGTATGCTCTTTAACTTTAGTTACTAAACCAACTTGACCATAAGCGTCATCACCAACTATCGTTGTATTTAACTTTGTGGTTGTTTTGTCAATTGCGTCAACCTTATCTGTTAATTTATTCAACGTATCTTTTATCCAAGTGATGTCTTTTGCATTTACTGTTATAGTTTCTTTTGGTTTTCTAACTACTGCCATAACTAAATATTTTTTATAAGCCCAACTCCTCTAATTGTTTTGAGAGAAGTATATTTTTACCATTTTTAAATCCGTTGTAAAAAGCTAATCCAACTGTTTCTTTATGTTTCATAATGAAACAATTTACTTCCGAAATATCACAACCTTTTTCAGTTGCGAAAATCGATAATGCTTTTTTAAGGAAAGGCGATGCTAAACCTTCGTACCCGAAGAAATCCATTCGCTTATCCATAATATTCAAAAAAGTAACCTGCTCAACATCTTTGAAGTCGTTACACATTGTGTAAAAAACATTCCCGTCAATGTCATCAGTAACCTTAATTTGAACATTTTCATTTGACGTGTCGTATTTTTTTGAATACTTGTTTATACCCGTCATCATAATTTTTTTTACAATACCCTCTACCATTGTGTTTTAGTTTAAAAGTTTCTTATGTCAAAAATACTAAAATAATGTCTTTTTTTTAAGAAAAAGTAATTTTTTTATTATTTTTAAAAACAACTGTTTTTTATTTATTTCTTGCTAATAAAATACCAACCACCACCAAAAAAACCATTCCGCCAAAAAACAATTTCTTGTTTCTTTCGTACTTTGATTCTGCTTCTATTCTTTGTTTGTCTAATGCGGAATAAATATCGTAAACCCCACCTAATGTTTGATTTAAGTTTTCGTTTAAAACATCTTTGCATTTAGAATTATCCATTAAAGTTTGCCAACTCTTGTCATTAGGGGTTTGCTTTAATTTATACTGATAATACATACAATTTTCTAAAGGCACGTTGCTTCCACACCCCAAATCTTTATACGCTTCCATTTGACCTCTATTTCTTCGTAATCCGCATTGTACTAATTCCATAATTCAATTATTTTTTGTTAAGCAATTCCGTAAGTTCGTTTTGACTTTTATAAACTTTTGGTTTTTTAAATATTAAATACCCCATTCCTGCTAAACCACCAACAATTACTAAGTTACCTAATAATCCTGAAGATTTAGAAGAACCCGAAGTAGGCGTTGAAGATTTACCTGCGCTTAATAATATTCCCGTGCTTACAACTAAAACCAAAGCACCTACGCCCAAATAAATGTTTTGATTTTTTTGGTTTTCTCCTAAAATACTATCTTCTGCTTTTATTGAAAATATAGCTTGAGATTTTGCTGAATCTATAAGTCTTTGTTTTTCTATCGTATCTCTACAACCTTTAAATTGAAAGTAATCTTCGAGTATGTTTTTGAACCAAACTAAAACCCGTCTATGGGTTTCGTTAGGTCGATTTTTTGTTTGCTCTGCTATTCTATCTTGTATTGTTTTAATAGAATAATCTAAATTCTTACAGTTATCAGCAATTATTTGAATTCCTAATCCTGAAGGGTCAGGCTCACTTTCAAAATATTGACTATATTCATCTAAAGAATATTGTCTATAATTATCAAAAAACCAATTACTTTTAATATTTTTTCCAAGACCTGTATTTGAAATTTTTTTCCAATATTCGTCATCAGGCATACCTTTAACAGACTTGTTAAAAGGTACACTATAATCATAAGCACGGTTAGTAAATTTCTGTTCTACAAGATTTTCTGTATTTACTGATTTTTTTTTCTCAAAATAAATATCACGCCACCCACCGTTTTGTAACCATTTTTTTAAATCTTCCCCTATGATAGAATACAACACGGTTGGCTCTTGACTTACACCGTTTTTATTTTCAATATCTCTTAACGCACTTTTTAAAATACCGTTCTGATAATCGCTTATTACTAAAGGATTTTCAGTCAGCAATTTATTAATTAAAAGAAAATAATCATTATTATAATTACCATCACTTAAATTATCACTGCCATATTTTGCTATAATAGACCAAAATTTTCTGTATTCAGGCTTATCTTCTTTTAAGACATAAAGTTGTCCCTGAAGTTCTGCCTTTTGCTCTTGAGATATTGTCGGCTTGTATTTGTTCAATAGATAATAGCCTATAAAACCAACACCGCTAATAGCCCCAACAATTCCTACTGTTTTTAATGCACCCATTCTCTATTTATTTTCATTTGGTAAAACAACTTTTGGTTTTTTAAATATCAAATAGCCCATTCCTGCTAAACCACCAACAATTACCAAGTTTCCTAATATTCCCGAAGACTTAAAAGAACCCGAAGTAGGCGTTGTAGATTTACCTTTGCTTAATAATAATCCCGTGCTTAAAACTAAAACCAAAGCACCTGCACCTAAATAAATATTTTGATTCTTTTGACTTGCTCCTAAAACACTATCCTCTGCTCTTATAGCAAATAAAGTTTGCGTTTTTGCTGAATCTAAAAGTCTTTGTTTCTCTATTTTATCTCTACAAGCATTTAATTCAAAATAATCCTCATAAATTTCTTTATACCACATCAAAACTTTAGTTCTACTTGGGTTTGGTTGCCTTTGTATCTGTTGCTTTATTCTTTCTTGTTTCCTTTTAATTAAACCATCTAAAGTAGCACAATCTTTAATTGTTATATATAGGTTTTTCCCTGAAGGGTCAGGGGGTATATTAAACCCACTACCATATTCTTCAGGAGTGGCGTATTGCCAATAATCTTCCTTACATTTAGCACTATTTTTATTTTCAAAACACTCCTTACTAAAAGGCTTAAAATCATACGGAATATCACGCCATTTTTCGTCTTCTATTTTTTTAGTTCTTTTATCCCACTGATTAACTACAAGAGAATATGGATTAGACCACGCTGTAATAAGTGAAGTCGATTTTTTACCTGTATATACTTCCCAAAAAACATTTTTATTGTTCATATCCCCGAAAAAATTAAAAAGGGTTTTATGTTCAGCATCGGTAATAATTAAAGGTTTTTCAGTAAGTATTTTATTTTTTAAGTTTAAAATTTCTTGTCTTTTATCTACATTATCATAACCGTATTGAGCAATGATGCTCCACAGTTTACGATTTTCAGCGTTATCAGTATTAAGAACATACCCTTCCCCTTTAATGTCAAAAGTCTGTTGTTTGTCAACGGTAGGCTTATTTTTATTTAATAAATAATAACCTATCAGACCAACACCACCAATTGCGCCGAATATTCCTGCGGTTTTTAAAACACTCATACCTTTGTTTTTATTTAATTCCTAAAAGAGCAAATACTTTTGGGTACTTTGCTTTTAGTCTTTCATAAGCACCGCCCAATTTGTAATCTTCAATTAAATCAACGCTATAATTAAATTTTTGCTTGTCAAATTTTAACGTTGTAGGTATTCCCAAGAACACAACATTAACGACCCCTGAAACCGCTACGTCAATTGGTTTTCTCTCTAAAATATCTTTTAAGAAAGGTAATAATACAATTTTTGTTTTTGCAATATCAATTTCTCCATAACCAACGATTTCAAAAGAAGAATTTGGCTGAATTGTAATTTTATCTGTTGATTTTGTCAAAGCAAAAGGATTGTCCTTAAAGAACAATTCTAATTCATATCCTTTAACATCTACTTTAAAAGAAGACTTATTAGAAATTTGAAAAGTTGCGGAAACTTTAAGCAAGTCGCCTTCTTGACCTAAAAATTCAAAATTTTTTAATTTGTAATCGTAATTCAAAGCCAAATCGATTTGGTATCTAAAATATCTATATAAACCAAATCCTGCTATGACTAAACCTCCAAAAAATAATACTTTTTTCATCTTATTCTCTTTTACCAAACATTGTAATTATTAATACCGCTCCTACCAAAACTATTGCTCCAAAAAATATTTTTTGTTTTGCTTGATATTTGCTTTCCTCTTCAATTCTTTTTTTATCTAAAGCCTGAAAATTTTCTGAAATTGAACGGATAACTCCCGCTCTAAAATCGCCTACTTTCTCCCCGCATTTCTTATTGTCAAATTCCTTAACAATATTTTCTAATTGCTTTGTTGATGAATCCGCCTTTTTATTATCTCCTGTACTACGAGCATACTGAATTGATGATTGCATAGAAGTTATTCTGCTCTGTAAAGCGATACAATCATCTGTTTCAGGGTCTTTCCCACAAGGAGATTCTTCATACTTCTTTTTAGAAGCATCGTAATCATCTTGTAGTTGTTGCAATTTAAAAGGCGTTGCTTTATTGTTTTTTTTAGCAAAATCTAATTCTAATTTTTTTAAATTCAAAACTAATGCGTCAGATTTACAACTATAAGCAGTACCCTCGATAGGATTTGTAGAAACCATAATTACTTATTTTAACACAATATACAAGCCTATTAACATTACAACCGCCCCTAACCCAATATAAATACTTTGGTCTTTTTCGTTAGCAGGTAGAATTTGTTGTTCTGCTTTGATTGCAAATTTACTTGTTTCTACTGCGCCCGTAGTAAGCCTTATATTTTCAATTATATCTCTGCAACCTTTAGTAGCAAAAGTGCTTTCCCAAGCTTGTTTTTTTAACTCAAGTGCCTCCAAATAAGCTTTTTGTTGCAAATTTGGCAAAGGGGTTCTATTTCTTTCAACAACAAGTTTATCACTTATTCTCTTTATGTCTTTGTCTAAAGAAACACAATTGTAAGGCAAAGAACCGAATTCGTTTTGAACCCTTTCATAAGCCACTATCTGCGCTCTGCCCCACTCCGTATTTCCAAATATGTTTGCACTAACCATAACTTTTATTCTTTATAATTAAATGTCTGAATATAATTTTTACCTTTATTATCGGTTATGGACAGGGTTATTACTGCGCTTTTTGGGCTTCTTGGTAAATTTCCTCCAAGACTATCAAAAACAAAATAATGTTTATCTAAGGACATCTGTTGAGAGCCAACAGAATCAACAACTGTTATCTTCCAACTTATAGGAAGTAATTCACTTATATTAGCACCACAAATTTTGTAAAATACACTCCAAAGACTTCCATTATCTCTTGGCGTTGGAAAACCTGCATTAAATCTTTTAACATTAGTAATTAATAGTTTTGGTGGATTACACCCGCTCGTAGGGATATTGTTGGGATTAGCCTGTTGTTGATGTTGAATATTGTAATTAGTGCAATCCGTTCCTGTTGACCAAGCCAAGCCAAACCCACAATCTATACTTTCTCTTACGTTTTGATTAACTTGTTGTTGTTCAGCGGGAGATAAGATAGATGGAGCGTAAGGATTTTGACCTTGATTATTTATTGTGTCTTGACTATATTCAAAAGGCTTGTCAATAGTATCAGCACCCGCTTGTAGGCTAATTGATTGTGTAGTCAGGTCAGCCAATTGCTCATCAGCCGTAGTTGGTTTATTTCTTCTAAACCAAACAAAGCCAATGATAGCAATACCTCCCAAAATAACTAAAGCACCCAAATTACTCTTTTTCATACCTAATTTTATTTACCGCCTTTTTCCTGCGTAGCGTATTTAATTCCCATAATTGTTCCAACTATTGAAAATGCGTTTGTCAATAAAACACTAAACATATTTGACCAAGTTGAACCAATTATTTGCGTTTCTTTGTTTGTAACAATTGCTAACCAATACAATATAGTAGTAACGATTCCAACGCCAATTATTACCGCCAAAGCACATTTAACGATTATTTTTATTAATTCACTTTGGCTCTTTTTTATCATCACGTCCAAATCATTCAAAGCCATATTTTTTTCGATTTCTATTGAATCTTTAAGTTTTTGAGAGTTTTGTAATTCAACTGTCAAATTCTCTGTAAGTTCATCTATTTTTTTCTTGTTATTAACAGACTCGGTAATGTCAGTTGCGATTTTAACCACATCTGTAATATTCCCTTTACTGTCAAGAACGGGATTGTAAGACGCTTGTAAATAAACAACAGACCCATCTACTTTTAATCTTTCAAATACTCCGTCAAAAAAACTACCCTTTTTTAAACTTTCCCAAAACTTAATATATTCATCAGACTTTGAATACTCGTAAGTTACAAAGATACTGTGATGCTTTCCAATGACTTTATTTTTTTCATTGGATTTATAACCCATAGTTTCTAAAAATATAGAATTTACATTCGTTATAAATCCATCAACATTAAAACTAATAAGAGCTGTACTTCTATTGATAGCATCTATCTGTTTTTTACTACTAACAATCGCACTAATGTCAGTAGCAATTTTCATTATTTTAGTAATCTTACCTTTATCATCAAAAATAGGATTGTAAGTTGCTTGGAGATTAATAAGGCTTCCGTCTTTTTTTCTTCGTTCAAATTCCCCCTGATAATACTTACCACTTCTTAGTATATCCCAAAATTTTTCATATTCAAGTGATTTTGCGTATTCTTGGCACACAAAAATACTATGGTGCTTACCTATAATTTCTTCGTGATTGCCTATGCCATAACCCATTGATTCTAAAAAAATATCGTTGACACCTAATATAATGCCACTAAGGTCAAAGTAAATAATAGCATTACTTCTATTAATTGCTTCAAGCCTACTCAATAATTCTTCTTTAGATAGGTTTTTCATAAACTATTATATTTTGATATTAGAGAAATCAAGATTTGACCAATTAACATTAGAAAAATCATAATTACTTAATTGATT
>Ga0181349_1001173_pt1 | contig 11250 bp, 20 predicted proteins | sample Su13VDMM110SD_FD_130106 | JGI IMG/M metagenome (GOLD analysis project Ga0181349, IMG submission 130106) | Freshwater viral communities from Lake Michigan, USA - Su13.VD.MM110.S.D | ecosystem: Environmental > Aquatic > Freshwater > Lake | place: USA: Michigan | collected 2013-07-16 | reverse complement strand
ATAGCTAAAGGAGATGCGGGTGTACCTGCTCCAATTATAGTTGTTCCATCAACAGAAATTTGTACAATTGGATTTGCAGGGTCGGTGTTATTTGTATTCAATCCGGTTACAGACTGAACGCCGCCACCACCACCTCCAGTGCCGCCACTATATATACCAAAATCATTGTTTTTTAACATAGTTTAACATAGTTTAACTAACAGTGATTATCAATTTAACTGTACCACTAACCCAAGCTACAGTAATTCCAGAAAGCGTATTATTAGGAGCCGAAGCTGTCAAAACGAAAGATTCTCCATCGGATAAAGTCAGTGTTGTTGGAGCCATTCCCTTGAAAGGATAATTACCCAATAAAGTAAAAGAGCCACCGGAAGGGGCGGCTTCAACAGAAAGACCAACAACACCATCAGCAGAATTTATAGTTATTGTTTGGCTACTTGTTAATGTTTTAGTAAATGTGTTCATTTTTAAGTATTTTGTGGTATTTCCATATCTTCATCATTGAAAAGGTATTCAGAATCTGTTTCTTCTTCATCTTCTTTTGGATAGAATTTTATTTCTTTTAAAAACTCAAATCCATTATAAAGTGCCAATTTCACATTTGGTTTTTTACCATCATATTCCGGTTGACACATTATAAAAACCTTTTCAGGACTTATTTGGTAACTCTCTGCAAACCTCGTTAATGCTTTGAAAATAAAAGGTGGAGCCAATTTGCTATACCCTCTAAAATCTAACATTGGTTTCAAATTCAAAACCTCCCATATGGTAAGGCTTCTGGCAAGTTTGTAGTTATTACAAATCAAGTATTTGTTTAATGAATAGTCGTCTTGTGCATTAAGCTCAAACTCTCCATCTTCATTTTTAATCACATTCAACCCAAGAATAAGTTGAACTTGATTTAGTTGTACTTTGTCAAATTTTGCGTTCCTTTCGCAACATTTGAACATAATTTCTTTTGTTTTACTTGCGATAAAGCCTACCATTTTTTTCCTTTTTCTTTGGTTTAATTTTTTCCTAACTACTCAAAATTTCTTTCAAAGTAGTTCTATATTTTATAGGTAAAGATACTGTAAATATTCCAGATTTCAATGTTGCATATCCATCAACTTCAAAAATTTGATCATTAGTTTGCAAGGCCATTGAAATTATATCTACAGCACTACCGAAAACCAATTGTGGATTCAATGTATATTGAAATGGTATAACAGATTCCGACCTTGCGGGAACAATAAATTCATTGGTATCTTCTATGTAACCTATACGAACACCATTTAGGAAAAAGTCAACTATGAATTTCTTTACTACAACTTCAACATCCGCATCGGATTTGAATAAAACAGACAATTGACCCTTCACTACTTGAAAATCTGCCCTCTCTATTCCAAAATCCAGTATCTTATAACTGAAGTTCTTTAGCAAATCAGCTTGTACTTTGAAATAGCGATACAAAGCATATCCAAATAAACCTAATCCGGCTATAATTGAACCAACTAATATTGCTCCTTTATTTTTCATTAGAATTTATGTTTTATGCCTTTTGATTGTAGCATAACATTTATTTTATTTATTTCCGAAGTTGATAAATCATAATTTAACCAAGCTGAAATTGAACCACCAAATGTTTTATCATTCCACATCCACCTTGTATATGATATTGGTTGACTTGCTGCACAAGGTTCGTAGTATTGAACACCCCACATATTTATCAACTGTTTTACATCCGCTTCATTTTTTAATTTTGAAATTTCATTATACACTGCATCTTCATCAGTACCACAACCATTCATAGCTATTACCAAACCACTTATTATACTTTGGAATTCACTATTAGACATTGTTAGTCTTATACCACTTTGTTGTAATTGTTGCAATTCGTTATTTGCATCATTAGATTCTTGCAAAGCGTCTTCTAATTCCTTTTTTTCTCTAAATCTTTTAACTATACCTCTTGCGGTTAGAATGGCTACAGTTAATCCACCTACAACAACCGCCCCTTTTGCCCAAGGTGGTAAATCATTATAATATTGAAAAACTTTATTTTCCATAATTTTATTTTACAGTGTGTTCAATTGTGAATGGAAGCCCATAAGCCTCTTGCAAGAATGCAATAAAACCGGTTATGTAAGAAGCAGGAACATCACCTTGGTCTTTGAAACCAAAAGTTCCAACATAACCTTTACCATTTTCATCTTCTAAAAGGAAATCAAAATAGGTATTTTCACCTCCTTGTTTAATATGATAGTTTATTTCGTGGTCTCTTTTGTATTGTGGAAAGTACAATTTAGATTTTACATCAGCATCAGACAATCCTTTGTAGGATTGAGTTTCACCTCTTTTCAAGGTTCCAGCAGTATAATTGTTATCCAAAGGATATACAGAGAAACCAAAGCTATCCGGGAATTTGCTTCTTAATGTTTCGTTCATTCCTCTTATGGTGAAACCATAATCAAATTGACCACCATCAGCCATCAATCCACCATCAGCGAATTTTTTTGAGAATTTTTTCCAACTTAATGCTTCATCATCACAAATATCAGAAGCAATTTCTATATTATTGATATGTGTGTTTGCTGAATCACTATAAGATGTCTTTTCTTCAAAAATATCTTCTAACCCATTATTCTTGATAAATTCTTTGATTACATTAAGGTCATCTTGAATCATTAAAAGTCGGTGTTTTAGTTGTTGTAGTTCATTTTTACTTGAACCAATACCCCATCTCAAAGATTCTTCATCATTAATGTCACAAGCAATTTCTATGTTGTTTAGACTGGTGTTAGCTGATTCACCATAAGAAGTATTCTTCTCAAATGTATCTTCTAATCCTTTATCTTTAATAAATTCTCTGATTGCCTCAATGTCATCTTCAATCATTGAAAGTCGGTGTTTAAGTTGTTCTTCTTCGCCTTTCTTTGACATAACACCACCATCAGCAAATGTTTGGCTTTTCATTGAATCTCCTAAAAGGTATCCGCCTACTATGCAAAGTATAAATGGTATCATTAACAAATAGTTTTATCGCATTTTTGAACATATTGTGCAGAAACATACCCATCTACTATATTATTTGAAGGGTTTTCGCCATAAGACATCCATCCACTTGTAGAAGAAGGCTTTAAGGCAATTATTCTACCCTTTGGTAAACTACCTACAATAGAAGATGTAGTTGAAGGTTGTTCTCTTACATTAAGATTACTTACTAATGTTACAACTTTGTATTTGTAATAGAAGTTGGGTAATTTGTAAGGGTCGCCAGTGCTTCCACCACCAGTGCTTCCACCACCAGTGCTTCCACCACCAGTGCTTCCACCAGTGCTTTCACCATCGGCTTCCATAACGGCTTCTTCATAGGTCTTTTTACCCCTTAACTGCCTATAAATAAAATAACCCCCGATTAAAACCGGGAGTGTAATCAAAGCTATTTTTTGGTATTTTTTCATTATATTTTATTTAAAGTGTTCCTCTTTTTACGGAGGAACCTTATAAATGTTAATACTATTATGACAAGCATTAGAATCCTGGAGGTGCAAAGAAATCCATACGATTCATACCATCGGCACTTGCAAATGAAGCTGAAGTTGTTTCTTTTAAAACTACATCTTTAAATCCAGCACCATTGTAAACAGTAGCTAAACCAAACAATGGTTGAGTTGATGTTACGACTGTCTTTTTCTTTTCAACTCCATTAACCAAGTAGCTAATTGTTTTGGTAGGCGCATCATACTTAACAGTGAATTTATCTGTTGGTTTGTAATCTCCCAATGGAATACCAAAATTTACAGGTGTAGTACTTGCTCCTTGATTTTTTCCATTCTCCCAAATTTCAACTCTTTTAGGCGATCCTTCACCATAGAAATAGAAAGCATAGTCCATATTTGTCCAAGAAAATACATTTCTTGTTATTGGATCAGTAACTAAACCAATCATCATAGTTCCACCACTACTTGCAGGACTTGCTGTAATACTACAAGATTTGTTTGTTCCAGCTTTACTATATGCCCTTGCATCCCATTTATTTGATGTTGCATTCTTTTTTGATACAGCTCCTTCAGACAATGCCGCATCACCACCTACTTGTAAAGTTTCAAACATAGTTGGTGGAGTTACAGGTGTGTCTGGTGTATCATCTCCAGTTCCAGTGCCAGTTCCTGCACCACCACCGCCGCCTCTGCGAGGTGTAGGTACAAAAAAGAATCTGTAAAGTAAATAACCGCCGACAAAAATACCACCAAGGGTCAGTATCGTTTTTAATGTGCTTTTTTCTTCCATTGTTTTTGTTTTTATTCGTTTATAAAGGTGTTATAGTTTTCAAAATTATCTATGAAATTTTTAATAGTATCAAATCTATGTTTGTTTGCTTCTGTTGGTGCATTCATAAATGTTTTCGCAAACACTTCAAAAGCTTCAATTCTTGGATATCCTAATCCCAAGTATATCAACAAACCATTCATATCTGCCTCAATTTCATCATCCACATCTTTATTCAAATAAGGATGACTGAATTCGTGTAGTAAAATCGCCATACGATTAGGTATAGTGAATTCTATGAATTGCTTCTTACTTACTTCTATTGTTCCATTATCTATGTCTATTCTCGCCGGAGTAGTCTGTTCTTGACCACCATCTTGAATTATTGGAAAGTATTTTATTACAAATTGCTTATCATCGGAAACATATGTACCAGTCGGTAATGAACCAGCGTTATAACAAAATCTTGTTGCAAAATTTACAAAGCTTCTTATCATTGGATTCGCAAAATCAATTACATCAAGTTTTTTATCCAATTGTTCTTTTGTTATTGAAACAACTTCAAAAGTATTATCTTGACCTGATGTAAGATTTCCATATTGTTCGTTGAAAACTTCAACCAAAACATCTTGTCCAGTTACGGGCATTCTTACAAAGAATATAGTTTCCCCATCAACTGTTTTATATCTATTTGTAAATTCTGTGTTAGGTTGATGTGCATCCGAAACGATAATTCTTATTGTTTGGGGTGAATTAGTCCTTACCTTAATCAATAAGGTCATTTCTTCATATCTCGTTGGCACATTGTATGTCATATATCAAATCTTGGCATAAAATTAATGCCATTTAAAGATGCTTTTTTAATAGTATTGTTCGGTATAGGTTCGTTTTCACTTAATCTCGTTGGTGGTTTCAAATATGATGGTAAAGCCGAATTATCAAATGAAAGCGTATTTGGTTTATCTGTAGGAACTTCTCTTAATTCAATTGATTTAGTTGAATTCATCGCAACTAATAAAAAGAAAATACCAATACCTACATATACTGCCGTTTTTTTATCTATCATTTTTTCTTACGCTTTATTAGATAATATGTAACTGAACCTAAAATCAAAACTGTTGATACAATTAGCGTTGTACTATCTAAACCCAAAAATTTACCTTTTGTAGGTTCTTTTTGAATCGGATAATCGTCTTCAAAAATGTTTATTTCATTTTTAATCGTATCCGAAAAATCCGACTTCACATCTATTGCATCAAAAGATAAAAAGTTATTGGAACTTCCTTTTTTTTGGTTTTCCCTTTCTATCCATTCTTTGAAGGTTAGCGTTGATCCGCTTTCCTTCCATTTTTGATTAGCAGACTTTTCCATATTATTTTGCTCCAGATGTTTTTAAAACTTTATTTCCTATCCAAATAAATCCCCCAATAACTACAATTCCAAATATAAGTGAATTTAAGAATACTTCTTTATTTCCGGTCATTTTTTTGGATTTTTAAGCTGATTCATTACATAATAAGAGCCTAAACCTACAAGGGCTACTAAACCTACTATTAACGCTGTTTTTTTATTCATTTTTTAATGTATTTGGATTTTGCAAAACGATAGGAACACCGAATTTTTCATCAGTGTACCAACCTTTTGTTATGATTATTGGAGTAGATTGTGGTAACTCGTTTCCTTGTGTATCCACTTTCTTTACTCCAAAGACCAATTCGTCTATGGTTAAATTTTCAAACATCTTACCAATTAGTTGATTTTACTTGGTAGAAATTAGCAGGTGCGCCATTTGCGTTTCTTAACCAACTTGAACTTTGAACATTTACCTGATCAGTAATATTCTTTTTTCTTGAACCTGGAATACCGGTAAATCCTGCCATACTTTTAACTCTTTTTCCTGGAATACCAGTAAATCCTACCATACTTTTAACTCTTTTTCCCGGAACTCCGGTAAAACTTGATTTTTTTCTCGTATTGTTATAGAGAAGAAAACCAGCTACGCCAACTATGGCAATAGTCAAAACATTTTTTGTTGTCTTATTCATAAAATTTATATTTAGAAGGTAATTCCTTTGTCTTTCAAAATTTTTATTGCAGTTTTATATTCACTACTGCTTAATTCATCATATAATGCTCCTTTCAAGCTACCAGTATAATCATCAACAAAGATATTTCCGAATCCACTTGAAAGTGTTCTTGTTCCGTAGGCATTTTGAAGCTTATTCCAATCACTTTGATTTGAAAGCATACCTAAAATTTCAAATATTTTCTTGTAATTAGTACCATACCCATTCATATAACCATATAATGTGTTAGCAAGGGCATTATAGTCTAAACCAGTTGGCTCATCAGTAAATCCACCTCCAGTAGATCCACCTCCATTATCATCATCAATGTCATCATCAATGTCATCAATAATATCATCCATAGTTGATTTGCCGTCAGATTTCAAATATTTTGAAACAATCAAAATTCCAACAACCAAAGCACCTACCCCTAATATGATTTTAGTCTTTTTTTCCATAAAGTTTATTTGTGGGATGCTTAAAATTTTGTTCTTTCAAACATCCCACCATTAACATCTCTATACTTATCTAAAAGTAAATAACCTGCAACTCCAATGAGTAAGACACCTAATATGATTTTAGATTGTCTTTTCATTATCTGAAAATTCCAGAACCACTACTAATTGTTGTTGATTTACCTCCAGGGCATTCAGAACAATTTTTACCTTTGCTATCTGGTGCGATTTGACCATTGCAACAAATGTATTGACCATTTGCAGTTTTACCTGAATGTCCACAGCAAATTTTTGCCGCAGATCCAATTGCATTCTTCATTCTTGCACTACCTACACCACCACTAAAAGATGCTGTTGTAGCTTTCTTTTGATTTTGTTGATAGATTAAGTAAGCTGCAAGTGCTACTACACCAACACCTACTATCATTTTTGTTTGTTTGTTCATTTTTTGGTTTTTTGAGTTTTATTAAATTATTTTTGACCTGCTTTCCAACCTTTTGAGATAGCAAATACGGTTACGAAAAGAACTGCTACTGAAATGGCGATACCACCAGCTGTTTGGAAGAAATTTTTGTTGTCTGACATTTTGTTTATTTTTTGGGTTATTAATTTATTTTTTTGTTGCTTTACTTATTGCTGCTCCTATTACCGAACCAATAAATGCACTTAATACTATATTCTTTTTTCTTGTTAATCCAACCAAAATACCAACTAATCCACCTATTCCGGCTGCTTTAGTGGTATCAGCTAAAATCTTATTAGAATCTTTTGTTTTAGCTTCACCTATTTGGTTTATAAATTTTTTAAAGTACATAATTAGTATTCATATCCATAAGAATCATACGAATAATCGTATCCATAATCTTCATATCCATAATCTTCATATCCATAATCTTCATATCCATACTCGTCATATCCATATTCATCGTATCCATACTCGTCATATCCATACTCGTCATATCCATATTCATCGTATCCATAAACATCTTCATCTCCATATAAATCAGAACCACCACCAGGCGGTCTATCACCACCACCAGGCGGTCTACCACCACTTGGTCCACTACCGCTTCCAGAACCACTACCACCTCCACCTTTGGGTTTATCTGGACCACCTTGTTGTTGTTGCTGTGGTCTTCTTCTTTTTGGTTGATTTCCTTGTAGAAGTTGTAACAATCTTTGGGCTGGTGTAAGTTGTTTTGGTTGATTTGGAGTTCCGTTACCAGTTCCAGTGCCAGTGCCAGTTCTTCTTCTTGGCGTAGCTCCTCTTGCGGCAACGAAAATACCTAACCCCAAAACTGCGGTTGCTCCAATTATAAGACCAATTTTTTGACCATTAGTCATTACTTAATGTTTTTCTTCTTAAAATAGAAATATGTTGCAATACCTGCGATAATAACAACACCACCAATAGCAATTGGAAGTCCATATGCTTTGATGATATTAGATTTATCTGGTGTATTTTGTTGTCTTCTTAATTCTAATAATGCTTTTTCAGCTTGTTCTTTTGTAATGGTTCCTTGTTGTTCAGCAAGTTTGATTTGTTGCTCGTTGGAATAAATCTGTCCAGCAATCTTTATAACATCACCGAATTTTATACCATCAAAAAACCCACCAAATAATCCACCGCCTTTTTTTGGTGGTCTTCCTGGGTCGTATCCATAAACATCATATGGATCATATCCATAATCATCTTCTGTATATTCGTGTGTATATCCATATTCATCAGTAAAATTTTTCATACTATTACAATTTTTACAATTATCTATAAATAAAGGTCTTTTAAGGAATATTTGTCCGGGGGCTACTTCAGTAGTAAGGTCAAGTCCTGTATAAACATTCATCATACCTCCTTGTACTGGCTGTCCTGCGAAATTCTTCATATTATTGCTGTTGTGTTATTATTGCTAAAGATACTAAAACTGCCGCAACAAGTATGATGTTATTTGTCTGTGTAGCAATATTACCTGTTGCATTTTGATAACTTCTTGGTTGAAATTGTAATGGTCTTACTTCAACTATACCGGAATCCATTTTAGGTTGAACAACTGCCGTATTGGTTGTTATTTCATCTGGTCGGAATAACTCCAAAATTGCATCTTTGTCCGGATGAATATCCATAATTTTTTTTAATGCCAACTCGCCGTTTCTTGCTACCATTGACAATAAATTATCGGAAAGTTCTTTTGCGTCCATAGCATCCTCATAACCACTCCTTACGCACAATTCATTTGCTTTTACTGGATTTAATTCTGCTATGTAACGATATACACTCATATATTTTTATTTAGAAAAAAAGGCGGCAACATTATGAAGCCGCCCTTTTCGCTTTATTAGATCGGGATTCAATTATCCTTGGATGTAGGTCGGTACACCAACAATGTTTGGATTACCATAGCTTTGAGCTACTGACTGACCTTGCAAACCAGCTGACAAGTTAATGTTACTTGCAGGGTAGAAGTGAATACGGAACACAACAGAAGCACCAACTTGAGTGAAAGTCAATTTAGTGAAACCATCAATGCTGTACAATTGCTTAACAGCTACGATAGTTGACTGCTGCTGGTATGGATCAATTGTCGGAACGATAGTTCTCAATAACTGATTACCATTCGCATCTTGAGTATTCAAGGTGAAAGTTTGAGTAACTTGGTTAGAAGCACCACTTACACTCTCAATATAAGTAAGACCTACACTGAAAGGTTGGTTCATTGATTGATAAAGGAACTGTTGGTAGTTCACATTAGCAATTGCAGAAGAAATAGTGATACCAAAACCAGTACCAGTTACTACCAAGTTACCACCTGAAAAAGTAGCAGTACCAGTAGGAGTAGATGGCATTGTACCACCACTCAAATAAGAGTAAGCACCCAAAACATCAAAGTTGCTAACCGCTGTTGCAGAAGCGTTACTTACTGTAAGGATGTAAGGTTGTGATTGAGGTGTGTTGTTACCACCCATCATACTACCATCAGCAGGTCTCATTTGAGGTCCTACCATTGTAGATGGACTTGTGAAAGGTCCACCATAGTTTCTGTAACCACCGGTTGTAGCGGCTGGTTCTCCAGTCCAACTTGCATATTGTTGGTTTGCGTTGTCTCTCGCTTGTGCGATATAGTTTCTAACTGACATTTGAAAAAAATTTTGTTTTTAAAAAATTGGTTTGTTTTGAAAAATTTTGTTTTTGCGTTACAGGAGCAAAATCGGCACAAACCTCAATCTTCCTTTCACGGCGTATTAGTCATAGAAATCTCAAATAAATCCAAATCCACTCTTTATATTCCATCTTTACAAAAAGACTTAATATATTAAGTTTATCCTTCAAAACTTAATTTTTCTAAATCTATCATTGCATACTTATTAATTCATCCATCAAGAATACAAATTCAGGACTTCATAAATTAACTCCTACACAATTCAAAATCAAAGACCTTTACTCAAAGACAATCCAAATTTATATATGAAATATTATTATTAGAAGGAATTTATTCTCAACTATATGTGTTGATTTTATGTATAAATGATACATTTATATATAAATCATAGTTGATTTTAGCAAAAACAAAGGGGAAATTTCTTAATTACTTTTTGTAGGTAAGTAGTCTTTTTTTAGCTTCTGCGATAGCAGTGCTTGGAGAATGCGTTTTTCGTCCTCTTTCATCTCTGGACTTTAATAGTGGAGAAACTATTTGAGCATATTCTTTTTGTATAAAAGCATTACAAGCGTTATCGTATTCATCATCATTGAATCCACCATATATTTTTTCATCATCTATATCAACATATAGGAAAAAGTGCTTATCGCCATTTTCATATCTTTTGTTGATTATTTGCTCTGCTATTGAAAGATATTCAAACTTATCTTCAAACTTATGCTTATGCTTCTTTACAGTATCTGTGAACTTATGTAATCGTATGATATTTACATTTTGCCACACTTTTGAGGTAATACGGCCAATAGACTGATAGTGCATAATGATATCTACTCCAATATGCCTATTTGTACAAATTGCACCAACCAAGTCATTCGGCATTGTATCGGAGATATACTTGTTTACATCTTCAACCAATAAAAGTCCATTCTTAAAAGTATTTAAGACTTCAAAAAGAGTTTGTGCAATATCGTCAAGGGTCATTTTTGTACCATCATCTAAAAATGGTCTAATCCTTCTTACATCAATTATAGGATGAACTGAAAATAGAGGAACATCTTTTAGTCTTATAGCCTTTATGTTGTAGTATTCGTCATTTACATCAATAATAAGCACACGCCTTGGTGGAACACCCTTTGATGGATTTCCAACAACATAGCTGTAGATCATTTTTTCTGTTGTGTAGCTTTTGCCTACACCCTTCTTACCAACAGCAACTAAAAGTTTTGGCTCTCTCATATCTCGTATTTTCTTGGTCTACCTCTTTTTTTAATAGGTTGCTTTTCTTCTGGTTCTTCTATTACTTTGATAGGTTCAAATTCTTCT
>Ga0181349_1001172_pt1 | contig 11258 bp, 4 predicted proteins | sample Su13VDMM110SD_FD_130106 | JGI IMG/M metagenome (GOLD analysis project Ga0181349, IMG submission 130106) | Freshwater viral communities from Lake Michigan, USA - Su13.VD.MM110.S.D | ecosystem: Environmental > Aquatic > Freshwater > Lake | place: USA: Michigan | collected 2013-07-16 | reverse complement strand
TAAATAACCATCGTAATTACCAGAAGTTGCATTTTCTTTTCTTCCTACTATTGAAGCAAATTGTGCAATATCAGATGTTCCAGTATAAAACCCACCTAAACTAATACCTCCACCTAAATTAATCCCAGCACTATTTGTACTAAATGCTTGAATGGTTTGGTAGTTACCCATTGTTGCATTAGCTTGTCTTACATCTAAAGCATTTAATGGCGAAGTCGTTCCGATTCCTAATTGCCCACTAGCATTTAACGTCATCGCTTGGGTATATGATATTAAATTACCAGCAGTCCCCGATGCTGAAACATACCATCTATGTTGGTCTGATAATGTATATAAAGATGAAGCATCCCCAGTATATTTATAATAAAATCCTGAGCCATTTGTTGTAGTATTACTACCACCATAAGCATTCCATCCTACAAATGTTTCAGATGCACCAGCTACTCTTTGCCCAAATATACTATATTTATTAGCAGATATACCTATTTCAATTGTTCTAAAATTAGATGTTGAAGCAGTTGGAGTGAATCCTAATCCTAAATTGCCACTAACCTCTTGTATTGCACTATCTCCAATCGCACTACTTGAAGTAAATTTGGCTACATAATTTGTTGTTCCACTTAATGTAGCAGCCTTGGCATTTAATTGCGTTTGGATAGCACTTGTAACACCCTTTACATAAGAAAGTTCTGTAAGGGATGGGTAGGTGGCAACAGGTAAACTTGCTATTGTGCCACTTGCTGTAAAATAAGCTAACTCATTTACTGTTCCTGCACCACTTATGCCATTAACACTTGCTGTGTAGTTAATGCTCTGTACTTGGTCTCCTACTGTAGAAGCTATTGTAAGAACAAATGTCGTTCCATTAGTAGCAGTAAACTCTGAAGAGGTTAACTTTGAACCATTAACAAATACATCTATAAGTCCTACTATGTAGCCATTAGTAACTGTGAACGTAGTCTGTGCTGCTGTTGCAGTAAAGTCTTGCACGTTTCTTGATGTTGGCAAAGCTGCAATGCTTGACGTATAGTTTAATATAGTCACAGCATCTCCTGCCAATAGCCCTATGCCTAATACTACTGTCGTGCCATTAGTGGCTGTGTAGTCTGTAGGTAGATATCTAACTCCATTTACATATACGTCCACTAAGCCTACTACATAACCTCCCGTAATGGTGAAGGTAGTTTGTGCGGCAGTAGCAACGAAATTTTCTTCGGCTCTTGCAGATGGATTAGTAGATATAGTAAAGCTTCTGTTAGCAGATAAGTCTTGAGCAGTTCCGTTAATCGTAATAGTACGAGCTGTAGGAACTCCCCCTAATCCTGTTAGGGTATAAGTAGGAATATTCAGTACGTTAGAAACTAATGTAGCTGCACCACTTGAACCTGTAACTGTTAAAGAAGTAATTCTGTTAGTATAAGCCGTATCCCAAGTTGCAATAGATGCAGTTGTTGGTATTTCGTAACCAGCAGTTAGACTAAATACTCCTGTAGTGTTAGTATATGTTAGTCCTGTAGCTGAAGAAGATAGACCCGTTAATGTTATATAATTAGAACCGTTTGTTAGTTGACTATTATTAGTAGGAATCGTTATTACTCCTGTAGTAGAATTATATCCTCCACTACCTGCTACAAAACTTAATGACGCTAATGTTATATAATTAGAACCGTTTGTTAAATGAGTGTTGTTTGTAGGAATTGTTATAACCCCTGTAGTGTTATTATACGCTCCACTTCCTGCTACAAAGCTTAATGCTGTTAACGCAATATAATTATTTGGATTAGTTGCATCATATTTTAAATTTAATGCAGTTTGTGTAGCTGTACTTACTGGCTTATTGGCATCTGTTGTATTATCTACACTTCCTAAACCAACCATTGACTTAGTAATACCACTAACCGTGCCTGTAAATGTAGGCGAAGCTAAAGGTGCTTTTAAATCTAAATCTGTTTGTTTAGCTAATTTGTACCAACTTCCTGCGTGGGCATAGTATGCTGCACCTGTGTTGTGGACGTGTGCAAACATTCCGTGCTTTGTAGTTGCAGAAGGTAGGTCTACTTCATCTGTATAGTATGTCCAATTTAAATCAGCACTTGCAACCGTTCCTGTTGGAAGTATTACTGTACCCGTAAAAGTAGGGGATGCTAATGGTGCTTTTAAATTTAAAACATTCTGTAAGTCAGTTTGATTAGATAATGTTCCTGTGATACCACCCCATATCGTTCCAACCGTAGGAGAAACCTCTATGTAAGTAGCACCGCTCCAGCGATATATCTTATTTGTATCTAATGCAACGTATATCTTGCCCGTCTCTCCTGTTGCAGGTAGTGCCGCTAAGTTAGCAAACTCCAACACATCGTCTACATAAGAAGGTAGCTGTGTAGAAGGAACTAATCCTCCTCCATCTAAAGAAGCGTAGCCGTTAGCTATTCCTTTATTTGCTGCATTCTCAGGGGTAAACCCTAGGGCAGCAGTTACGTTACCACTTGTGATGCCCGTTATATACCCAGCCCCATTTGTTAAATGTGTGTTGTTTGTAGGGATAGTTATAACACCTGTGGTATTATTATATGCTCCGCTCCCTGCTGCAAAACTTAAAGAAGTCAAGGCAATATAAGCGGACGGATTCGTTGCGTTGTAGGGGGTATACGTTAACGCTGTTGTAACATCAGAACTTGTTAAGGTGATTGCACCAGTCCTTGTATTAAAGCTCGTTACACCGCCTTGATAAGCGGGGATATTCAGAACTCCTGTAGTGTTATTATAAGTAGCACTTCCACTTGTTCCTGTAGTAGTAAGACTTATAGCAGCTCGTGCCCTAGCGTCTGTATAATAAAGGTTAGTAACCTCAGTAACCAACGCTGTAGTATAGTCTCCCGCCGTAGGTGTAATAGCCCCTGTTCTTGTATTAAAGCTCGTTACACCTGCTGCTATAGTCCAACTCCTATCAGCAGACAAGTCAAAGCTAACTCCATTAATGGTTAGATTTCTATTGGTAGGAACTGGCGTATAAGTTAATGCTGTTGTGACATCTGCACTAGACAAAACTATCGCACCAGTCCTAGTATTAAAGGAGGTTACACCTCCAATATAAGAAGGGATATTTAAAACCCCCGTTGTATTATCGTAAGTAGCTGCTCCTGTAGTTCCTGTAGTAGTTAGACTTATAGAAGTCCTAGCTCTTGCAGTAGTAAAATATAGGTTTGTATTCTCAGGTACGTTTGCAGTATTTAATGTAACTAAAGCTCCTGCTCCTGTAATATACTCAGCAGATGTACCACCCGCTGTAATAGCAAGCGTACCTGCAGTAGTTATAGGAGAGCCTGATACGCTAAACGCAGCAGGGACAGTTAAAGCTACACTTGTAACAGTACCTGTGTTAGCAGTAGCACCCGAAGCAATCCCATCTAACTTAGTCTTGTCAGACGCACTCATCGCTCCCGCACTACCTGTAGTAGCAGCGGCTAAAGATAATGCTTGCGTAGAGATACTTAGTCCATTAGCAGTACCAATCGTTACAGGGTTATGAAACCTTGAGTCGTTACCTTGAGCAAATGTATTTATTAGTGTGCCAAAGGTAGGCGAGTAGGTAATATTATTATTTGTAACTATAGGCACTAGTGCCGCATTCCCCGAAACAAATGTTAAAGTACTTCCTAGTGGAACAGCGTCTGTATTTGTGCCGTCAGATATATTGAATGAATTAGCCCCCGAAACAGCTAACGAAAATGTTAGCATCTTAGTTGACTGGTAGGTATATGTTCCTGAATAAGGCTCAAGTATTGACAACAACTCTCTTAGGATAGGCTCAGAACCATCTTGTGTGGTGGTCTGGTGCATAGCAATCAAGTGAGAATATAACGCAATAACTAAGTCATACTGCTCACTTAATAAATTAAATTGCGTGTCATTAGTCTCCTTATATGCATCTATAATTACCCTATAAGCATTAATCTTTTGAACTAACTCTAATTGATTAGGACATTTTCTAATATCAAACGTCTTAGAGAAAGTTCTTGTATATAAGATTGTTAGCCAAGCGTTAGAAGTATGGGTATAAGCTACAGATACAGCACTTGTAGGAGTATAAACCCCCTCATAATAATTTGCTCCAGAAACAACCGTAACTGTATTTGTTGACGTAGATGTTACAGGAGAACTTCCTGACACCTCAGAGGTGCTAGGGAATGACCCAGTAATAGTTCTTGTAAGAGCCCCCGTAAAACTACCAATAGGAGAATAAGACGTAAGGTCTTTAAATACTACCTCAGGAGTAATAACATCTGAGAAGTTAGTAAGTCCATTAGCAGGCTCAATCCAATTAAAATCAAATGGTCTTACTAATGGGTTCTGCCCAGCAGAAAGATTATTTATAACCGCATAAGATATAGTATAAGTACCTGTAACTACGTTGCCACTTGCATCTACCTCACAAGGAACATCTATAAAATTTCCAGCAGTAGATATATCAGCATTACTAAAATCAGGTAAGTTTCTAACAACTCCGTTAGGAAACTCTACTTTAAAGCATCCTTTGCCGTATGTAAAGCCTGAGGAGGTGTCTGTTAAGCGAATAACTTTTGTCGCAACGCTTATTCTAAATTGTATATCGAATGTTACTGCCATATCAGAGCCAAGTATAATTTGTGTAAATATACTATAATTTATTAACCTATAAAAAAAGAAAGAGACTACAATATGTAGCCTCTTCTAATTAACCTAAACCAAACAAAAAAATGCCAATCCTGTGACGGATTTAACCTAATCGGTTCTTGATAGCTTCTAGCTCATCTGGGGCATTCTCTTCTAGGTAGTCGGCTAAGTCCTTAATGTAATTCTTATTCGGAGCTTTCTTGTACTTCATTAACTCCTTTCCTGTCTCAGACCAAGAAAATACTTGGGCGTTAACGTCGTTCTTAATTACACCTTTCTTGATAGCTTCTTTAATCATTGTCTCTAAGCTAAGTGAAGCCCTCTCGACAATATCCATAAACTCTTCAGGATTCTCCTCTGAGAAGTCCTCTAATTGGTTCCGAATTTCTTCAATTGTCTCCGCATCAATTCCTAATGCCATTGCCACTTCCTTCGCTCTCTTGTCATCTAATTCTAAAGCCGTGTTAACTGCCTTAACAATTAACTTACGTAAACTTCTTTCTTCTATAGCTTCTTTCTTGTTGTCAACTCTATAAAAGATAGCCTCATTTTCATCGTTTCTGTCCTTGTTAGAAGAATTATAGTTGCATAACTCTACAAACTGATAAATCTTTTGGTGAGTAGGATTACTTCCGTTTAAGAACAAGTAACCTAAGTTAGATGCCGTAAAAACAATGTTTAAAAATACGGGATTACCATCATTGTCTATCCTTTCAATAGCCGCAATAGTAACAAACTCTCCTTTGGTCTTGTCGTACACTACATCTGTAGATGGTATCTGATAGGCTGCAGGCATTAAAAACTTACCAAAATTGTCTGGGTCAGGTCTTACATTAAGTACCCTGTAGCTAGCCCTTTCGTCAGGCTTTAATTTCTTCTGCATACTAGCAGAAAACTGATTGTATTCTGATGCTTTCATCTTTATTATTGTTTGGTTTTATAATTGTTTTTTAAAAAGAGGAGAGAATTTCTTCTCCCCCCTTCCTAATAAATTGCACTATTCTAAGATTAAATATTATATTTAATGAAGTGCTCATTGCCTACCGACTCAAATCCTTCAATAGAGCTGTACACGATATCAAGTGTATCAGTATCTGAAGTTGGAGTTGGGGCAAGTCCACCAAGCATCTTTTCTCTAAAACGAGAATTAACGCCATCAGCCATCTCTAGGTAACGAATCATCATACGGTCTACTTGACCACCACCTTGCTCAACCTTAACTTTTCCTGTAGGAACTAAGTAAGCTTCTTTAGCGTAGTTTACGTTAGTTGCAGTAGAAGTAACTTGAGGATGAGATAAAGCATTTAAACGCTTCTTGTGGAAAGTACGTCCGTAAGCAGCAAGAGACTGAACGCCTAATGCGATAGCTACTTCTTTCTTACCACCGAATGCTCCGTAGTTGATAGCACCATTTACAAACTGAGTTGCAGCAGTGATATTAGTATCAAAAGCATTGTCAAAGTCAGCTCCAGCCCATAATTGATACTCAGAAGGGCAACGGTTAGCGTCCATCAAACGAGATAAAGCAGCTAAGTCAGATAAAGCAACTGTACCAGCAGATGCAACGTTAGAAGTAATACCTCCAGCGTTGATGATAGTATCACGCAATCCACGAGTTGTGTTAATTGCATTACCAGCAGCGTCAGTTAAGCCAGCAGACTCACGACCAAACAAGATAGAATAAAGAATATCCATTCTATGCTTCAAATAAGCATCGTGTTGTTGCTTTAAGAAGTAGTAAGGCTTTCCTTTAAATTCAACCTCAATCTTAGAACCATAAGCGATATCTGTAACAGATGTCTTAGTTTTGAAGATTTGAAGTTTGTTAGAACGCTTAATCAAATCTGATTTACGCATTTGGTTAGAACCAGTACCTTCAGCATAAGCATTAGAGAAGAAAGATAATTTCGCTCCAGTTGCAGCCGCAGGAATTGCGTCAGCAGAGTTAACAGGCTTAATAGTAAGAACTGAATCAGTAGCTGAAGAAGCCGCAGAAACATAACCTACAACACCGTTAGCGAACAAAATTAATTCTCCTACTACAGGCTTAACAGAAGTTGAACCAACAATAGTGATGTCTACAGACGCACCAGCAGCACCCGCAGAAGTTCCTGGAGTTTTAACTGTAGCCATTGCATACAAGAAGTTGTTCTGTACTGTAAAATATTCAGTTTGAGCAGTAGCCTTAGCCTTACCTGTCCAATCCATAATATCAAGCATAGACGCTTCTTCATCATAGATGTCAAGAACGTCCTTTAAAATTTCACGCTGCTCTAGCGTGTTTGTGAAAGAAACCGTAGATAAAAAACTACGGTCAATATTACCTGCTGCAATAGCCATTTTAGTAATAATTTAAATGTGAATAACTTATTTTCTTACAGTCATTCCTCTTAAAAAGTCTACAGGGTTATCGAAAGGGTTAATATTTTCATTGCTTTCAATAACTTCCTTAGAGTTTGTCGGTGGAGTGACATTTTTCAATTCAGCTTCCATCAACTTTCTGCCAAGCGATTTACCGTGTTTAATTAGTTCACTTATAAATTGTGTTGGATTCTCAGCGAATGCAACAACCTTAGTCCATTTATCCCAATCAACTTGTCCGTCCTTAGCAAAAGTAGATAAAAACTTACTTGAGTCTAACGCGTAATCTACAACTTTAGTAGTGTCACCAATTTGGTAGTTAATACCTTCCCCATTAGCTTCAACTTTAATTAAGTTGTTTTTAACAACTCCCGAAATCCCACCTTGAATTATCTTTCTGCTTTCAGCTTGCTGTGCTTCTAATTCTTCTGGTGACGGTTGTTGTTCTTGTTGTCCTTGTCCCTGTGGCTGTATTGACTGAATGAATTGCTGTTGCTCTTCTTTCAAGGCTTTACGTAACTTACCTGCATCTCGCTTTAGTAGTGCGTTACCAACCTCTGTGTCATCCTCGTCGTAGGATTCAAGATTATATTTTTCAAGTTCTTTTTCAAAAAGCCTATTTCTTGCCTTTTCGCTTAGGTCTGAGTTCTCTTTGTCAAAGTTGGATTTTAATAAATCAACATCTGACATAGCGTCGTAGTCCTTGCTAGTGGCTTCTAGGAACGGTGTTAGATTTCCATACGTATCGTAGTAGTCTACCGCTTTCTTGATGAAGTCGTCCTTAAATTTATACTCAGCAGTTGGTTGCGGTTCTACAGATTCTTCTGTCGTAGTAGATTCCTCTTCAATGGTATCCATTGCTTGGTTTCCTATTTCTACGGCATCCTCTATAGACTCTTCCTCCTGCGTGGTACTCTCGTCTAATTGACTCTCCTCTTTCGTAGAATCATCTTCAATTACATCACCACCCTCTTGCTCTACTTCTTTTTCTGACACGGGCGTGATGTCTCTTGGTGTTTTTTCTTCGACGGCATTACTTGGTAATAGCTCGTCTAAATTTATAACATTATCTTCCATTGTTTACTCTATTTTTTGTTTGGTGGTACAAAACTAAAACTATTTTTTCAATTCCGACATCTTTTGATTTTTTATTTGTTGCACAAATTCACGGCTGTCACTCTCTATTTTGGATACATTTATTTTTCCTTCTATCCTGCCCTGCTCCATCAATGCTTCTCCTTGTTGTTTTTGTGCAAGCAATTGAGACTCAAGTTGTTTTTCCATCTGGATTAGCTGCATTTTAGCTTGAGTTTCCATTTGAAGTGTTTGTTGCTTGGCTTGTTCTGCCATCGCAGCTGACTGCTGTTGAATCTGCCCGTTCATTTGTTGTGCTTCCATTGCCCTTTGTTGAGTCTCCTCTTGGTTCTTTTTAATTCTGTATCCAAGTAAAACCTCAGCGTATTTAAGGTTCTCTAGGTTCTCAATCATCATAGCGTCAGCTAAGGTAATTTGGTTAGATTGGATAGCCTGCTCAATTCTTCTTGATAGCTTTTCTTTTTCAAACTCAGTTGGTTTCTGGCGTATCTTTAGTCCACACTCGTATGCTGACACCTCTGGGTCTAACTTAAAGAATTGAACACTCTCACTTCCTAGTGCTCTAATATAACCCGAGATTGTGCCGTTTATTGCACTATCTTGTATCCTAAGCGTTAAGTCATAACATAATCTTTCTAACAAATCTCTTTCGGCTCTTTTAATAAAATCTAATGAGTTGTTAGTAGACTCACTTGCGTATTTAGCCACCCCGTTTAATGTGCGTGGGTCAGGAGTAGAGCCGTCAGTAATCTCGTTAAATCCTAAAATGTCCCTAAGTAAATCAATATTCTGTTTAATAATATTAAAGTACTGTACAGCCTCGTTTCCAATACCGTTATCAAGCTCTTCAATAGGCTTGTAGTTACTTGCTTGACCTTCGTCATTTAATCTTCTATAAACTAAGTTACCTGTCTGATTATATAAATCTAAAATCTCCATTGGCTTTAATGCCCGTCCCGCCTTTCCTAATGGAACTCCTTCTAGTGCACCTAGCTCAATCATAATACCTCGAGGTCTAGCCCTTAGCATTACGTTCTGTAACTTGTACCACGCCAACTGTATCTGGTCAGCTAAACTCTTCATCTGGTCTCCTAACGAGTAGGTAGACATCTGATACATATTAGGTGCTGCAAGGTGATACGATAAAGAGGTGTCAGTCAGTGACGACTTTGCTCTTTTCATATTTGTAGCAAGACCGCAGTCAAAAAATACATCTGAGCCTAGAACCCACTTTCCCTTGTATACAACCTTGTAGTCTGTCTTAGAATACTTCTTATCTGAGCGGTTAGCTTTTGCTTTTGCTGCACGACCTACAACTGTGTTGCCTTTAGAGTTTACTCTTTCTTCTAAAACCATTGAGTTATAAGAAAAGAATTCTAAGTCCATAACCTTGATTCTAAACCCGTCGTATATCCCGTCGTTGTTGTTGTTGAGGTCTCGCATTGCAGAACTTGTATTATACTTGTTCGCATACTTTTCTGAAATCATTTGATAGTCCTCGTCACTTATCTTGTCGCCCGCCATCTGTTTTAAGTCAGCAATCGTCATCTCAGTTACCTCACCTATATACTGAATGTCTTTAAAGTTAGGGTCAGTAGTGTAGCTCATCACCAAGTTCATTGGATTAATTCGCTTAATCTTGATGTTCCCTTGTGCGTCAAAGTACTCCTTGTATCCTCCTATGCCCCAGTCGTGCAGGTCTTCTACAACCTTAATTCTTTCGTTCTCAAACTTATTTAGACTCATTATAAGCTCTAGCCCCTGCTCCATCTCAATTGCCATCCTGTGCTTGTATGAGTAGTTCATATACATATCAAGCTCCTGCATACTAGACGCGTCCATCTCTGGGTCGGGTACTATCTCTGGGTCTACCCCTTGTTTTTCAAATTCTTTTTTTAAGATTATCTTAGCTGCATTGTCGGCATAAAATTTCTGCTTATCGTCCTGAGCTACGGGGTCAACTGCATCTACAGATATTGCAAAGTCAGTCTTAAGTAAAGTAGCTAAGGCTATCCTTCTAAACTTAGGGATTATAGGGAGTATGTCCCAGTTAATATTAATCCAAGACTGGTCCTCGTTGGCGACTTCCCGCGGCTGTAGTAATTTCTTGTATCTACTAACCGACTGCTTGCCGTACATATACAACTTAATCTCGTGGTACTTATCCCTTCCGTTGTACATCTGATTAGGATAGTAGGTGGAGAAGTCTGCCCACGCAGCTTTAAGGTATTGCGTAATCCAATTCTTATCTTTTAGATTAGAGTCAATGGTGTGGCTAGGAAAGCCGTTGGTAACTGGACTTGTTTCGTTCATAGTTTTATAGGAATATCTCCCTTACGTCATATAACTTTACTTTCTGTTCTGCCTTCTGAGCAAACTTTGACTTACTAGCTGCAATTAACGTATAACCTGCTGCCATCGCCGCATCAAATTTAGTTGTTTTATTTATATTAAAGTGCAACCAATCATCTAATAATTCTGTAAAAATAACTTTTTTTAGGTTGTCTGTTATATAAGACTCCGTCTCTTCTGCTATCTGCTGGTGTGTCTTTACTGTTGCAGAAATACCATATTTACTAGCATTAGGCATCTTTGTAAGAAATCTTTCATAACCCCTATATTCAAAATATTTAATTAGTCCAACTTTGTTGTCCTCAGATAGAACCTCGCATCCAAAAAAATGGGCGAGTTTAATCATATCCTCGTAAAATATTTCTGCTTTGTCTGGTCGGTTAATGTACTGTACTAAAAACGTTTCACTTAACTCGTCTATAGCGTCATACCTCCTATATGCGTAGCCTGCTCCATCTGAACGCTCATTACTTGTGGTAATGGAGTGGTCAAAGGGGTCAACTGCAATAGCGTAGCTCTTTGTTGCCTTGGGTACTTTTTTGGTGCCGTAGTCCTCAACTTGGTTATAAAACGTATGGTCGTGGACATTGGCTTTGGCGTGGACCTTGAATTTACCATTTGCTTTTTCAACAAATAAAACTCTTGTGTCTCTCTCAGCCTTCTCCCAAACAAAGTCACCTTGCAAATATAATTCTTTTTTATCAATCCACGTGATACTTTCTTTTTGTCTATTTAACGCAAGTGCGTCGTATATGCAACTTTCTGCCTCAGAAAAGAATGCCTCCTCAATGGTAAAC
>Ga0181349_1001171_pt1 | contig 11265 bp, 19 predicted proteins | sample Su13VDMM110SD_FD_130106 | JGI IMG/M metagenome (GOLD analysis project Ga0181349, IMG submission 130106) | Freshwater viral communities from Lake Michigan, USA - Su13.VD.MM110.S.D | ecosystem: Environmental > Aquatic > Freshwater > Lake | place: USA: Michigan | collected 2013-07-16 | reverse complement strand
AGTTAGACCTTATTGACGTTGAAACAGCACGCGAAATGGAAAGCATGACACCTTACGGTAATGGAGATGCAAATGATATTAACCTTTAGCGCAAACATCACGGCTGCCGATGAAGCAGGCCGCACAATTACTGGCAAGATCGCGCCATACGGTGAAGTGGGTTACACATCTGCAGGTAAGGTTGTATTTAAATATGGCAGCATTAAAGTTGCAGATGCTAACAAAATTAAATTGCTTATGTCACACGATAATTCAAAAGTTGTAGGGCGTATGCGTACTTACAGCACAGATGATCAAGGCATGTACGCATCGTTTTCAGTAAGCCGTAGCACCGCCGGTAGCGATGCAATTTTGCTAGCCCAGGAGCAACTAATGGATGGCCTATCCGTTGGCGTTGAAGTAACAGCGTCAGAGCCTAAAGATGGTTATCTCCTGGTCACGGCTGCAAATCTGCGAGAAGTAAGTCTCGTAGAGTCGGCCGCCTTCCAGTCGGCAGCCGTGCAAAGTATTTCTGCGCAAGCAGAATTAGTAGAAGTAGAAGCATCTACATCTACAAAAGTAAGCACCACAGTTACACATATCGAAAGCACAACAACCGAAACCGAGACCGAAACAGAAAGCGAGGCCGCTGTGACCACAGCCCCCGAAAATCCAAGCGAGGATAAGGCAGAGGAAGCGGCTACGCCAGTAGTAGAAGCAGCTCGTAAAATTATCCTTCCTTCAGCACTAAACAGCCAGAGCGTACGCACACCTATCACATCGATGGGTGCATACACCGAGCACAAGATCAAAGCAGCACTAGGTAACGATGACTCACGTCTATACGTAACTGCAGCTGATGACAGCTTCTCGACAAACCCTGGTTTTAATCCAACTCAGTACCTTTCAGAGTTTCCTACTAACACACGTTTTGGCACCCCTGCCATTGATGCGTGCAGCCGTGGCACACTACCTGCTAACGGTATGACAATTAACGTGCCTTCATTGGTTACATCTGCAGGCGGCGGTACAGGTGTTGCACCAGTTGTAACAGTTGAAGCCGAAGCAGGCGCAGTACAAAACACAGGTATGGAAACTGCCTACCTTACAGGTACAGTTTCAAAGTATTCAGGTATGAATACCATCAGCATCGAGCTTTTAGAGCGCGGATATGGTGATGGCAACTTCTTTAGTGAATTGACAAACCAGCTACAAAACGCATACCTAAAGACTATTGACACCACAGTACTAGCAGCACTTATTTCTGCAGGTCAGTACTCATCAGGATGCGATGCAGACTCAGCCGGTATCATCGAGTTTGCATCTGACTCAGCTCGCAAGGTTTATACCGCAACTGGTTATTTTGCAAGCAACTACGTGGCCAACCCTAGCCAATGGCAAATTTTGCTCGGCGCAACCGATAGTACGGGGAGACCAATTTACTCGGCCAGCCAACCAATGAACGCGGGCGGTCTCGTACAGCCTGGTTCAATTCGCGGCAACGTACTCGGACTCGATCTATATGTCGATAAGAACTTCTCAGCCACTACAACCATCGATGACTCAGCTGTAATTCTTGCACCTGAAGCATTTACCGTTTACCAGTCACCACAGGCTTACATGTCTGTAAACGTGGTAAGCAACCTACAGGTACAGGTAGCCATTTATGGTTACATGGCAACTATCGCCAAGATGCCTAACGGTATCGTTAAGTTTAACCTGAACTAAATCCCTAGCAGTCGGTGGGGTCTAAGCCCTTGACCCCACCGACCTTTTCACAAAGGAGTACACAATGCCTGCAACGTATGTAACGGTCGCTGAGTTACGTGCAAATTTAGGCATTGGCAGTTTGTACTCAGACAGCGATGTAGAAACATGCTGCCAAGCGGCACAAGATCAAATTAATAGTTTTCTATGGTTTGATACTGCCGCGGTAGTGGGAACCGCATTGGTAAACAATGTGGCTACCGTAATGCTGGCCAACCCTGGCATCTTTACTACTTCACAGTCTGTAACGATCGCCGGGGCTGGTTCAACATTTAACGGCACTTACACCGTTACTGGCACAATTCCATTTAGCACAGGCACAGGCAACATATTGCCAGCCTTTAATTTACAGCTGCAATACTTCCAAAACCCTGCAGGGTACAGCTTCATCCAGTACGCCAAGACAGCGGCTGATCAAAACTTTAGACGTGTATTACCTTATGGCACAGCCACAGGCGAGGATACTAAGACCGCTTCATACGCCACTACAGCCAGCGTGCGCGAGGCAGCGATGATTTTGGCAGTAGATATTTGGCAAGCGCGCCAGGTCAGCCAGACAGGCGGCGTATCGGTCGATATGGGGGCATCACCTTATAGGCTCGGGAATACAATGACCGGCAAAATCCGTGGGATTTTAGCCCCGTATTTATCGCCAGCATCGATGATCGGCTGACCATGACCGTAGCCATTACAACCCTACGGGGAACTATTGCAAGCGCATTGGAAAATGCCGGAGTCTGGCAAACTTTCAGTTACCCACCTGCGACCATCATGGCTAACAGCGTAATCGTATCGCCAGCCGATCCATACATCGTGCCTGCTAACGGCCACTTTAACCAAGCTGCTATTAGGCCACAAGCAAATTTTAAAATAACTATGACGGTGCCAGCATTTGATAACCAGGGCAACTTGGCTGGCATTGAGGACACAATGATCGCCGTATTTAACAAGCTAGCAAATAGCGCGATCGTATTTAGCGTTACCCAAATTTCAGCGCCTACGGTACTAAACGCTGAAAGTGGGAGCCTGCTTATGGCAGACCTGACAATAACCGTACTAACCACTTGGAGCTAAAAATGGCAGATCAACAGATAACCGAGGCAGACATCGAAGTATTAAAAAAACTTGGTCTGCCAATACCAGGAAAAACTACTAAGAAGGATGAGGAATAAAACGTGGCGATATATCTCGATAATAACGTTGGCCTGAAAATTGCCACCGTTGACCTTAGCGAATACGTAACGAGCATTACTCTTACGCAGACATTTGACGAAGTTGAGACCACAGCGATGGGCGCAACTGCGCACCAATTTAGCAAGGGTCTAGAAGCATCAACGCTAACCGTTGATTTTCTTAATGACTGGGCAGCAGCAAAAGTTCAGGCAACCTTGCAAGCCGCATACGGCACAAGCGTTACTGCAATAGTTATACCTGTAAAGGGAACAGCTGTTAGCGCTACAAATCCAACTTACACAGTATCTATCTTGGTCAATAACTTGACCCCTGTAGGTACAGGTGGGCCAGAGGATTTTGCACGCTCATCTATGACTTTCACATGCACATCTGCAGTTGCTTATTCAACTACAACACCGTTCTAATTAACTAAGGGGCAGAAAATGGCACGACTAAAAATCGTAAGGGCTACTGGGGAAAGCATCGTAAGCATTACCCCGGTGGTTGAAGTCGCGTTTGAAAAGTACGCAGGGCAAGGCCTATACAAGCAGCTACGCGAGCACGAAAAGAATAGCGACCTGTACTGGCTGGCTCACAATGCACTAATGCGTACCGAAGTGATCCCGCCATTTGGGGATGATTTTCTAAACTCACTTATCTCAGTAGAGGTAATTGAGGATGAAAGCCCAAAAGGATAGATCGGGGCAGTTTTACATATTTGGTAGCTAGTCTGGCTATCGAGTTGAAAATTAGCCCCGATCAAGTCCTGGCGATGGATGAGGTTATGTTTAAGGCAGTACTGCAAGTATTAGGAGATCGAGCGAAGGAGCGAGCCAATGCCAGTAAACGTCACAGGCGTACAGGCCACTCTTAAAGCGATGCGTAAGTTTGACCCTGATCTAGCCAAGCAAATGAATATGCAAATAAAAGGCGCGATGATGCCAATACGCGATAAGGCTCAAGCCTATGCACCTGCCAATAGTCAAATGCTTAGCGGATGGGCTGGCTCATCTGCATCTGAAGCCACGGCTACATACCGAGCCTTTCCCAAATACGATCAAGCCGAAGTTACGGCAGGCATTATTTACCGTCAGGGTGCTAACAATTCTGGCCAAGTAGCAGGCGCGAAATTTAGGCGCAGGTTTCAGGTTACTCATTACATCGCTAACACATCTGCAAGTGGTGCAATTTATGAAACATCTGGCCGTCTAGCAGCATCTCGTAAAGCATCGCGCAGTCTTAACCCAAATGCTCGCGCCCAATTCTTAGAGCCACTAGGGCCGCTATATGGCACACGTGGCACGTCTGACCCTAGATTTGGCAACACAGACCAGCGCGGCCGCTTGATTTATCGAGCATGGGATGAGGATAACGGCAGAGCTGCACAAGCTGTAAACTTGGCTTTAAATTCAGCCGTAGAACGATTTAATGCTAACAGCGCTATGGGTAAGTATGGGTCGGTGGCATAATGGCAAATATCGTAGTCGCGGCTATTGCCAAGTGGAACGGATCAGCCTTAGTCAAAGGCGAGAAGCAGCTAACACAATTCCAGAAAACTACTAACAAGCTAGCAAAATCTTTCATTACCTTATTCGCAGCGCAGAAAATCTACCAATTTGGCAAGGCATCCGTTAAGGCATTTGCAGCCGATGAGAAGGCAGCCAAGTCGCTAGAGATAGCACTTAAAAATACTGGCAACGGCTTCGCCACAATAGCCACCGAAGGCTTCATAGCCAGGCTCCAGGATACTTACAAGGTACTCGATGACGAACTTAGGCCAGCCTTTCAGACCTTGCTTAACGCCACCGGGTCACTTACTACAGCCCAAAAGGGACTAGAGCTAGCGCTTAACGTCTCAAAAGGCACGTCTAGTTCAGTTGAGCAAGTATCAAAAGCCCTGGCAAAAGCATACGGCGGTCAAACCACAGCATTGAGTCGGCTTGGCGCAGGTTTAGATAAAACTTTATTGGCATCAGGTGACATGGATAAAATCACCGCGGCGCTCACAGCCAAATTTAAAGGCCAGGCGCTAGCTGCAACCAAGACTTACGCAGGCCAGATGGATGCATTAGCCGTTTCATCGGCCAATGTTAAAGAGATTATTGGTAAAGGCTTACTAGACAGCATCGCATTATTAGGCGATGCCGATGGTATTACTAAGGCAACAGCCGAAATGGAAAAGTTTGCTCAAACTACAGCTGATGCTATTTTAGGCGCGGCCACTCTATTTGATAAGTTTAAATCCACTAAAATAGGCGGCTCACTTACCAATGCTTTTAGCTCAGCTTTAAACACTGGAGTTCTTGCAGCAATCGGAAAAAAGCAGCGTTTAGAAAATACGCCTTATTCGCCTACATCGATGTATTTCACAACCGAGCAAGCCGAGCGTGCCAAGCTAGTAGCCACGATCAAGAAGCAAAACACCACGGAAAAGGAAAAGCAAAAGTTATCTGCCGCTGAGTTAGCAGCCAAAAAGAAGCAAGCAGAGCTAGACCAGTTAAAAAAGAAGTTTGACGTAGATCGCATAAATCTAGAGACCGCGCTAGCAAATTCCACAGATGAGGCAGAAAAGGCTCGTATTCGAAGTCTGCTTACAATTATGGATGAGGATGCAGGATCGGCCGCTAAGCGCATGACAGAGCTTGATGAGGCTAACGCAGCCAAGATAAAGGCCGAATTGGCAGCCGCCGATACATTAAAGTACCTAGCACAAGAAGCAGACCGAGCAGCCAGGGGCTTGGCATCGATCGGCAACCCTGCAGGTAATTACAGCTACACACCTAGCGCTCCATCTTTTGTTTATGGCGCAGGCAGCGTGCCTGATTTACCAGTTGGCATGAGCAATATGCCCGATGGCGGCGCTCCAATAGATTATGGCTACAGCGCACAAAACCCATCTTTTACTTACTCACCGCCAAGCGTAAATAACTTCACGATAAACACACCACTCGGCAGCGAGGAAGCGCTAACCGAGGCTATGCAGCGAGCCTTGCAAAAGTTAAACCGATACGGCGATAGCACTACATTTGCAGGGGCGCTTTAATGGCTGTGCCTACGGTAAATGCTTACATAAATTTTTCGACCGGGCCTAGTTTTGCACAAGCGCTTATCCTGGATCAAGGTATTTTAGATACTAACGTGCTAGCGGATGCCGCATCAGTCATTGTTGATGTGTCTAGCCAGGTTGACGGCATTACTACCCGGCGCGGGCGTAATGCTGAGGCTGACCAATTCCAGACAGGCACCTGCACCATGCGCATAGTCGATCAAAACGGCGATTTTAACCCGATGAATACGGCAGGGCCTTACTACGGCTTGCTTGATCCGATGCGTAAATTACAAATTACTGCAACGCATTTAGGTATTACCTACCCGATATTTAGCGGATTTATCACAGGTTACGACACCCTGACACCACAAGAAGCTGGCGTTGATGTGGTTTATACGACCATCACAGCCGTAGATGCGTTTAGACTTTTACAGAACGCACAGATAACTACCGTTGCAGGCACATCGGCAGGGCAGTTAAGCGGTGCTCGTATCAATAACCTGCTAGATCAGGTCGCATGGCCAGCATCAATGCGTGACGTAGACCCTGGACAGACAACAATGCAAGCCGATCCAGGCACACAACGCACAGCCTTAGCAGCTTGCCAGACCGTAAGCACAAGCGAGTACGGCGCATTTTATGTAGATGCCAGCGGCTCATTTGTATTTCAGGATCGAGCACTTACATCTAGCAGCATAGGTGGCACGCCTACAGCCTTTACCGATACAGGTGGTGAAATCCGTTATTTTGATGCTCAATGGGTACTTAATGACGTGCTTGTATATAACCAGGCAAATATCACAAGATCGGGCGGTGCAACTCAACAGACTAGCAACGCTGCAAGCATCGCTAAGTATTTTTTGCACAGCTACACACAGACAGACTTACTCATGCAGACCGATGCCGTAGCCCTGGAATATGGCCAGGCTTATGTGGCTAGCCGTGCTGAGACCAGCGTGAGATGCGATGCGCTGACCTTAGACCTTTACACAGAAAACTACGATGTAGGCATAGTTGCAGCGCTTGGCTTAGATTTTTTTGACCCTATAACCGTAACCACTAGCCAGCCAGGATCATCAAGCCTGGTCAAAACCCTGCAGATATTTGGCGTGGCTATGACTATCAAACCAAATAAGTGGCAGGTAAAATTTACAACGCTAGAACCTATTTTAGATGCGTTCATTTTAAATAATAACGAGTACGGAATTTTAGACACTAGCAGCTTGAGTTACTAAGGAGACAAAAATGGCAAAACAGACCTTTACCACCGGGCAGGTTTTAACCGCTGCCCAAATGACTAGCCTGCAACAGACGGCTATGGGTGGTGGATCGGCCACGGCCAAGACCGCTAGTTACACGTTAGTAGCTGCCGATGCAGGTACAACCGTAATAATGAACTCGGCCTCAAGTACAACCATTACTGTAAATACATCTCTTTTTGCGGCAGGTGACACGGTATTTATAGTTAATCAAGGTGCGGGTGTCTGCACGGTTACAGCCGGTACTGCCACAGTCAGCACCGCTGGATCGCTTGCTTTAAGTCAAAACGAAACCGGTCAATTATATTTTTTAAGTACAAGCGCTGCAATTTTTAGTGATTATACTCAAGGTGCATCTACTGGAGGCATGACCTTGCTATCAACGACAACCTTGTCTAGCACATCAACCACAATTTCAGGCATAAGTGGCTCATATAAAAATCTGCAAATTGCTATTTTTGGCGTAGATCACGCTTCATCAGGTGCAAATATAACGTTGCAATTTAACGGTGTTACATCTGGGTATTTTGGCACAACAACTGACGATAGCAGCACATCCGCAACAAGGACAAGCAACGCAAGCGCAATTCCGGTTTTATTTGGTAATGGCTACGGCACAGGCGGCGAAAACTTAACAAACATAAATATACCCTTTTACACAAAAACAGTAAGAAAACCAATAGAAATACAGAGTGTGTATAAGACAGATGATGGCACAAGACTTACAGGTGCGACAAATGGCGTTTATGGATCAGCAAACACCAGCGCGGTTTCCTCAATTACTATTTTAAGTTCTGCAACACCAACAGCTGGCACAGTAGAAATATACGGTATAAACTAAATGACAAATCCAACAAAACAAATTTATGATGCACAAGGCAATATGGTTGAAACTGTAATGACCGATGCTGAATATGCAAATTGGAAACAGGCAATAGCCGAAGCGGCTTTGTTACTGGCATGAGTCTTACAAGCTATAACGGTTGGCCTGCGAGCAAAGACCAGGCAGAGATCAATGTAAAACCATTTGCTATTAAAGGCACGGCTATTAAGATCAGATGCGCTAAGGATGCCGGGCCACTACTAGCTGCATTTGCTGCAGAATTTCATGCGCTTATTGAGCCCATCGATGAAGGTAAATTAGATGACTGGGCTTACGCATTTAGGATGGTACGCGGTACCACCGACAAACTTAGCTGCCACAGTAGCGGCACAGCCATCGACCTAAACGCCACACAGCACCCACTAGGCAAGGCAGGCACATTTGATGCGGCTAAGGTGCCAATGATCCAGGCGCTTGCAAAGAAGTATGGCCTGACCTGGGGCGGCGATTACCGAGGCCGTAAGGATGAGATGCACTTCGAGGTATCAGTAACCCCGGAGCAAGCAAGAAAACTAACTACAAAACTAGGGCTAGATGGAGACAAAAATGCAGGAGCAAATTAAAGCCATAGGACTAAGTTACGGCCGAGCAGCTGCGGCAGCCGTTGCAGCGCTATACATGGCAGGTGTAACCGATCCACGCACACTAGCTAACGCGTTTATTGCAGCGCTTATTGGCCCGGCACTTAAAGCCTTAGACCCTAAAGCAAAAGAGTTCGGTGTAGGCAAGAAGTAATGCACAAACTGGTAGGGGCGGTGGCCTTGTCGCTGCTCCTATCAGGGTGTGGCTATCAAGGATGGGTAAGGTATGAGTGCCAAGAATACGAAAACTGGGGTAAAGCTCAGTGCCAGCCACCTGCCTGCGAAGTGGTGGGTACATGCTCCAAAGACTTACTACCAAAAGAAGTCTATGAAGCGCCTAACGCCTGGGCAGCTACACGCTAGGCTTATTGTGTTTATCGGCTGCACGCTTGCCCTGGTATTTGCCTTTAGCGTACTCGGCATGTTGTATGCGCTGATATTTGTAACGCAGCCTATTGGCAACCAAGCACCCAACGATGCAGCGTTTATTGACTTGCTTACAACCCTGACCATATTTTTGACTGGCAGCTTGGGCGGTGTATTAGCAAGCAACGGCTTAAAGTCTAAGCCTAAAGACCAACACGACACGCCGCCAGATACGCCTAGTACTTGATTATGTCGGTAGTGCGCTTTACCCTTTTACAAAAGGTGGTAAAGGGCTACCTGATAAACAAGGGATCACACTATGCAAATCGAACACATCATGGCTTGGGCGTTGTTTTATACGCTAGGCATCGCGGTAATCTTTTATGGCTTGGGAGTAGCTGCAGGCCGTAAGGATGGCTACTTGGCAGGCCGCGCAGCTGGTATGCGCATCGGCGCAGATCGCCGGGTGAATAAATGATTAAGACTGCACCTACTGGCACTTACTGCACAGACTGCAAAGCCGAGTTTGGCAATTTTGATACTAAGACCCAAACCTGGAGTTTTAGTGATAAGTGCGTGCCTATTGCCACGATCATTACCGTATCGGTCACAATAAAATCTAAGGGTGCAACACGTGCCTACTGCAACTACCATAAACGTCAGGCTGAGACTTGGCCAGACGGTAAAGGTGGTTTTATCCATTGGTCGCTAGCAGATCAAATGCAAGCAGCCGTAGAGGCAGAAAAACAGGTGCTTAATGTTTAACCTGGATGATTATGAGGATGTAAATACACGAATTAAACGTTTTAGAGCCGCCTATATATCGGGGCGCATTGAGACATCGATCGTGGAAGTAGACCTACAGGCTGGCTACGTGCTAGTCAGGGCTGCTATTTACCGTGAGCATGAGGACATGGTGCCTGCAGCTGTTGACTTCGCTTACGGCAACGTGGCCTTTTACCGCGAGAATATGAAGCGGTGGTTTATTGAGGACACTACAACGTCTGCAGTAGGCAGAGTCATTAGCTTGCTTATGCCAAGTGAGCATCGACCTACTAAAGAGAATATGGCACAGGTGCAACAGACCGCCCCGGCACCGCAACCTGATCCGTGGGTAGTACATCCCGAAGGCACGGCAGAGCCACTAGCTACAGGCTTAGACCTGATAGCAGGGGCGTTAGGTGGAGTTATTAAGGAACAGGTTGAGACCTGCGACCACGGCCGTATGGTGTGGAAAGAAGGCATTAGCAGCAAGACAGGCAACAAGTACAAGGGATGGGTTTGTCCGTCAAAAGCAAAACCACAATGCGCTCCACGATGGGAGAAGTAAATGAGCGGCGATTTTGAGATGATTAACTTAAAGACAGGTAATCGCTTAACGATACAGATGGATGGCACCGAGATACGTGACCAGGTGCAGCCGCCTGCTATCGAGTGGTGCGATAAGGGGCAGCATTTTGGCTTAAAGATCGATGGCAAATATGTAGATGACAAGCTATGGATTTGTTTAGAGTGCAACCGTGCATAAGGTTATATTAGATTATGCACAAGAGATCGAGGCACATGAGATAGGCCTAGCACGCGTACTGGCCAGAGCATCAAGGCCAGATCACGCAGGCAGGTTTAACAAGGCTATTAGTCTGCATGAGTTCATAGCCGAGCACGCCGAAGCTGTGGCATCCGAGATGGCTGTAGCGCAGTACTTCGGCATACGTAACTTTCGGGCTACGTTAAACACCTACAAGGGGCAGGCAGATGTAGGTAGCCGCGTTGAGGTCAAATGGACTAAATACGAAAACGGCTGCCTGATCGTAAATGCTACCGATCGAGCACAAGACGTAGCGATATTAGTGACCGGGCATAGCCCTTGCTATCGCCTGGCTGGCTGGATACCAATAGCGATGGCTAGGAGTTCACGCTATTTAAACGCTCGACAGGGTAACTTTTGGGTAACTCAGGATGATCTATTTCCTATTGAAAACCTACGAGCTAGTGTCCACGGCGATGCACTTAGTTGAGTGCCGGGTATGTACGGCCAAGACAGACCACAAAATAGTCCAAGTCACCGACAACCTGCCGCCTGATACTCATGTCTTAGAGTGTCTAGGTTGTGGGGTGTTATGTGTTATGAGATGGAGACAAGATGCCTAAAGATAGACCGCAATTTATGTATGAGTGTCCATGTGGCTACAGCCTTAAAGCTGCGCT
>Ga0181349_1001170_pt1 | contig 11265 bp, 12 predicted proteins | sample Su13VDMM110SD_FD_130106 | JGI IMG/M metagenome (GOLD analysis project Ga0181349, IMG submission 130106) | Freshwater viral communities from Lake Michigan, USA - Su13.VD.MM110.S.D | ecosystem: Environmental > Aquatic > Freshwater > Lake | place: USA: Michigan | collected 2013-07-16 | reverse complement strand
CTTAGGATATGAAGTACACGGTATTATTAGAAGAAACTCCACACCAGAACATCAACAAAGTAGAATAGAATCTGTAAGAGGTAACATACATGTATACTACGGAGATCTTTTAGATCAATCTAGTATTGAACACTTACTGGATAAGATCCAACCAGATGAAATCTATAACATTGCAGCACAATCTCATGTTAGAATTAGTTACGACATTCCACAATTTACAGCTCAGACAAATGCGGTAGGAGTATTGAACGTACTAGAAGCCTATAGAAGATCATGTCCGAATGCTAAATTCTATCAAGCATCTTCCTCAGAAATGTTTGGTTCAGCAGTTGATGCAGATGGATACCAAAGAGAGACTACTCCAATGAATCCAGTATCGCCTTATGGATGTACAAAAGTATTTGGATATAATATTGTGAGAAATTATAGAAATGCTTATAAGTTACATGCTTCAAATGGAATATTATTCAATCACGAATCACCTCGTAGGGGATCTAACTTTGTAACCAATAAGGTTGTTAAAGCAGCAGTCTTAATTAAGTTAGGATTAGAAGATAAGTTAGAACTCGGTAACATGGATGCTTATAGAGATTGGGGACATTCTAAAGACTATATCAAAGCAATGCACTTAATATTACAACAAGATCAACCAGGAGACTGGGTAGTTGCTACAGGAGAAACTAGATCGGTAAGAGACATGTGTGAGTATGTATTTAGCAAATTAGGATTAGATTATAAACAATATGTAACACAGAACAATAAATTCTTACGTCCTGAGGAGCTTCCATATCTAAAAGGAGATTCAACTAGGATAAGAGAGCTAGGATGGAAGCCAGAATATACTTTTGAAAGTATGATGGATGAGATGATCGACCACTGGATGACTGTATTATCAAAGTAGTATGAGGTATATTACTCTATCAAAATTAGGAGCATCAGGAGGACTATGCTCACAACTTCAAATATTTGCAGGATTATCAGCAGTAGCCAAAGCAAACAATATGATGATTGCTTTTTCAAAAGAAATGATAGAAGGTGAGCTAACAAAGTACCCACACACACAGGAGGATATTCAAACATACATAAGAATTTTCGACTTATTAGAGTTGGATTATGAGTTGAAACCGAATGAATTTTTTAGTACCTTTAAGCAAAAGCAAATTAACTTCCATACTACAACCTATGATGAAACTCTTTTTAACTTAGATCAAGCATATGATTACGATCTAAGTGGGAGATTTGATCTATACACCTATTGGTATAATTCTATAGGAAAAGAGGTAGCTTCGTGGAGATATAAAGAGTATCTTCAAGAGAGTGCTAATGTTAGAATGAAGGAGATAAGAAAAGTGTTTAGTAACAATAAACCAATAGTAAGTATTCACATAAGAAGAGGAGACTACCTCCTTCCAGAATTTTCATTCTGTGAATTAGATGCAGATTACTATACTCAAGCCATAGTAGATCACTTTCTTCCTGTAGAAGATTACAACTTTATGGTATTCTCAAATGATATTGAATATGCTAAGCAATTATTTGAAGGAGACAATATACACTTTGTAGAACCAGAGAGAGGAGACAAAGTCTGCTCTGATTCAGAAAAAGAAGATCTAGTTCTTATGAGCCTATGTGATCACCATATAATAGCAAACAGTTCATATTCATGGTGGGGAGCTTTTTTAAGCAAGAACCCAGAAAAGAAAGTAATATGTCCAACAAACTGGTTAATGGCCAATCACCAATCTTCTTGGATTAATGGCAATTACTATCCACCAACTTGGATTAATATTGATAATAAAAATTAAAAAATGACAAAAGTAGTTTACGTAACAGGTTGTTTAGGATTCATAGGATCTTATGTAACAAGAGCTTGTTTAAATAAAGGTTGGTATGTTAAGGGAGTTGATAAAGGAACCTATGCAGCCAATAAATCTTTACTAAAAGAATTTAAAGAGTATAGTAATTTTTCCTTTGTAGATTGTGATATAAATGATTTAAAATTCCTATACGATTGTGACTACGTAATTAACACAGCAGCAGAGACTCATGTAGGTAATTCAATAGCAAACTCGGATGACTTTGTATCTTCAAATGTAAATGGAGTGCATAACCTATTAGAACTGATTAAGAACCACAGAGGAGAGCATTCAACTAAGCCAACACTACTTCACTTCAGTACAGATGAAGTATATGGAGATATAGAACAAGGAGAGCATATTGAAACAGATTTACTTAAACCTTCCAATCCATACTCAGCTACGAAAGCTGCAGCAGATATGCTCGTAACAGCATGGGGTAGAACTTACAACCTTCCATACGTAATAGTTCGTCCAACAAACAATTACGGAGCGGGACAGTATGTTGAGAAATTAATTCCCAAAGCATTGAAGTATTTAAAACTGGGCAAGAAGATTCCTCTACACAATGGAGGTACTCCAATCAGAACTTGGCTACATGCTCAAGATACAGCCAATGCTATCATCACAATAATTGAGTCAGGGGTACAAAATGAAATTTATAATATTTGTGGAGGATTTGAGCAAAGTAATTTGGATACTATCAAAAAAGTCCTTACCTTATACAATAAGGATCAGGTATACGTGTTAGAGGATTTTGTAGACTTCTCGTACGACAGACAAGGACAAGATGTTCGATATGCTTTAAATGATGATAAACTAAGAGCATTAGGATGGAAACCTAAAGTAGACTTTGATACCGAGTTAAAATATATAGTAGAATACTACAGAGAGAAATTTATATGGTAAAAGTAAGTGATGTAATTGTTCAATACCTTAAAGCTAATAATATTGAGATCGTGTTTGGGATAATTGGCTCAGCCAACTCCCACATATTCAATTCAATATTAGAAGAAGGAAGTATCAAATTAATATCTGTACATCACGAACAAGCCGCTGTAATGGCTATGGGAGCTTATTATCGTTCAACTGGAAAGATGTCTGTTGCATTAGTAACAGCAGGAGGAGGAGCATCAAATGCTTCAACAGGGATTCTTTCAAATTGGGCCGACTCCATCCCAGGAATTATCATATCAGGACAAGAACAATCCTATTACTTAAAAGAGTATAGAGATATGAGAATGTTTGGAGTACAAGGTTACGATGCAGTAAAGTCATATGAAAACTGTACTAAAATGTCTCATGTACTTACAGAAGATACTCTGCATAAAATAATGCCTTTTGCATTTGCTTTAACACAAGAAGGCAGACCAGGACCAGTATTCTTGGAAGTACCTTTCGATGTTCAGAGTAAAATGATAGAAGATAGAGGAGTGCAGATTGGAACAACAACCTTCTCAAACCCTAAGATATCTGCTCATACAGACTATATACTCTCTGCACTTGCACAATCAAAGCGACCAGTAGTACTGGGAGGTCACGGTGTTAAGCTAGCTAAAGCAGAAAGAGCTTTTAAGCAATTTATAGAAGATCATAACATACCAACAGTATTAAGCTGGTCAGCAGTAGACTTGCTTGATGATACTAATCCAAACTATTTTGGAAGACCAGGAGTTCAAGGACAGAGAGCAGCTAATTTTATAGTACAGAACTCAGACCTACTAATTGTACTAGGAAGCAGATTGTCATTATTACAGACAGGATATAAAAGAGAAGACTTTGCTCCTAATGCTAATATCATTCATGTTGATATAGATGATGATGAGATTAAAAAGTTTAAAGGAAAGAATATTGCAGCAGACGCTGGAGATATACTTAACAGTTTAAACTCTAAATGGAAAGCTGAGCTTGATATAGAGAAGTGGATCGCATATTGTAATCAGATCAAAGAAAAGTACCCCCTAGTAATGCCTGAGCATTTAACAGATCCTACTAATTCGTATACATTTATTGATAAATTCTCACAAAAAGTACCTGATAATTATACAATCGTTACTGATATGGGAACAGCATTATTGAGTGGATTCTACGGATGGAGAATAAAACCTAACCAAAAAATGTTTACTTCTCTAGGATTAGGAGAGATGGGATATGGATTAGCAGCAGCAGTAGGAGCAGGGTTTGGAGAAAGACCAGTGATGTGTTTGAATTGTGATGGAGGTATGATGATGAACCTACAAGAGCTGCAAACAATTAAGACACATAATCTTCCAGTAAAGATTATCATATTCAACAATGACGGATACTTAATGATCAAACATACTCAGAATATGTTATTCAAAGGAGCTCGTACTTGTGTAGATAAAGAGACAGGAGTAACATTACCTGACTATAAAAAAGTAGCACATGCATTTGATTTTGAATACTTCAAAGAAGATCAACTAGAGGACTTCTTAGCATTTAAAGGACAAGCCATTATGGAAGTATTCATGGATCCAGATCAAGAATTCATTCCTAAAGTAAGAGGAATGAAATTAGAAGACAACACAATCCAAGCAGGACTATTAGAAGAAATGTCACCTCTACTACCATTGGAGGATGTAGAACAAGCAATGATTGCAGGAATTAATCAAAGAAGTAAAACAGTTATAAGATGAAAATAAAAGTAGCAATTATTGGTACAGGTAATATCGGAACAGATTTATTACTCAAAGCATTAAAGACAGACTTTATAGATGTAGTTGCATTTGTAGGTCGTAGATTGGATTCGGATGGAATGTTAACAGCTAGCAAGCATAGCGTATTAACATCTGATCAAGGTATTGAATATTTTATTAACAACCCTAAATGCTGCGATGTAGTATATGACTGCACGTCAGCTGCAGATGCTATCGAGCATGCTAAGCTATTCAAACAACAGGGAATAAAGGTAATTGACCTAACTCCAGCTAAGGTAGGAGATATGTGCGTACCTGATGTAAATTCTGAGATTATATTAACAGATGATAATGTAAACATGATTACTTGTGGAGGACAAGCATCAATGCCAATGCTTCACTTACTATCAAAAGAGTGTACAGGATTGGAATATATTGAAGTAGTATCCCAGATTGCATCTAAAAGTGCTGGAATGGCTACTAGGATCAACGTAGACAATTACATTCAAACAACTCAAAAAGCTATTACAAAATTTACTGGTTGTTCGAATAATAAAGTAATCTTAAATCTCAATCCTGCTGACCCTTGTGTTGATATGCAGACAACAATCTTCGTCAAAGCAAAGAAAGTTAATTTTGAAAACTTAACAGAGAAAGTTTTAGATAAGATTGAAGAGTTGAGAACATATATTCCATACTACGAAATGGTACTACCTCCAACTATGAACGATAGTGGAGTAGTTGTAATGAGTATTAAAGTAAGAGGTACAGGAGATTATCTTCCAGCTTATGCAGGTAACTTAGATATTATTAACTGTGCAGCAATTAAAGTAACAGAAAGATTAGTAAAATGAGAAAAATAATTATAACTGATTCAAGTCTTAGAGATGGAAATCATAGTGTTAAGCATACTATTAGTTTGGATAGCATAGCAAGGTATTGTCAATTTGCAGACAAAGCAGGAGTTCCAATTGTTGAGGTAGGTCATGGAAATGGATTAGCAGCTTCTTCGTTACTTGTAGGAAAGTCTGTTAATACAGATGAGGAAATGCTAACAACTGCTAGAAAGTATTTAAAGAATTCTAAATTAGGAATTCATATGATACCTGGACTAGCAACATTAGAGCATACTAGAAAAGCTATTGACTTTGGAGTAGACGTAGTAAGAGTGGCAACACATTGTACAGAAGCAACTCTATCTAAATCTCATATTGAAGCATTAGCGAAAGCCAATGTAGAAGTATTTGGAGTATTGATGATGAGTGCTTTAATTACTCCTCAAGAGTTGCTACAGCAAGCTAAGATCATGGAAGGATACGGAGCTGAGGCTATTATTATAATGGACTCTACAGGAACATACTTACCGTTTGATGTACAGCAAAGAATCTCCCTACTAAAAAGTAACTTAACCATACCAGTAGGATTTCACGCTCATAATAACTTAGGATGTGCAGTAGCTAATTCACTAGTAGCAGTTGAATTCGGAGCAGATTACATTGATGGATGTATTAGAGGATTTGGAGCAGGAGCAGGTAACGCACCACTAGAACTTCTCATACCAGTATTAGAACAAAGTGGCTTTCAAGTAGGAATAGACTTCCAACAAACAATCAAAGAAGCTGACAGCGTGATGGAATACCTAGTACCCTCAGCTCCAATTACAACTCCAATCAATATCCTAACAGGACTTAAGAGATTATTCTCAGGATTTGAAAAGCCAATCGTAAATGCATCTAAGTTATACGGAATAGAATATTCATCTCTTATATTTGAATTAGGTAATAGAAAGTTGGTAGCAGGACAAGAAGATTTAATACTAGAAGTAGCACAGAAATTAAAAAAGAAATAGATGAACATATTAATTACAGGAGGTAGTGGTTACATTGCTAAGAATCTTTACGAAGGACTAGAAGATAAGCACAATGTAACTAGAATTAGTAGAGACGATTTTGACTTAACGGATAGAAATCTTACGGATGCATTTTTTGAAAATAAGTACTTTGATGTTGTACTGCACACAGCCATAGCAGGAGGAAGTAGATTACGTAAAGATACAGAAGATGTACTAGATCAGAACTTAGTTATGTATTACAACCTACTAGCAAACGAATCTAAATATAAGAAATTTATTAGTATAGGCTCGGGAGCAGAGTTATTTGCACAGCAAGAACCTTATGGTCTTAGTAAGCATGTGATTAACTACTCTATGAAAAATAAAATAAACTTTCACAATGTAAGAATTTTTGCTGTATTTGATGAAAATGAGTTAGACAGTAGATTTATTAAAGCTAGTATATTGAAGTATCTAAATAACGAACCAATAGAGATACACCAAAATAAGTTGATGGATTTTTTCTACATGAAAGATCTTATAACACTTGTGGAGTACTGCATTGGTGTTGAGAGCCTACCTAAAGAAGTTAACTGTTCTTATAGAAGTATCTATCACCTAAAAGATATAGCAGATATTATTAATAGGTTAGATGAACATATTGTTGACATTAATGTAATAAATAAGAAGAACGGGTTGGATTATGTTGGAAATTTTACTAACTTAGGAATAGAGTACATTGGGTTAGAGCAGGGAATTAAAAATGTATATAGTAAATTAAAATGAATATAAAGATTACCTACCACATACTACCATGGGAAATAGACTACGCATTACTAACTTTTACTCAATTAAAAAAGTCAAAGTACCACTTACCTGATGATGTAAACGTAACTATTGATAGTGTATTAAATTTATCTACAAGCATAATAAACTGGGAAGAAAGTAAATTGCCTAAGGAGTACTTTATTAAGAAATATAAAACACTTTCAATACTACTTAAAGATTACACCCATCACTCGAAAGTCTATGAAGGAGATGAACTGTACGGGCATCTAGATTTACAAAGAGACGCAGTATCTGAAGAAACCGATTACTACCTAAGTATATGCCCGGATATATACTTTAGCGAACACTTACTAGCCTATATAGCTTACGCAGCTAAGCAAGTTACAAATAAGTATTTCCTAATCATACCACAAATTTGTAAAATGTGGGACACATCTTGGGACGAAATTACACACACAGCGTTTACCCACGTACCTCACGAAGTGTGGGAGAAGCATACAGATATCTTTGACGTAGACTATATGCTACGCAATACCGAGCAGCAAGTACAAATTACACCTGTAAAGTACCATAAGTGGGCTGGTTGGTTTGATTTATATAACAAAGAGTATTATGAGAAGTTAGTTAGGATTCCTGATGAGTGGAGGGGATATGGTGGCTTGGATTCTTTTGGAATGTATATTGCAAACTATGCTAAGCACATTGGGCTAGACTTCCAACAATATCAACTAGAGGGTCAGATAGCATTTGAGTATTCGGTAGGACCTCTAAGAGAGAATGGTGTGAGTGGATTTACAGACTACTACAAAGATCTACTATGCAGAAAAGATTCAGTAGCACAACGAGAAGCTTTTGACGCTGCACTACCAGAATTTATACAAAGAAGATTAGAGGAGATACATAAACAATAACAAGAATAAATATGTCAATTAAGCCAATTAGTTTCTGTATTAATACAGCAAAAAATGAGAAAGAGTATGTAAGGTTGCTAATCAAATCACTACAGGATCACACACAGATAGATCAACACGAGATAGTAGTATTCGTTGACTCAGATAATCAAGGAACTTACGAAATGCTGTTAGAATATAAACAACAGGTACCTAATATGAAGGTGTGCAAAAACCCAACCCCGTACCCAGTATGGAGTCAGCACAATGTTAGTTTACTTTTTAATGCTGCATCAAATGACATACTATGCTATCTGCAGTCAGACATGGTTGTTGGAAAAGATTTCGATAAACACATTATAAAGAATCTAAAAACAAAAGATACAGTACTATGCTGTGCTAGAATAGAACCACCACTACATCCACCGTCTCCTGAGAAAATTGTAAAAGACTTTGGAACAACTCCTGAGGACTTTCCTTATGAGGAGTTTAACGTATTTGTTGATCAATTACAGAAAGAGGATAGGCCAAACATTTGGGGACATTTTGCTCCTTTTGCAATCTACAAAGATACTTGGTTTGATAAGTTAGGAGGGTTTGACGTAGAGTTTAGGTCTTCAAGAGAAGATTCTGATTTAATTATTAGAATGGGATTGTGTGAATTAAATTTAGTACAGTCTTGGAATGCTTGTGTATACCACTTTACTTGTGTATCAAGTAGAGGTAGGAATTGGTTTACTTCTGAAAAAGAAGCTGTGAAGAAAGCAGAGCTACAAAATCATGCTGATCATCAGGAGATGAAAAAGTTCATACGTAAGTGGGGATTTTTTGGACATCATGCACAGCCTGTTTACGATATTACTTTTGATGTAGAAATAGATCGATTTGTAAATTTTGATTTCCTAAAATGGTTAGAGCCTAACTGCAAGAGACTATACCTATCAGATGCAAATGTAGCGGAGCAACTAATAAGTCAGCTTCAATTTGAAACATCATACTACAACAACCTACGATGGAGTTATCCAACAGAATATTGGAATAAAGTAAAACATTTATACAATGCAACAGATTTTTCTAATAGAATACTTACTAGAGACAGTACACAAGGACGTACAGGAGATGTGATAATAACCTGTAAATACTCAGAAGCAGTAGATAACTTTAATGATGAACTAAGAAGTGTTGTAGAAAACATACACACAGTAATAGATCAGAACGAAGTAGGGAGATTTAGCTACGGACCTCTTACTATTGAAATAATAGAAAAGAATAATTTAATGAATTCTTATAAGAAAGAGAGTACAATGCAACCTCTACTAGACTTTCAACAATTTATATTTGTATAGTAATTACTATTTATATTAAAAACATATGAGCTTAATCAACGAAATAAAAGAAATGTTATCTGAAGTTACAAAAGTAAACTTCAAAGGAAATAAGTTTGTTCTTAAGATAGATGTTAACGAAGATCCAAATAAAAAAGGAATCAAGATACAGTTCCTTCCTACCACATTTGCAGGAATGTCTAAGCAACAGCAAGACGATATTGCTATGGACTTAGCAGCTAAACTAAACCAAGGACTGGCACCTCTAGGGTTAACAGTTGAGAGAGATAGAGAATTGAAAGATAAAACAATATTAGGATTTTTTATCTATATTGAGTATCTTGATAAGATCATTATAAATGCTTTGAACCAAGCATCAAAGGAACCAGATACTAACAACTAATTAAAATAATATGCCACAGTTTTGTTTTTATTCAAAGAATAATCCTACACAAGAACCAATAGGAGTATTGCATGCAGCAAGTAGAGAAGAAGCAGTAAAGTTCTTCTCACTATCAAAACAGTTACCAGTAAACGATTTTTTAACAATTTTTGAAGTAAAGAATTACACATATGGTGCACAAGAAGGAATTGCGGAAAGTACTAAACAGCTTCTTAAAGGCTAGCATTAGTATAAAGGAAAGGGATATGGCTAGAGAAGTAATCGAAAAGAAACTCTTCATAGAAAACATTATCCTTTTAAAAGAAATAGAGGATAGGAGGGACTTCATGGAGGAAGAGATAGGAGTTGATATGTCTATCTACGAAGAAAAGTTTCTACAAGTAATAGAAAACCTATTTAAAATACATTTCAACAAAGAACAGTTTGCACTGATTCAGTACTACCTATACCAAGTACCAACCATTGTAGATTGGGATGGAAAGATTGATCTCTCGGATGGAAAAGAAATGATCACAGTAGACTTCGAAACCCCAGAGCAAGTATGGAATGTTATTACCAGCTTAAAAATAAAGTAAAAAAAAGTTGCATACTAATACTTTTAGGTGTATCTTCACATTATAATTAAAAACAAAAATGGTTATGAGCTTAGAAAAAATTAAATGTACAAGGTGTAAAGATGATATGCCTAAACTACGATTAGACAACTACGGATATGACTTCTGTGTTAATTGTTCAGATGTAAAACCTAAAGTAGGACGTATCAGAGTAGTTGGTGAAGGAGATTACACAGTTACTGAACTTGACGTCTTAGATCAGGACACAGCTAGAAAACTCCAGGAGTTAGAAAATAGCTCAAGAGGAGTACGAAATGTTCCATTAGAGATCTTAAACTTTGATGAGGATGAATTAGCAGACGACAGTAGAGCAATCTTAGAAGCCACAGATAAGATATTGGAAGGAGAGTTAGAAGTCTTAGATGATGAAGAGGACTTAGAAGATCTAGAAGATGCTGAGGATGTAGAGCTTGAAGACGAAGACGACGAATAAATGCCACCAAGTAAATTTTTATCTAAAGAAGATATTTTAAGAGCCATGCAGAACACCAAGAGTAATCATGGTGCTGCAAGGTTTCTTAGATGCTCCTTGAATCATTACAAGAAGTTTGCAAAAGTATACATAGATGAGGCAACAGGCTTAACACTAAATGAACTACACAAAAATCCCTCAGGTAAAGGTATTCCCAAATTCCTATCCAATAAAGGAAAGAAAGCTCCACTAAAAGAATTAATAGCAGGTACTCTTTCAATAGAGAGTTTTGAACCAGCTAAGATCAAACAGAGATTAGTATTTGAAGGATACCTAAAAGAGGAGTGTAGTAGATGTGGCTTTCATGAAGCACGAGTAGCAGACCAAAAAATTCCATTGATATTACAATTCAAGGATCGAAACAAAAAGAACTACGAACTTGACAATATAGAACTTATGTGCTACAATTGTTCATACCTATATGCAAT
>Ga0181349_1001165_pt1 | contig 11282 bp, 7 predicted proteins | sample Su13VDMM110SD_FD_130106 | JGI IMG/M metagenome (GOLD analysis project Ga0181349, IMG submission 130106) | Freshwater viral communities from Lake Michigan, USA - Su13.VD.MM110.S.D | ecosystem: Environmental > Aquatic > Freshwater > Lake | place: USA: Michigan | collected 2013-07-16 | reverse complement strand
AACGTAGATTTTATCAGGTTCCTTAATAAAAGGATTGTCAGCAACAAGTTTTTGAGAAAAGTAAGAGTCAATCTCAACCCATTTTTTGGCAACTTTTGGAACTACTGAATTGTAGTCAATAACGTAATCACATTGAGCTCTCGTTGGGAGATATTTTTTATTTGATTCAACCTGTTTCTTTAATTTGAGGATATAGTTATTTGACCCCTGATAATTTTCAAGAATAGATATTGCTTGTTGTTCAATACTTAAATGTCCTGTAGAAGTTGTCAAATTATTTTAATTAACTATACAACTATAATAATAATCAAAAAAGAAATATTTATCAATATGTCAAATAGAATAGTTCCAATAACAAGATTAGGTAAATTTTTCGGAGGAGAAGATTATAACTTAGATATTAGTATGGGGCGCGAGTGGTTAGAAGGTGATATGAATTTTACTCTTGTACTATACCGTGTTGACAAACAGAAAACAAATGTTGATGATGTTTATGGTGAAGCTTCCGTTGATGGTGTTAAATTTTTACCACCTGTTGAGTTTAAAGCTTTTTTACAAATTGTTGCACCTGAAAATAAGTTTCTTGGAACAAGTAAGATTAATCAAATGGAACCAGGTAATGCAAGAATTTCTGTTTATCAAAAACATTTAGATGAATTAGAAATTGACATTGAATATGGTGATTACATTGGTTATTACGAAACTGAAACTAGAGTTAGATATTATGTGGTAAATAATGATGGACGTGTTGTTTCAGATAACAAACACACTTACGCAGGATACAAACCATTTTATAGGACAATAAACGCATCACCTGTAATGGAAAACGAATTTAGAGGATTATAATGGCAATACCAAAAATTAAAAAAACTTTACCTCTTACATACCCTCCTATTGGTTATGAAAGAAGATTAGAACTTCTTGAAGATATTAACAAGGATGGGACTTACTTACCTAAGTCTATTTTACATGAAGATTTGGATAGGGGGTTTTTGGATTTTGTTAAAAATGATTTAAAAACAGTTGTTAGTGGTAAAATAGTTAAAGTTGTTGATATTTTAATGACCACTCAGAATTGGGCTCAGTTTACACAAACTTGGGATTTTAACAATATTGATAAAAATGTTGAGCCACCAATTATTACCACAGTAAGAACACCTGAAGTAAAATATGGTACATTACCATCGTTAAAATATACAATACCTAATAGAAAACAATTTTATTACGCTGCGGTACCAACTTGGGACGGACAAAGAAAGGGTATGGATATATACACAATACCTCAGCCGGTTCCTGTTGATATAAAATATTCAGTTAAAATTATCTGTAATAGAATGAGAGAATTAAACAAATTCAATCAAATTGTTATTGAAAAATTTTCATCTCGTCAGGCATATACTAAAATAAAAGGACATTATATCCCAATTACTTTAGATGAAATTTCAGATGAGTCAGTTATGGATGTTGAAAAAAGGAGATATTATATACAATCGTACGCTTTCACTCTTCAAGGGTTTTTAAGTGATGAAGAAGAATACCAAGTTAAACCTGCAATTAGTAGAAGTTTACTTTTAATTGAAATGGACAACAGAAAGAAAAGGGTGAGAAAAAACGTTAACCCACCAAACCCTGACCAATATGTTTTTAATGCTAATTACCCTATTGGAACTACTGCATATACTCAAACTTTTGATTACACCGCAAATATAAAAATTGACGGTAGTGAAAATGTTACGTCTTATCAAATATACATCAATGGATTATATTATGGAAATAGTACAATACCGTTATTGACAGGATATATTCAAATTAATAGTGGTGATGAGTTAAGATTAAATATTGTTAAAACAAATGGTAGTATTATTAGTACTATTAATCTTGTCTCAATAATCCTTTAATGTTCTCCATAGATATCTTTTTTTTCTTCACAATTTTCTTTAATTAATTTTTCTAAAAACTTATGAATTTTATAACCATGTTTATTACAATAGGTTTTTAAGGTTTCATGACTCTCAGGGGATATTTTAATATTTTTAATTTTCAAGGTAGAAAAAAGGTAGAATTTATTCCTACCAATAGATAAATAGTTATAATACCTATTAGTTTTTGGTTAAAAACACAATATTTATCAATAAATAAATTTTTAAAAACATTTAAAATAAAAATGGCAACATCAAACAAAGTTTTCGTCTCACCTGGTGTATATACATCAGAAAGAGATTTATCTTTTGTTTCACAAAGTGTCGGGATTACTACCTTGGGTATTGTTGGAGAAACCTTAAAAGGACCAGCATTTGAACCAATATTCCTTTCAAGCTACGGGGAATTTGAAACCTATTTCGGTGGAACAACTCCTGAAAAATTTGTGAACACACAGATACCAAAGTATGAGGCAGCGTACATCGCTAAATCATATTTACAACAATCTAACCAATTGTTTGTTACAAGAGTATTAGGGTTATCGGGTTATGACGCAGGACCATCTTGGACTATTACAACTGTTGCAAATGTTGATTGTAATACTGTTGCTCTTACAGGTACTCCAACAACATTTACGGCAACATTTGTCGGTACAACAGCTTCAACTTCAACAGTAACAATTACAGGTTTACCTGCTGGTATTACAAACGTAACAACACCTTATACAACATATAGTGGTGGTTCATCAACTATATACGGAAATTTACAAAGTCAAATTTCTGGTGTAATTAACAACATTACAACATCTGCGTCTTCAATTTATTATTTTGGAGCGGTTTCTGGAGCTCAAGTTACTGCAAATATTGTTGCAGGATATTCAGCATCAACAAACGTATTTGGAGTTAATTCAATAAGTGCGTCAAGTATTGATTATTGTTCAGAATTTAATGATGTGTGGTATTATGCAACATTTACACCTCCAACAACGGGTGAAAATTACAATGGTTATTCATTCTTTAGCAGAATTAGTACAATAACAGGTGCATCAGGTTCTTATAGTGGTACAATAACAGGTAATATCTATAACTTCTCAGGTTTAACTTATTCAGGTTATAATGATTTAGTTATCGCAACTTTACGTTCAAGAGGTATTTCCAATTATTCCGCAACTCAAAACGGACCTGATTATCAAGTAACGGGTGTCTCAGATGTACAAATGATTTGTACAGGAGCTTATTCAGGAGTTACAACATATCCATTTAGTCCTTTCTTAATTTCAGGTGTTACTTATGATAATACAAATTTTCAATTTGAAACTTCATTCGCACCTGCAAACGCTAATTACATATCAAAAGTATTTGGTGTTGATAACTTTTCTAAAGATAGAAATGAAGTTCCTTTATTTGTTGAGGAACGTTATCCGACTTTATTAAATTATGGTTATAACAAAGGTTACATTAGAGGATTAAATTGTTCATTAATTGCCTTACAAGAGGCAAGAAATAATAGTCCAACATCTATTGGTTACTATCTTGAAAAATATCAAACACCTGAGTCACCATGGGTTGTTTCCGAATTAAGAGGTAATTTAGTTTATAGATTATTTAAAGTTTACACGATTGCGGATGGTAATTCTTCAAATACTGAAATTAAAATTTCTATTGCTAACATATCATTTAACAATGGTACATTTGATTTAATTGTAAGAAGTTTCTTTGATACTGATTCAAATCCAGTAGTGTTGGAAAAATTCACTAATTGTAGTATGGACCCTGCGGAAAATAACTACATCGCTAAAAAAGTTGGTTCATCTGATGGTGAATATGCAGTAATGTCAAAATACATTTTTGTAGAAGTTAACCAAGAAGCACCGGTAGATGCATTGCCATGTGGGTTTGAGGGGTTTGTTACTAGAAGTTATTCAGGTGGTAAATCTCCATTTCAAATATTTAAAACAAAATATGACTATCCTGGTGAGGTTATTTACACTCCACCATTTGGAACTCCTGCCGGTAATTCTAACACCACAACAAGTCCAGGTGATAATATAAGAAGAACTTATTTGGGTATTTCTTCAGCGGTGGCTTATTCATCAGATTCACCAGGTTATGACCCAGATTTCTTCCAATACAAAGGAATGCCAAATCCATTAACAACAACTTGTACTGAACCATCACATGTATATTGGCCGAGTGTTACAAGAGGTTTCCATATGGACGCAGGTGCAACTGCGGTTACCATAGCTTATCTTTATCAAAACAGTGGACAAACAGCGTTTGACGTTGGAGCTGGTTCATTTAATTCTGAACCTACTTCGCAAACAAGTCCATATTACTTCTTATACTCTCGTAAGTTTACTTTTTTAGTACAAGGTGGTTTTGACGGATGGGATATCTATAGAGAATTTAGAACAAATGCTGACAGATTCCAATTAGGAAACACGGGTTATAAACAAGGTGCTTCGTCTTGTGCTCCGTACACTGACTCAACAGGATGGGGAGCGTTTAAACAAATCACTGTTGGTGACAACACAGTTGATTACGCAAATACTGACTACTACGCATACTTGTTAGGAACACAATCATTTGCAAATCCTGAAATTACAAATATTAACGTACTTGTAACACCAGGTATTGACTATGTTAATAATAGTGCGTTAGTTGAAGCGACCATTAGTGTTGTTGAAAACGACAGAGCTGATTCTATCTATATCTGTACTACTCCTGACTTTAACTTATTACAACCATCAACTTCTATGGATAATTTAATTTACCCACAAGAATCGGTTGATAATTTAGAAAATACAGGAATTGATTCTAACTATACCGCAACTTACTATCCATGGGTTCTTACTCGTGATACAGTAAACAATACACAAATCTATATTCCGTCAACAGCTGAAGTTACAAGAAACTTTGCCTTAACAGATAACATTGCGTTCCCTTGGTTCGCAACCGCTGGTTATACAAGGGGTATTGTAAACGCGATTAGAGCGAGAAAAAGATTAACTCAAGAAGATAGAGATACTCTTTATAAAGGTAGAATTAACCCAATTGCAACTTTCAACGACGTTGGAACTGTTATTTGGGGTAATAAAACTCTTCAAATTAGAGAGTCGGCTCTTGACAGAATAAACGTAAGAAGATTGTTATTACAAGCTCGTAAGTTGATTTCAGCGGTGGCTGTAAGATTGCTGTTTGAACAAAACGACAGTTTAGTAAGACAACAGTTCTTAGATTCTGTTAATCCAATCTTAGATGCTATTCGTAGAGACAGAGGTTTGTATGACTTCCGTGTTGTTGTTCAAAACACACCTGAAGACTTAGATGCTAACCAATTAGTTGGTAAGATTTATATCAAACCAACTAAAGCTCTTGAATTCATTGACATTGAGTTCTTAATCACTCCAACAGGAGCGTCGTTTGAAAATATATAATCAACGATAAAATAATTGAAAACCCTCACGAAAGTGGGGGTTTTTATTTTACATAATATTTATAGATATGAAAATATTTTTAGTAGAAGAATTTGATGAAAAAATAACGCCTGATTTGAAGTATTATGCTTTTGATTGGGATGACAATATTCTTACAATGCCAACACAAATAATACTTCGTACAGAGGATAATGAAGAAGTTGGTATGTCAACTGAAGACTTTGCGGAATATCGTGTTAAGGTTGGAGTTGAACCTTTTGAATATAAGAAAAAAACTGTTGTAGGGTTTGCTGACGACCCGTTTAGGAACTTTGGGACTAAAGGTGATAAAAGATTCATCATTGACTCTATGATGGCAAAACCAGGTCCTGCATGGGATGATTTTGAAGAAGCAATTAATGGGGGTTCTATTTTTTCAATAGTTACTGCAAGAGGACACTCACCATTGGCTTTACGTAGGGCAATTGAAAATATGATTGAAACTAACTTTAAAGGGATATCTAAAAAAGAATTGGTTAAAAATTTAAGAAAATTTAGAAAGTTTGCCGGTGAGGAGGATATGAAAGATAAAGAACTTATAAATGTTTATATGGATATGAATAAGTATTATCCTGTAACATTTGGAGCCGGTTCAGCTCAAAGTCCTGAAAAAGGAAAGGTTGAGGCTTTAAGAGAGTTCCAGCAATATGTAAAATATTTGGCAAATATATTAAAGAAACCAGTAATGTTTAAAGATGATATTAGTAATAATTTTATTCCTAAAATAGGATTTTCAGATGATGATTTAAGAAATTTGGAAAAAGTTAAAGATGAATTATCTAAAGACCCAGAAAATATTATTCAAACAATATCAACATATGGAGGAGAAAAGAAATTATACTAATATTTATAAACTGGACTTATAGCAAGTTTGACTGAAAAAAAGTTCAAAGTAAATAGAAAAATATTTAATTGACACTATTTATAATAAAATAAAAGAAAATTTAAAAACAAAATAATATGGCTGATTTGTTAACCAAAATGCCCTTTCCATATGAACCCAAAAAGAAAAACAGGTTCATTTTAAGATTTCCTGATTCATTGGGAATAAACGAGTGGTTTGTTCAATCCGCTTCTAGACCTAAAATTACTATTAAATCTAACGATATTCCATTTTTAAATACCAAAAGATATGTTGCGGGTATGTACGAATGGAACACTATTCAGGTTAAACTTCTTGACCCAATTGGACCGTCAGCAGCTCAAGCTATGATGGAGTGGGTAAGATTACACGCTGAAGAAGTTACAGGTCGTATGGGATATGCTGCAGGTTACAAAAAAGATATTGAACTTGAAATGCTAGACCCAACAGGTGTTGTTATTGAAAAGTGGTCATTAATCCAATGTTTTCTAACTGACGTTGATTTTGGTGGTGTATCATACTCTGAAGATGGTTTAGCAGATATCACTTTAACTCTTCGTCCTGACTATTGTGTATTACTTTACTAATATTATTACAAACTTTATATTAAAACCCACATTATTGTGGGTTTTTTATTTACATAAAGATAAATTTAAACTATGTTATAAACAAAAACTATGGAAGACAATAGTGTAAATCAAATAAATTTTAATTTACCACACGACGTAATTCAATTACCAAGTCATGGAAAATTTTATAAAAATAAGAAAAAATCGGTTAAAGTTGGTTTTTTAACCGCGGCTGATGAAAATATTTTAGCAAGTGCAAGTAATATTGGTGGTGACCAAATCATTTATAATTTGGTGAGGTCAAAACTTTATGAACCTGATATAAAAATTGAGGAAATGTTAGATGGTGATATTCAGGCTATTTTGGTATTTTTAAGAAATACTTCATTTACACCTGAGTATAAGTTGAGTTTAATTGACCCTGAAACACAAAAACCTTTTGAACTTACAATCATATTAGATGAAATTGATTTTGTTAAACCGTTAGTAGACCCTGATGAAAATGGTTGTTTTGAAACAATTCTCCCAAAATCTAACATAAGTATAAAATTAAAAATCCTTAATTTTGGTGAAATTAAAGAATTAAACGAAAGAGAGTCTTCATATCCAAAAGGAATGACTGTTCCTGTTGTCACATGGAGATTACAAAAACAAATAGTATCAATAGACGGAAATACCGATAAGGGGGAAATTGTTAAGTTTATAGAAAGAATGCCTATAATGGATTCTAAATATATTACAAAATTTTTACAAGAAAACTCGCCAGGACTAAATTTGACACAAGAAGTTACAGCCCCATCTGGAAAAAAGGTACTTGCACGTATTACCTTTGGGGCGGAGTTTTTTCGCCCTTTCTTCTGATTATTTAGAATACCTTTTAGATGAATACATTTATCTGGCACGACAATTAACAATGTCGTATTCGGACTTTTTAAAAATGCCTACCTTTCAGAGAAAGTTTTTAATAAGTAAACTTATTAATTTAAATAATAAAAATCAAAGTTAAGTTATTTATTAATAAAAAACTATATGTTTAATGGAGACCCAAAAGATATTAATACTACCCAAGAAAATGCAGATAATACAGTACAAGGATACAATAAGATTCTTGAACTTTCATTAAATGTTTTTGAGGTTCAGGGAAGGTGGAATGAGGCTCAAATAAATTCGGTTGCAAACTTATCCAAAATGGATAGGGATATGTCTTCAATTGTTAAAAGTATGGGAGTTACCACACAGTACTCTCAACTTTTAAAACAAGAGTTAGGTAGGGCTGTCACTGAAGTTTCTTTGATGGGTGGGAAACAAGAAGATATTAATAGGTTACAAAAAGAATTTAACGAAGCAACAAATCGGACAACAGTTCTAAGTACTGAAAATATTGAAAAATTGTTTGCGGTTTCACAAGTTTCAGGCGTTTCCGCCAAAGCATTAGAAACTTCTTTCAGAAACGCTGGTATGGAAACGGGCCATATAAGTGAAGAAATGACAACGGTTTATAACACCGCAACTAGTTTAGGGGTTAATGCTCAAGTAGTATCTACGTCAGTGTCTGCAAACCTTGATAAAATGAACCGATATGGTTTTGGAACAGGTATTGAGGGTATGGCTAGAATGGCTGCAAAGGCAGCTGCAATGAGAGTTGATATGGCTCAAACCCTTAATGTTGCTGACAAATTATTTTCACCTGAGTCCGCAATCGAAGTTGCATCAACTTTACAAAGGTTAGGTGCAACATCAAGTGCATTATTAGACCCATTAAAATTAATGGATTTAGCCCAAAATAATGTACCTGAATTACAAAACCAATTATCCGAATTATCTAAAACATTTACGACTTTTGACAAAAAAACAAATACATTCCAAATCATGCCTGAGGCAAGAAAACAACTTAAAGAAGTTGCCGAAGCGTTAGGTATTGATAGAGCTGAATTTGAAAAAATGGCAATTGAATCTGCAAGGATTGAAAAAAAATTGGGTGAGATTGATTTAAGTGGGTTAAAATTTAAAGCCACAGATGACGAAAAAATGATGTTGGCTAATATGGCGGAATTTAATAAGGGTAGAGGGGAATATACTGTTAAATTTACTGATACGAATGGAAGAGCTGTCGAAAAAGCTTTAACTGAACTTACTGACGTAGATAAAGAAGCGTTAAAAAATCAACAAAATCTTACTGACCCACAAAAACAATTAGTTGATATTGCTAAAGAACAATTAGGTGCGTCAAATACATTAATTGCACAAAATAGCGCTCTTATTAATACTCTTAATACTCAATTCGCAATAACTAAAGCTGGAACGGATTTTCTTGAGGCATCTGTTGAATCACAGAAAAAAATGTATGCTTCAGGAATGTCAGAATATACATTAGATAAAGAAAAACAACCAAAAGATTTTGGTAAAGATTTATATACTGGTTTATCTAGTATTGCAAAAGGCACTGCAACTGTTTCTGATATTGCGGAACTTAGCGCTTCTTTATTGGCAGGTACATTTGAATCGGCAACAAAAATTATAGTTGAACAATCTAAATTACTTAGTGAAAATCCTTTAGGTACTGGATTAGCAACTTTCACTTTAAACACAGAAAAGGCTGGTAAATTTCTTGGGATTGATTTATCTGAGGCGGTTACAAATACAAAAAACGCATTTAATTCGGCTACACAAGTATTAACTGTTGCGGTAGCAGCATTTAAAAAACAATTTAATTTTGGAGATAAACCACCGGAAAATGGTGGTCCAAAAGAGGGGGTGGTAGAAGAAGATGTTGCAATTAATGCAAATGGACAAAAATTTTCATTAGGTAAAGGTGATTTGATGATGGCGGTAAATCAAAACGCTTTATTACAATCAATTGGAGGTGGGGGGTCTATTTTTGCGTCATCAAACAAACCTGAAGAAACAAAAACATCACCTAAAGAAATAAAAATATCATTAGAGGTAACGGCTAACTCAAATGACTCACAAGTAAGAAATACAATAATGTCTGCATTTAACAATGACGATACAATGAGATTATTAAGAGATAAAATTGCCACAGTTAGTACAGATTACGGACTAACGTCAACGTAAAAAAAAGTAATCCATTCTATTTATAGAAAAACCAATAGATGGCTGAAGAATTTTTATCTTTCAATAATTCCGAACAATTTAGAAAAAAATTAGTTGCAAGAAATTTGCAACCATATTCTGTACAGGGAAATTTTACCGCCACACAAGGTTTACAAAATTATCCTATCAAACTACAAGACAGCTCACCAGGTGATTCTGAGAGTGTAAGTAACGAGTTATTTACCGAACCTTCATATAATACTAGAATGAACATCTATGGACCATCAGGGCAATTTTTTGATGGGGCATTGGCGGTTGATAATTTATCTGTACCGGGTGGTGGAGCAATTGAAAATAATACTTTAGGTCCTGCGGAAGCGTATGGATTACAAACAGATAGAATAGTATTAAATAACGAAGCGTATATTAATAATGCTGAAGTTGTTAATAGATATTTACCACCTGAAGGTTATGAAGATTTATTTGTGACATCGGATTTAATATTATCAAAACCAAATTCAGGAGCTCAAATTTATGGTGATGGTGTTGCTGGACCTATAATATTTACTCAAGGTAATTATACCGTTTTTGAAATTTTAAATAATGATAGTGAATTAAGTAATGATTCGTATTTACAACAATTAGGTGCTCAAAGTTTAAGAGAGGCTACTCAGGCAAGAATTGCAAGAGAAATTGAAAGAAATACTATTGGATTGTTAAATTTAGATACATTAACAAATCCGTTTAATGCAACACTTTTAGCCACAGGTCAACAACCTTTTATTTATCGTGACTATACAATTACTAAACCTGACGGAATTTTAGATTACGCAGTATTCTTTTTACAAAGAATAAGTGGTACTTATTTACCTGCGTCACCAATTGAAGGAAGTTATTTTTCAGATACTGAAATATTAAGATTACGACCACAACAAGCGATTGGTAATTTGGGTGGGGGAAATATTACAAACAGACCAAATCCGTCAATTAAGTTTTTACAAAACACAGGAGCGGGAACTAAATCAGTTTTATTCAACGCTTTAAATTATAATAGATACAAACCTAATTACGCATTAACATCTACACAAGTTGGTAATTTTATTAACAATTTATTTGATAATTTTACGTCTATTGGTAATTTATATGTTGGTAAACAAGAAACAGATATTTCATCTGTTGTGTCACCACCAAACGCTTCACCTATTGATGCGTATGGTATACCAACACAAGCACCTGTTTACGGTCCTGATAAAGTTGGAAAATTATATGAAGGTGACCAAAATTTCCAATTTGGTTTTGCAGGAAAAACATATGAACAAAAGTCATCATTTGATGGTGGGTTTGTTTGGATAACACAATTTACTAAACCTGACGGAATTTTAGATTACGCAGTATTCTTTTT
>Ga0181349_1001164_pt1 | contig 11285 bp, 26 predicted proteins | sample Su13VDMM110SD_FD_130106 | JGI IMG/M metagenome (GOLD analysis project Ga0181349, IMG submission 130106) | Freshwater viral communities from Lake Michigan, USA - Su13.VD.MM110.S.D | ecosystem: Environmental > Aquatic > Freshwater > Lake | place: USA: Michigan | collected 2013-07-16 | reverse complement strand
CCCTCTTCGGTTTCATCCAGAATTCCAAAGGGAGGGCCATGAGTTACTAGGATATCAAGACCCTCTGGAATCTGACTCCAGACCTCAATAAGTTTGTCAGGATCGGCATTAAAGGCCCAATCGTAAAACCTGGGAGTCCAGGGAGAACCCCAAAACTTTAGCCCCATCACCTCTGCCGAGGAGTTTTCAAGATAGGTTATCGAAGGGTGCTCCGAAAGAAGCATCTTAAGCATGGAGGAATCACGCTCCGCAAGATGATCATGGTTTCCCGCTACAAAGATTTTATGTTTTGCTGGCTGCTGAGAAAGCCAAAAGAGAAAAGATGAAACCTCTTGAAAGGTGCCTCTTCCGGTTGCATCGCCAGAGTGGACAAGGATATCGCACTCTGGAATCCTAACCTTGGCATGTAGATTATGAGTATCGGAAATGAAAACTACTTTTGGCATCTAAAACCCCCTATATTATTACCTAAATAGATCTGGGTTAAAAAGAATAAATTCTAAAGATTCTGGCTCAAATGATGAAAGATGATCAAAGAAATTTTCTCTTTTTGTTAAAAATATAGAAAAAGATTCATCCCTATCGTTATAGTCGGCACTCCACTTTCTTCCTAATGCAAATCTGGGAAGGAAAGGATAATTCAAATTATCATCGAACACCAACCATTCGATATCATGGCCGGTGGTGTAGATAATACCCCTTTCAAGGAAGTCTGATTCTAGCCTATAAAACCCAGCACTCAAACCTTTGGCATCCGATATGGTTTTTATCTTTGGCAGTTCTTGAATGGAAAGTATATTACACCTCAGGGGGATTCCACAAATCTTGATTGAAGAGAAGCCAGTCGGACATAGGATGTCCTTTGGCTATAAAAATCTCTATAAATTGCTCTCTTGACGCTCGGAACATGTTTTCTTTAAGAATATTAGTCAGTATATATGCATCGTCATTACCTTGAAGGTATCCGGAACCTGTTGCATAATCCCAGCCAATATAAATTACAAGGCCGCCTCTTTTAAAGGCAAAGGCAAAATTGACAAGTCCATAATTTTTATAATAAATCCACTTCTCATTTATCAGAGCTGTCATAAGTAGCCGCTCAAATTGGCACAATCCTTCGGGAATATCTTTCTGAGCAGTCTCAATGCCACCAAATTGGTTACTTTTAATCTTAACAATCTCTGGTTCCATCATAATTTTATCCCATCATCGGAAAGAATGTTATCTCCCGAAGAGACTGCTTATTTGCCAAAATGCAGATCAATCTTTCCACACCAATTCCCAATCCGCTGCAAGGGGGGCAACCGTACTCCAAAGCCTCTAGGAAGCCTTCGTCAAGCATCATAGTCTCCTCGTCCCCTCCCGCCTTCTGTGCGGCCTGTTCCTCCAGCAGAGTGCGCTGGAGAACGGGATCAACAAGCTCCGTATAACACTTGACGATTTCCCAGCCCCCAACGATCAGTTGCCATTGTTCGACGGTAGAAGAATCGTCCCCCTTTCTTGCCGCCATAGGAGACATATGGGCCGGATAATCCTCAACATAGACAGGCTGGATCAGGGTGGGACGAATCTTCTTCTTGAAGATTTCATCTGCCTCGGAAGCAGACATTGAATCTGGAGAGGTGAGTCCAGCACGAGAGAAAAGATCTCGATACTTTACAGTCGGAATCTTCGCAAAATTAAGATCATGATCTCCCCACTTGACTGATTCATTTTGGAATCCAAGGCGAATAAGGAGAGTATCAAGGAAATGATTGAAGAGTTCCTTATTGTCTTGATAATCAGCATAAGCCATATACCATTCGAGGCTCAAAAATTCCTGTAGGTGAGAGCGATCCAGCCCCTCATTTCGGAAAGACCTGCCAAGTTCATAAATCTTATCAAAACCGCCAACCATCATCATCTTAAGATGAGTCTCTGGAGCAATTCGGAGATAAAGATCCTTATCGAGAGCATTGTGATGTGTAACGAATGGTCGAGCCATAGCTCCAGATGCCTGAGAGGCAAGCATTGGAGTGTCAACCTCTAGAAACTTTTCTTCATCAAGAACCTGACGAATGGTGGAGATTATCTTGGAGCGAAGTCGAAAGACAGCGGCAGCCTCAAGGTCAATTGAGGTTTCAAGGTAACGCTTGCGGAGCCTTACTTCATCATCTGCCACGCCATAAAAGGTGCTCGGAATTCCTCGCATGGGGCGATTCAGAACCTTCGCCTGATGAACAAGAATGGATCTCTCGCCAGTAGAGGTATCCCAGATTACACCCTTCACTTGGATATGACAACCGATGATAATTTCTGAGACAAGAGGCTTGTAAATGTCGGAGCCTCCCATATCATCACGACGGAAACAAACTTGAATTTTCCCAAAACTGTCTTGAATGTGACAGAACGCCACATTTCCCATACGACGAAAAGATACTACCCTGCCCGCTGTGGAGACTTCGCTGTTAAGCGGACGGAGAGAGGTTTCCTCAAGGGTCTGGTTCTTAATCATCTTCGTTTTCCTCAATCTTAGGGTTTGCGGCGTTAAATTCCGACTTGATAGATAGCAGGGTGGCAAATCTCTTTTGGTTTAGCCCAAATTCAATTCCCGAAATCTTTATAAGTTGATCGGAGGGGATTCCGTTATATTCTAAGGGGATTGAAAGATAAGTAGGATACTTATAATTGCCACTTGTCCCAATTTTTGTATAGAAGCATCGAGCAGTCTTTTTACAGAGCCTTATCTCGGTGAAAAGGCCCAAGAAAAGCTGAGGAGTTTTTCCATAAACACCCGCAATCGCCACGGTATCACCCTCCTTTACTTCTTCTCCCATTAGATCGAGAAGAGTGAACGGAGTTTGGCCGTCAGAAGTAGGGACTTTCATTCGGGATATTCCTTTTTGGCATAGCAATTCGCCCACGATACAATCTAAGCACCGTGGGTGAAGGGTCAATAGCCTAAGTGATTAATTTTTTAGCAGGCTCTTCCGGGCTTAGAGTTTTCTGGAGTCATTTACCTTGCCAACTTTTCCAGCTCTGAATTAAGCCAAGAATCAAGGCCACCCTTACTTACTGCTCCAACCTTTCTGGCAACTTCCTTTCCTTCCGACATAATAATCAGGGTTGGGACGCTAGCAATTCTAAACTGTTGAGAAGCAGAGGGGCTGTCATCAATATCTACTTTATAAAAAGTAATTGCGGGACTTCGCTCCTCTGCGACTTTCTCCAACGAGGGAGCCATAGCCTTACAGGGTCCGCACCAAGTTCCATAAAAGTCAACCACTACCGGCATTTTTCCGGCAGTTGCTTCCTTAAAGTTTTTATCATTTGCAGTTTTAACAAACATTTTTTCTCCTTTATTTTAGTTCGAAACCCTGAGCTTTAAAATTACCTCTGATATGACACGGCTGACAGAGGTTTCTGATCCACCCTTTGGTTTTAACGGTGGCTTTGTCACCACAGTTCTCACAGATTTTACTGGACATAGACTCTGCCATCTGAACTATTCCTCGAATATATTCATCACCGCCGTCATAATACCACCTGAGGCTTCCAAACTTTTCTTTAACCTGAGCTGCAGTTACTTGAAGTCCCTCCCTCTTATCTTCCGGGGCAGATACTGACCAGTCAATATGATGCTGAATATTGGTGCAAAGTATATCTATTAGATCGAACCAACCATCCCCACACTCGAACCCAAAGTAATAAAAAGGCTCTCTATTTTCTTCCGGTGGAGGAGGAAATATCTTTGGATATTTCTCGGTTAAGATTTTACTTTTTTCTGGTGACATCATTACTCCTTATATTTCCAGCTTTCTTAGAATACTTTTCTTTATGTCGTGAGAATGAACTGATTCCTTCCTTCCATCCTGATGATAAAAAAAGATTGATGATGAAAAGAAGTTTTTTTCTACACTATGATTCTCAACAAAGAACCAAGAATCTTCCGCCAAGTTCTTCTGAATTTCTAGAAATAGATCAACCATCTCACCTGATTCCTCATCTTCTCCCGAGGAGGACTGATTATCGGCTTCCAATCCTGGATAAACTGCCGATAGCTTTAGTTCGGGTCCAGAGTCTAATAGTCCATCAATAATAAACTTATAGGCTCTGTCGCCATAGTGCATAAGTTCAATGTAAAAGCTACTTGAAAAGTGACCCGAATGAAGATTTGATTCTTCTTCCAAGAGGCCCACCAGCATTTTTATATGATTTACCGCTTCATCATCCCTTAGGATGAGTTTTGAGGTTGTATATCGCTCAACTGAGGTTGACATAGCTAATCCTTTTGTAATTTGAAACTAGAAAGAAACGTTAGAGCGGAGCAATATCTAATTGCTGTTTTTCCATCTGATAAATAAATTTGATAAAAAACTGAAGGTTGGGTTAAACTACTGAACACCTGAAAGAAGTGAGTGCCGTAGATGGATTTTAACTCCCCTTCTGTCAATGCCCTTATCTCAATGGGCACCACATAATCTATGTAGACATCACCTTCCTTAAGAAGAAGTTTGTCAGTCTTAATGTCAACAATAGGAATATGAGGCCAAAGCCACTTAATCTGTTTGGCGGCCACACTATCTAGCTCCCGGATGGTGCTAATTTCGGGCTCTGGAATCATCTTAACCTTCCGTGAGTATAATTCCAATTATACTTAGAATGGAGTGCTGGAGAAAACTAATCTTTAAGTTGTTCTTTTCTTTCCGAGAAGCGATCCTGCCATCGCTTAACATCTTCTTTCAGGTGAAGATTTGCTGTCTTGTAGTTTCCGAGGTGTCCAAAGAAAAGATGACAATTTACCCCATACTTCTTTGACTCGCAAAGAGAGATTAAATTATCGGGTTCCAACTCAAGTTCTGGAGAGAGATGAAAAGGTCTTATGTGATGAACCTCTACCGAGACTTTCGATCCACAGACAGAGCAGGTAGGATTCTCCTTAAGGTGGGCCTCTCTTATTTTCGGCCATTCCTTAGATCTTTTATTCTTCCACTCCCTCTTTCCATCAATAAGGGATTCTTTTATTTCCTTTAACTTTCCAAGCATAACAATATGCTATGTATTAGTATTTAGGATTCGTCACTCTCAAGCCAAGCTTTAATTTCTTCATCTTTCATAAGATTGAGTTGGTCATAGGAAAGACTTTCAAGAGACCTTTTTCCGCCCCAAGGAGATTTTGCATACGGACCATCAATATCAAAAATAGGATACTTGGCACAGTCCTTTAGCATCATTTCCAAGGTAGACCTAATATCCTCCTTGACGGACTCTTCGGTAGAATCTTCATCGGGCTCTGAATAAGGTTCAATCGGATCCGCAGAGCAAGAGTGTGGGGCGAGAGGATCTTTATCATAGTAAAGCTCTCCAATCCCATAAAAACGGTGGTCTTGATTCTTCGGATTGCGAAATTTAACGATACCATAGCGCCAGGTCATTGTTCACCTCTAGTTAAGAAAAATTTTCCATTAAATACTTCATGATGAAAGGATAAGGCCAAGAAATCTTCAGGATAATCCCTCTTTATTAACTCGAAACATTCAGAAATGGACCTTTGTTTGAAAGGAATATTATTACTAAAGCGAATTGATGGTGAGGCAAAGGCGATACTCCAACCTTCTACTAAAGAAGGGACTCTATCTGGAGATCGTATCACCTTCTCTATGAATTCAACCCTATATTCATTAGTAATATTCTCACTATCGCTTAAGAAAATAACTATAAAAGATTCGTCTACAGGAAAAGGTGATCTATCACCTGAATTGGCATCATAGTTTTTATAATTTAGATGATAAAACACTCTTGTCACCATAATTATTGCAGCCACTCCGGATGAAAAAGAATCCATTCCATACAGTCTGGATGGTATTTTTCCAAGAATTCAAGAAACTCTTCCCTGGAAACCCTCCCTTCAGAATCCAACCCATTCTGATGGAATTCATACTTAAGTTTCCCATTATTTGATTTTACTCGAAAAGTATGGTAAATTTTTCCTGGCTCTCTCAGTGTTAGGGACCCTTCAAAAGAGTAGAGTATCTTCTTATTAACTCCTGAGGAGAGTATTTTTATCCACTCCTCAAAGGAAAATACCTTTATTATCTCAATCATTGGATCCACTCAATATTGAAGAGGAACCAGTCCATATAATCGGGATAATTATTACCAATGTAATTTACAAAAACCTCTTTAGAAACCTTCGTTCCCTCTCCTATCATATAGCGATCTCTGTCACCCTTATTACAGCAGGACCAGATCTTTCTTACGCTAGGGGACTCTTTTGGAAACCAAAGGTTTTGAGGATAAACTTCCGCCAGGGTTAGGACTCCACCGGCAACACTCCTGTAGAAAATCTGGCGACCCTGATTGGAGTCACAAAGATCGTGCCACGATTTAACGGTAGTGAGTCTGGTAGGCTCTTTAATCATCCTTCTTGTCTCGATGCTTTATCTTACGCGACGAGCCCTTTTTGGTGCTAAGAACTCTATTGCGATGCGGTCCTGCTCCTGAGCCACCACGCAAAGAGTGAGCTACAGCAATTGGATTGAGGCTCTTCTTATGTTTTTTATTTTTCATCATTTGACTTTATCCAGATGAAAGGTCGCAAGGTAAATTGGAGTCTCAGTGTTTGGAATCAGATCCATTTCAATGATTTCAAGCCCAAGCAGAAAGTCAAGATTGTTTGAATTATAGCGCCTCGCCTCTTTAAAAGAGGAGGTAAGGCAAGCCTTCGCAGGTCCAACCTTATTAAAGATATGGGTTCTGGAGGAGAGAGGAAAAAACCAAAGGCGGTTTAGCGTACTTCCGGTGTTTCCAAAGGTATTGCTAGGCCGATGGTAAATTGCATAAACTTTCATCTTAATTCCGAGGCTGGGTCTGAACGGTGTTAGTGGGATCTTCTACATCAAAATATCCGTAGCAGTAATGTCCGGTTTTATCGCCAAGTCCTGGCTCACCGTTGACTCCGTTACAAATAACACACTCATCATAAATATTGTATCCCTGATCTTTGACCCAGGGATTATCTTCTACAAATTTAGTATTTGCAACAGTACCGGAGTGATGGGATCCAATGGAATGACCACAAACACATATTCCAGAAAAATATTGCTTCTTTAACATTTTAATCTCTATATTTACTGTGCTATTTGGTTACGTTCAGTTCCCATAGGATACGGAGCCACCAGTAGATATAGTCAGTCTGAGTCTCAAGAAAAACCTTGAAGAAGATTGCTCCCGAAAAACCTATGACCAAAGAACCCATAATGCCCATTGGGCCATAAAGTGCTCCAATGGTAAATCCAATCATACTACAAAAAGTAATTGCAAATAAAAGTCTAAAGATAAAAAGAGAGGTCGGAACTGACTTAGGCTGCGACATGAGACGGACTCCTACTATTAAGAATAAATTGACGCTGATATTCGTGAATAAATGCCACACTGGTCATCGCAACATTAAGCGAATAACCGGCCCCATTCATAGGAATGAAGATCGGATCGGAATGATGAATAATCTCTGCTGGAACTCCAGTATATTCATTACCCATAACAATTACGGTATGCTTGCTGGTATCGAAAGCATAGTTATTGATATCGGTTGCTCCATCACAAAGCTCAGCGGATACAATATTATACCCTCTTTCCCGACAATGCTCTAAAAAATCATGCGGAGTAGGAAACTGCAAGATTTTAACATAATCCACCGTCGTTCCAGATCGGGGACGAAGAAAAACATGATCCGGGACGGAACCAATTACCATAACAGATTCGGCACCATAGCAGGCGGCAGTACGAATGGTAAGAGCTAGATTTTCATCAACTCCAAAGTTTACTGCACAAAATGAGACAGGCATAGTCTTGGCAAGTGACTTCTTCTTGTCATAACGCTGACGACGAGTTTCATTCCGATACATTATCAACCTCGACATTAGGCTTTCCACTATTTACCCAATCTACAATGGTCTTAAAGGGAATATCTTCGCTATAAAATTGGTTGAGATCAACATTGGGATCATAATCAGTCTGACAACTGGAGCAGGAAAGGTGATCCTGCACCAAATATGCCATCTCCGGAATTCTCTCCTTTACTAGATTGAAAAACTTCTGATAATCCTTTGAGGTATAGAATTCGGAATCAAAGTAGTCTATTGAAATATTAACCCTCTTAGAATCATTATAGGTAGAGGCATAGAAGTTGGCATACTGAATCATGGGGACGCAGAATGTTGGGCTTCTAGATCCGCATTTTGGGCAGGGCGGAAGCCTGGAAATAACCCAATCTACCGCATTATCTTTGGCGACAGTCTTTTCGATATGATTCTTATATGTCTCGCTAAACCTAGCATAAGCGGCGAAGAATTCTGGCTCCATATTGGAAATATCTTCATCCCCAACGGTCGAGAGAAGGGAGATTGCTCGCTTGATTTCGGCTTGATTAATTGCCATTGTTGCCTCCACCCATAATATAATCACAAAATACCGAAGGTCAAGGAGGATAGAGTTTTAGATCAATCTTCTTTAAACCAGGCCCAATGAAGGGCAATAAAATCTTTTAGAGCGTCATCTTGGAAGGAATAGATATGGTTTTCGCTGGCAGCATGGGCAACCTGTCGGATGATTGCCTCTTCAACTGAGAGATGGTGAGTTACCGTAGAATCTCCTTCTCCCGGTTCAATGTAAAATAGGGTATTAAATAATCCGCAGCCACAATCATGCCGGTCCCGATGCCAGCCGCAGTCAGCAGGATGAAAAGGTATCACGGTCTGTTCCATAGCAACCACTCCCTAAAATCTGGATAAGTCATTAATTTTTCAATTGCGGCAGTTTTGGATAGATAAGAGTTTTGCCTACCAAAAGTTTCCATAAATAAAGTATCCATAGAGATAGGAATCATCTCCATAGAGATCGGACTTTTTTCCAAGTGGTAAGAGAAGCTTCCAACAAAATTGTCTGTTCGAAAGTCAATGTATAAGCTGGGGAACTGCGTACTGTCAAATCTAATGGAGATTATCGAGTGTCCCGCCGGGATATCCCGATGTACTTTACTGGAAGTGTGAGAAAATAACCAGTTTTCATCCAGAAATTTTAGAACTACTGGATCGGTAAATACTGGTTTGTTTAGATCAGATTCCATAGCAGCCACTCTCCAAGTTGGTCGGATCTCATCATTAAAAACTCCTTCATTTTAGATTCGCTACATTTTTCCCAAAATCCATTCGATAAAATGACAAATTTTGGATTAAACTCTAGGGTATCCTCCCAGGAGGCGGCGGCAATTACAATTTCGGAGGAATCCCAAACTCTAAGTCTCCACTCAAGATCAATATCCTGGGAGGGTGGTCTTGGTTTTGGAAACTTTTCCATCAGACATAGCTCTATCATATCTCCATTATTCATTTCTATGAGGTCAGAAAAACAAGCACGATTAAGAGATTTTCTGTCTGGAATGGAGTTAATAAAATCCAAAATTTTCGGATCAGAAAAGGAGAAGGGGCTTCTAGTCATATGGCATACATCATACTTTTCTTGTCATGTTGGGATGACATTTAGATAATTTTTGATTTATTTTACCAACAAATGCGTCCTGATTCCAGAGAAAGAACTCAAGATCCTCTGGATACTTTTCTCTTATTGCTTCTAAGAAAGTTTCTTTTTCACGGTAGCCCCTAAACTCACCAACTTTAGAGAAAGGAACAATGCGGTAATGCCCTCTAAGATTATCTATCGACCAAATACAGCAGTAATTATCATCGAATCTTCTTATATAGTGGGCATCATCTTCTCCTAGATAATTTTCTATGACAATGACAGATCTATATTGTCTGAATTTACCAGAATTCTTTACTACCTCAATCATAATCGCCCCACTTCCCATCTGTCGCTTCGGGATGCCAGAGAAAGAACTCGTAATCTTCGGGATAGCAGGATGAGAGTATCTCTAGAAATGATTCTTTTGAAACTGATGTTAAAACTCCTCTTAAATCTTGCATATTATATATCACACTTGATTTGGCGTTGGAAAATATACACCAAAAGATCCTGGCACTAGAGTCAAACTTAAATAATGTGATATATAATTTGACCCCAATAGGGTTTATAATAACCGCAACTACACGATGGTCCCTACTCTGAGTCAGATTCCATTCAGCAGCAGTAAATATCCGATGTTCGGTCATATCTCTTCCTAATTAGAGGGGCCGACTTATCCTGCCCGCGATAGGTAATCTAAGCACCGTTTGCCGATGGTCAAGTCCCAATATAATCCGGGAGAGATCTAGGGAGATGCCTCATTAGGCTGGCAGTTTTTAGATCCATAGTTTTCTATTAAAAATTAGAAGGAATGCTCAAGTAATATTGAAGTGACTCAAGGCAAGACGATTAAACTCACCATATGGCCCAGAGATAAGCTCTTCTTTAGTTGCCCAAACTGCCTCTCCTTCATTTGGAGACTTTGGAATAACTCTTCCGAACTCCTCATCAATATCGGCAGAGAAAATCCAGACTTGAAACCCATCCTTTTTATCAAAAGAAACATAGGGCTCCAACATATGAAAGATTACTGTCCAGCCGGTTTCTTCAAGACACTCCCTTCTGGCGGTCTGATAGGGATCTTCTCCATCATCGGACTTTCCGCAAGGTAGGGAAACGCCCTGATTATCGCTCTTTGCTCTTTTAAATGCCAAGAATAAGTTTGAATCTAAGGGATTTTTAATCAAAACGCCGGCAGCTATCTTCATCTTATTCCTTCTTCATGATTTTATCCCAATCAACAGAGCCCACTTCCGCACTCTTTGTCATCATAGTCCAAAAAGTAGTCTGTTGAAGATCCTTTTCAAACTCGGGATATACTTTTTCTAGTTCAGACTTCTGAACTAACCTATAACCTTTTTCAATCTTCTCGGAGATTTTCTTATCCAGTTCATTACCTCTCCAGCTATAAAAGGGAGGGGTGGGCTTACCAGAGTCAACCACCTTTGTCTGATACTTGGTTCCTCTGCGACCCCAAAAGGTAAGATATTTCTCTCCGCGAGAAAGTTCAATTACGCCCCATACCTTATCAGATTGACCATCTTTTAGCCAGCCAATAAAAACATAGTTTGGACTTGTCATACGTCTCCAAGGTTGGACTTTTAATTAAAAGTCTGAAGAAAATAACTATCAAATTCAAAAATAAAGGGCGGAAGTCCGCCCTTTATAAGTGGAAAAATCTTAAGACTATTCCTTCATAGATAGATAAACAAGATCGACCTGATATGAGGCTGGTCTTGCAGATGGAGGAGCAGAGTCTACTACTGAGCCATATCCGCTAATTT
>Ga0181349_1001161_pt1 | contig 11296 bp, 3 predicted proteins | sample Su13VDMM110SD_FD_130106 | JGI IMG/M metagenome (GOLD analysis project Ga0181349, IMG submission 130106) | Freshwater viral communities from Lake Michigan, USA - Su13.VD.MM110.S.D | ecosystem: Environmental > Aquatic > Freshwater > Lake | place: USA: Michigan | collected 2013-07-16 | reverse complement strand
ACATCAAGTAAGGGATTGCCTAAAAATTCCATTTGGAATAATAATGGCGTTCTTTCGATAGTGTAGTTTATAAAAAAATATTATGGCGAAAGTAAGTGTATCAGGAAAATCAAATATACAGTCGCCTGATGGAAATAGTTTAGCACTATTTATTGACGGCATTAACAATCAGGCTATGGTAAAAGACATCTATGGAAACATAGAGTTATTATCAGAGTATGTTGATGGCGGAACATCAGGAGTAAGCGGAACATCGGGTTCAAGTGGGACATCGGGAACTAATGGTTCTTCGGGTCTTAACGGTACTTCGGGGACTTCGGGTGCTGACGGTACTTCAGGTTTAAATGGTACATCAGGAAGTTCAGGAAGTTCAGGTACAAATGGAACTTCAGGAACTAATGGTGCTTCGGGAACTAATGGAACTTCAGGAATAAACGGTACTTCGGGTATTAATGGAACTTCGGGTATAAACGGAACTTCAGGAATAAATGGTACTTCGGGTATTAGTGGTACTTCGGGTACTTCGGGTATTAATGGAACTTCAGGTTCATCAGGGACAGGTGGAACAAGCGGTACAACAGGTACTTCGGGGACTACGGGTACTTCAGGAACAACAGGTTCTTCAGGTACAGACGGAACTTCAGGAATAAACGGAACTTCGGGAACAACAGGTACTTCTGGTTCAAGTGGCGTTAATGGAACATCAGGTATTGATGGAACTTCGGGAACAAACGGAACTTCGGGAACAACAGGTATTGATGGTACATCAGGTACAGACGGAACTTCGGGTGTTGACGGAACTTCGGGAACAACGGGTACTTCAGGTTCAAGTGGTATTAATGGAACATCAGGAATTAACGGAACTTCGGGTGTTGACGGAACAAGTGGCTCTTCGGGTACAAATGGTACTTCGGGGGTTAATGGTACTTCGGGAACTGCGGGTAGCAATGGTACTTCGGGTACTAATGGTACAGGCGGTACTTCGGGTATTGACGGAACATCGGGAACTGACGGAACTTCGGGTGTTGATGGAACAAGTGGTTCTTCAGGAACTAATGGTACGAGTGGAACAAGCGGTGCTGACGGAACAAGTGGCTCATCAGGTATTGACGGAACTTCGGGAACTAACGGAACTTCGGGTATTAACGGAACTTCAGGAACTTCGGGAATAAATGGAACTTCGGGTGTTGACGGAACTTCGGGGACTTCGGGTACTAACGGAACAAGTGGAACGAGTGGTGCTAATGGAACTTCGGGAACTGCGGGTAGTAACGGAACATCAGGCACAAATGGTACAGGTGGTACATCAGGTATAGACGGAACTTCGGGAACTGACGGAACTTCGGGAACTGACGGAACTTCGGGTGTTAACGGAACTTCGGGTTCATCGGGAACATCAGGGGCAGACGGAACTTCAGGAACAGGCGGAACATCAGGGATAAATGGAACTTCGGGAACTGCGGGTAGCGGTGGTACTTCGGGTATAAACGGAACATCAGGAATTAACGGAACATCAGGTACAACAGGTAGTTCGGGAACGGCAGGTAGTAACGGAACATCAGGTATAGACGGAACTTCGGGAACTTCGGGAGTTAATGGTACATCGGGTACTGCGGGAACTTCGGGTACTGCGGGAACTTCGGGTACAAGTGGTTTAGACGGGGATTTTTATAAAACAACTTCAACAACAACTTTTACTTTAGGTAATGCAGGAACTTTGACAGTAGGCACAGGACTTGCTTATACTCCTGCGCAATCTATCATTATAGTTTTTGATGTATCAAACTTTCAAGAATGTGAAGTAATAACATATAATGCAGGAACAGGGGTTTTAACCTTTGGCGCACCAACGAGAACAGTAGGTTCAGGGACGTATTCTGCTTGGACAGTAAATTTAGACGGTGCTTCGGGTGGAGATGGTACAAGTGGTACTTCGGGTGTAAATGGAACATCAGGAAGCGGTGGAACTTCGGGTATCAATGGAACTTCGGGTATCAATGGTACATCAGGAACTACGGGTAGTTCAGGTACATCAGGAATTGACGGAACATCAGGAAGTGGCGGAACATCAGGTTCTTCGGGGTCATCAGGAATTGACGGAACGTCAGGGACAGGTGGTACTTCGGGTATTAATGGTACTTCAGGAACTTCGGGTATTGACGGTACTTCGGGAACTGCGGGTTCTAATGGAACTTCGGGTGTTAATGGAACTTCAGGTGTTAATGGCACAAGTGGAACTTCAGGTGTTAGCGGTACTTCGGGAACTTCGGGTATAAATGGTACTTCGGGTATTAACGGTACTTCAGGAACAGACGGAACTTCGGGAACTGCGGGTTCTAACGGAACTTCAGGAGTAAATGGAACTTCGGGTGTTAATGGAACAAGCGGAACTTCAGGTGTTAATGGAACATCGGGAACTGCGGGAACATCAGGAGTTAATGGTACATCAGGAACGTCAGGTATTGACGGAACAAGTGGAAGTAATGGTTCAAATGGTACATCAGGAGTTAATGGAACATCAGGTATAAACGGTACTTCAGGTACATCAGGAATAAATGGTACGAATGGTACATCGGGAGTAAATGGAACTTCGGGTACTGACGGAACTTCGGGTGTAAACGGAACTTCGGGTTCATCGGGAACTTCGGGCGTTAATGGAACTTCGGGAGTAAATGGAACTTCGGGAACTTCAGGAATTAATGGAACATCAGGAATAAACGGAACTAACGGAACAAGTGGTAGCGGGGGAACTTCGGGTATAAACGGAACTTCGGGAGTTAATGGAACAAGTGGAACTTCGGGTATTAACGGAACTTCGGGAACTTCGGGAATTAACGGTACTTCGGGCGTTAATGGAACAAGCGGAACTTCGGGAATAAATGGAACTTCAGGTGTAAACGGAACTTCAGGAACTTCGGGAATAAATGGAACTTCAGGTGTAAACGGAACTTCAGGAACTTCGGGTATTGACGGAACAAGCGGAACTTCGGGTTTAAATGGAACTTCAGGCTCAAGCGGAATAAACGGTACAAATGGTACATCAGGTATCAATGGTACATCAGGTATAAATGGTACTTCGGGTATTAATGGTACATCGGGGATTAATGGTACGTCAGGTATCAATGGTACATCAGGAACAAATGGTGCTAACGGAACAAGTGGTATCAACGGAACAAATGGTACAAGCGGGGTAAACGGAACATCGGGTACTACGGGTACATCAGGTTCGTCAGGTCTTAATGCGGTAATCGTATTAGGGGCAGGTACTTTATCTTCTGTTAGAGAGTGTGTAGGAAATAGTGCAAGTGGTGCTTATAGTGCTTCTTTGGGCGGTCAAAATAATACTTCGGGTGGAAGTTTATCTGCAATAGTAGGCGGTCAAAATAATACTGCATCAGGAAATAATTCATTTGTTGGAGGTGGTTTTGGAAATCTTTCATCAAATTGTAATTCAATAATAGGTGGTGGTAGTAAAAATACTGCATCGGCAGTTAATTCATCAGTTTTAGGAGGTTATTGCAATATAACCAACGCAAGATACTCTTCAATAGGCGGTGGTAATAGAAATATAATTCAATCCCCAACAAACGAATGTTGTTCTTTAGGAGTAACAATAAGTGGGGGTATAGGACATAATACAAATGGTGGTACATTAGACCCATATACGGGTGCTTTAACAGGGGCAATTACTTGTTGTAATGCAGGTAAATTATCAACAATTGGTGGTGGTTTAAGGAATTGTGCAACGGGTGTTTATTCAACAATTGGTGGTGGTAGATACAATTCTGCAAATGGACTTGACGTTACAATTGGCGGTGGTATAAGTAATACTGCTAATCAAGATAGGTCAACGATTAGTGGTGGTAATGGTAATTATACTAATGGAGGTAGTACAACAATTGGCGGAGGTAATGGTAATTGTATATACACATCGGGAGATGTTAATGGTGCGGGTATATTTTCAGGTAGTAATAACTGCATTACTAATTATGCTCCATATAGTTCTGTAATAGTAGCAGGTAGTGCTAACAAAATTTGCGGATATGGAAACTCTAATTCTTTTATTGGAAGCGGTCGTTGTAATATAATTGATGGGTGTTATACTCGTAATGCTTTTATAGGCGGAGGGCGTTATAATACTATTTGTGATACTCTTTCGTTTGGCTCATTTATTGGTGGAGGAGTGTGTAATGAAATATTCCCACAAATAAATTATAATAATGCTTATTGTAAATTTGCGCAAGTTATTTCGGGTGGTAATTATAATATAATAAACACTAACACTTATAATGTTCAGGGTAAAAGTGGTGGTAATACAATTAGTGGTGGTGGTTGCAATATAATTACACCTTACATTGGTTTTAATACAATTGGTGGTGGTTATTCAAATACGATGACTTCAGATAGTACATTTGCCACAATTAGCGGTGGGGAACAAAATACTACTTCAAATTATTGGTCAACAATTGGTGGAGGGCGATTGAATACTGCAAGTGGTACGTTTTCGACAATTGGTGGAGGGCAATCGAATACTGCAAGTGGGACATTGTCAGTAATAAATGGAGGGGCATTGAATACTGCAAGTGGTTCATCTTCATTTGTAGGAAGTGGTGGGAGCAATACTGTTTCGGCTTCTTTTTCATCTATTGTTGGGGGTTGTTGTAATATTATAAACTCAACAATTTCATTTGTTGGTGGTGGGTCTTGTAATATAACAAACGCAAGATATTCTACAATAGGTGGTGGTAATAGAAATATAATTCAATCGCCAACAAACGAGTGTTGCTCTTTTGGTGTAACAATAGGGGGCGGTATAGGACATAATTCAACAGGTGGTACATTTAATACTACAACAGGTGCTTTAACAGGCGCAATTACTTGTTGTAATGCAGGAAGATTATCTACTATTGGGGGTGGTTTTAGAAACATTGCATTAGGTATTGGTTCATTTATTGCAGGTGGTTATTGTAATGTATCGTGTGGTTCTTGTTCAACAATTGGTGGTGGGGTTTCAAATCAGACAATTTGTAATAGTTCAACAGTTGGTGGTGGTAGGTGTAATTCTTCTACTGCTTGTTATTCAACAATAGGAGGTGGTTCAAGTAATCTTGCTTCGAGTCAATCCTCTACTATTGGTGGAGGGCAATTGAATACTGCAAGTGGTTTATGTTCAACAGTTGGTGGTGGTATTTGCAATCTTTCATCAAATTGTAATTCAACAATAGGTGGTGGTTGTCGAAATACTACATCGGCAGTTAATTCATCAGTTTTAGGAGGGTTATGCAATATAACAAACTCAAGATATTCTACAATAGGTGGTGGTAACAGAAATATAATTCAATCGCCAACAAACGAATGTTGCTCTTTTGGTGTAACCATAGGTGGTGGTATAGGACATAATACAACAGGTGGTACATTTAGCACTATAACAGGTGCTTTAACAGGCGCAATTACTTGTTGTAATGCAGGAAGATTATCTACTATTGGGGGTGGTTTAATGAATTGTGCAACGGCTTGTTTCTCAACTATTAATGGCGGTTGTTTTAACAATGCAAGTGGTACTTATACGTTTATTGGTGGTGGCGCAGTAAATTCTGCTACTTCAGTTGCTTCAGTAAGTGTAGGTGGTGCGTTAAACGTTTCTTCTAATTTTTTCTCATTTATAGGTGGTGGTTGTCTAAATACTGCAAGTAATATATTTTCTTTAATTGTAGGCGGACTTTCTAATACGGCATCAGGGACTTATTCTTTTGTCGGTGGTGGAAAATGTAATGTTGCTTGTGCAAGTTCTACCGTAATAGGAGGTGGACAAGATAATGGCGCAAATATGTGTTTTGTCACTATTGGCGGTGGTTGCGGTAATTTAAGCAATGGAAATGGTAGATACGGAACTATTGGCGGTGGTAAGGGTAATAAGGTAAGAGGTCAATATGGAAGCACTCCTTTTATTGCGTCAACTATTGGGGGCGGACAATGCAATTACACCTATTGTAGTTACGTTACAATTGGTGGTGGTCTTTGCAATTGTGTAAAAAGTACCGAATCTACAATTGGTGGGGGTAGGCAAAACTGCATAATATTTAGTGCAAACCAATCAGCAATTAGTGGTGGTTTCCTTAATAAAATATGTTACGGAACAAATTCTTTTATAGGCGGAGGTTATTGCAATACAACAAACGCAAGTTTTTCTACAATTAGTGGCGGTAATAGAAATATAATTCAATCTCCAACAAATAGATATTGCTCTTTAGGGGCAACTATTGGAGGCGGTATAGGACATAATACAACAGGTGGTACATTTAATAGCGCAACGGGTCAATTAACAGGTGCAATTACTTGTTGTAACGCAGGGAAATTATCCTTTATCGGTGGAGGTTTTAGAAATTGTAATACGGTTGCTTACGGAACTATAAGTGGAGGAAAATATAATGTTGGACTTTCTTGTTTTATTTCTATTGGTGGCGGTACTCAAAATACGGGTTCGGGTTATGCTTCGACTATTTCAGGCGGTAGGGGCAACACGGTATCAAATTCCGACAGTTTCATAGGTGGTGGTATAAGTAATAGTATAACAGATACTCGAAGCGTAATCGTAGGAGGTTGTGAGAATCAAGTATTAGATTATTTGGGTTTTATTGGAGGCGGTGCTTTTAATACGATAGGTCAATATGATAGTTATAAGTCAGTAATAGGTGGTGGTTATTATAATTGCATAATTGATTATAGTCGTTATGGATTTATAGGTGGCGGAAATAGCAACCATATATGTAATTCTGCTTTTGGAACAATTGTAAATGGTTCTGCTAATAAATTATGCAGTAGTAGTAATTCAACAATAGGCGGAGGTAGTTCTAATTTAATATGTAGTTCAACAGTTTCATCAATAGGCGGAGGGCAAGAAAATCAAATATGTAATTGTACTGAATCAACAATAAGCGGAGGTCGATATAACAAAATTACCTCTAAAAACACTTTTGTTGGCGGTGGGTGTTGTAATATAACTAACTCAAGACATTCTGTAATTGGAGGGGGACATAGGAATATAATTCAATCTCCAACAAACGAATGTTGTTCTTGGGGTGCTACAATTTCAGGCGGTATCGGACACAATACTACGGGTGGTACATTTAGTTCTATTACAGGAGATATTACAGGCGCAATTACTTGTTGTAATGCGGGTAGAGCATCTGTTATAGGTGGTGGATATAGAAATTGCAATGCAGGAGATTATAGTTTCGTAGGTGGCGGTTTTAAAAATTATGTTCGTGGTACATTTTCGGCTATTGCTTCAGGTTGTCAAAATAAAATATGTCTTACAACTTCTTCTTTTATAGGTTCGGGTAGAAATAATACAATAGACGTAGGCGGGGTTTATGGTGTAATTTCAGGAGGTATATGTAATCTATTAAATGGTTCATTTGGTTCAATTGGTGGAGGTGCAAATAATCAGATTACAGGCGGGGGTTCTAATACGATTTCAGGTGGTGCGGGAAATAAGTTGTGTAGTAATAGTACCTACGGTTTTATTGGTGGAGGAATTTCGAGTTTTATTGTTTGTAGTCAAATATCTGCAATTGTTGGAGGGTGGTATAATAGAATATGTAGCCCTTACTCTAATAAGTCTTTTATTGGCGGAGGAATTTATAATGAAATTTGTAGTCCTTGTTCTTCAATTATAGGGGGTTATCAAAATAGAGTTTATGGTAACGGTATGAATTTTTCATTTATTGGTGGAGGGAATAATAATTATATACAAACTAATTGTAATTATAATTATATTTTTTCTCACAATTCAATTATAAATGGAGATACTAACTTAATAGATAAAAGCAGTTGCTCTTTTATTGGCACAGGTAAAGGAAACGTTATACGGGGATATTCAGAAAATAATTGTACATTATTTAATGTAATTATTGGAGGCGATGCAAACAAAATTAAAGGTTTTACTTCTTATCCTAATAACCCTGTTAATTTTAATTTTATAGGAAATGGTAAATGCAATCTTATAGCCAATTATGATGAAGGTACTGTACAGTATAATGCAATTGTAGGCGGTAAAGCCAATCAAATAAGAACTAATGGGTCAAGTTGCGGGACATATAATTTTATTGGAGGAGGTACAAATAACTTTATTGGTCAAAGTGGGGGTACAAAAGCGTGTTCTAATACTATTATTGGAGGTCGTTATAATTGTATATATGATTATGAGAATTCACATATTATAGGTAGTAATATAACCGCAACTGTGTCTAACTATTCATTTATGAATAACCTTTGTGTTTTTGGAAATGTTGTAAAAGGTGGTGGTTCATTTAGTATTTCACACCCTGACCCAATAAAAACAGATACGCATAAATTAATTCACTCGTTTGTTGAGAGTCCAACTGCGGGAGATAATATTTACAGATTTGAAGTTGAAGTAATAGACGGTATTGCTGAAATACAATTACCTGATTATTACAAATACCTAAATGAAAATACGCAAGTATGGATTACACCTAAAGACGGTTTTGGAATAGGTTATGGAACTCTTAACGAGGATATGACTAAAGTAATTGTAAAAGCAAACCTTGACATAACTTACAACGTTTTAGTAATTGGAACAAGAAAAGATGATTGGGCTAAAAAATATTGGAAAGGTGTTGAAGTAGATAAAAATGAAGCAGAAAAAAAAATATCAATAAATCAAAATAAATAAGAATGGAAAACACAACAATTCATATCTTTGGCTTCAAAAGCACACAGATAATCAGTTTAGAAAATAATTTTATGCTTAAAAGCGAAGAACTAACAACTCTTCAACCTTTAATTGACGCTATTTGGGATTTAAAATCTCCTGAAGTAACTGAACAAAAAGAATACAACGTAATTCACATTTTTAACGTAGCAAGTATTCGTTGGCAATCAAATTCTAAAGTTTTGGTTGATGTTAATACGGACTCATTAAAAGATTTAATAGATAATTTAGTCGCTGAAATGATAACGCTTAAACCTGCTCCTAAAATCAAAGAGCCAATTCCAATTCCAACGGCAACAGAAACGCCAACAGAAACGGTAACAGAAACAGTAACAGAAACAGTAACAGAAAAGGCGACAACCCCTGTTAAAAAGAAATAATAATTAGAGCGCAGTACCTCCTCTTTGTGACCCAAATGAAACTGCGTGATAGACTTAACCAAGAAACAAAAAAAATGAAAAAAGAACTTTTTTTTAATTCCTCTTTACCAAGAGCGGGAAGTACATTAATTCAAAATGTAGTAGGTCAAAACCCTGACATTTATGTAACGCCTACTTCGGGCTTGGCGGATTTAATTTTAAACGCTAAAAACACTTACAATCATTCCCAAGCATTTCAAGCCCAAGATGCAAAACAAATGGAAAAATCATTTATTGAATATGCTCGTGCAGGTATGCAGGGTTACTTCAATGGCTTAACAGATAAGCCAATGGTATTGGATAAAAGCAGAGAGTGGGGAATAAACTACGGACTTCTTGAAATGTTACAAGAAAGCCCAAAAATTATCTGTATGGTTCGTGACGTAAGAGCAATATTCGCTTCTATGGAAAAAAACTTTCGTAAAAATCCGCACAAAGAAAACCATATACAAAATGCACCTCAACTTGTTGGAACAACGCTTGATAAAAGAATCGACCTTTGGGCGGGTGGAGTTCCCGTTGGGACATCATTAGATAGAATTAAAGATATGATTCAACAAGGAATTGACAAAAGAGTATTGTTTATTCGATACGAAGATTTAATGTCAAACCCTGAAAACGAAATGAAAAGATTCTATCAGTATTTAGACAAGCCTTATTTCGAGGGTCACGATTTTGAAAACGTTACTCAAATTACTCACGAAAACGATACGGTTCACGGAATATACGGCGACCATACTTTAAGACAAAAATTCGAGAAAAAACCTGATGACTTTATGGACGTATTAGGATATGAACTTTCGATGAATATAAGAAATCATTATAAGTGGTTTTATGATTACTTCGGATATGTATAATAAAAAAAGCCCCAATCAAGGGGCTTTGTTATTTTTGATAGTTTAAGTTAACTTTTTCAATTCGTCAATCACATTTTTTGAAGTAATTGATTTTTGACATTCAAATTGTTTATCGTAGCCCTCGTTAATCGGGCAAAATTCCCAATTCGATTTATCAAATTTAAAATTCTTATTATTCCAACAACCGTGACAAACACTTTCGTTTACAAGTCTAATACAGTCAGTTGAAAATTCGTGGTCGTGTTTAGAGAAATTAGCAATCATAATTACTTTTTTATTTAAAGCCCAAGCCAACCAACTAATTCCTGAAGATAATCCTATCAAAAATTCTGTCTGTAAAAGCAAAGAAATGGTATTTTTGATACTATAATCTTTAATAGGGGTTAATCCATTCAAGTCGTAAGTTTGTTCTTTAGAAAGGTTATATACCGAATATCCCTGACCAACTAAATAATCAACAACTTCTTGCCAATTTTCTTTAGTCCATTCTTTACAACCCGATGTTGAATTTGTTGCGATACATACATTTTTATCAAGTGGTTTCAACTCAATAGAATCAAAAAGCAAATTCAATTTAGGCTTGATTTCAGAATACTCTAATCCTAAAATATTTGTAGCCGTTGCTTGTAAAGGAATAGTGTTTGGTAAAACAGGTTCTTTATTATAGTCATAGAACCAACCTAAATCATATTTAGCAAACAAGTTCGGAACTACCGTGCTTGGCTCAACAAATTCGATATTTGGATATTGGTCTTTGAATAAGAAGTTTTTGAAAGTACAAACAGTTAATTGGCAATCGTGTTTCTTTTGGAACTCGTCACAATAAGGCAACCAAGCCAAACTATCCCCAAGAGAAGACGATTCAAAACCAATCATAACTCTTTTGCCTTTTAACGAAATATCTTCGTTATGAACAAGTTGATCATTTTCCCAAACTTTTATATTCCAATCAGTATAATACTCACGGTCTAATTTAATCCAAGAATTACACTTGATAATTTCCTCGTATAAAATGTTTCCTGCTTTATCAGAGAATTGAACTCTAAAGTTGGAGTGACTATCTCCTAAAATTTCAAAGTAAACACCATTTACAAAATGGTTAATAAACCTGTAAGTTGATTTTGTTTCTTGTTTTTTCATTTTTGTTTTTAATATTAAATTATAAAATTGTTTTGATTCCTTTATAAAGATTTCATTTTCTCCTTTTACTAAATATTTATATTCTATTTCGTTTCCAAAATCTTCTATTGGAAAAATGTAATTATCGTACATACCACAATATT
>Ga0181349_1001157_pt1 | contig 11322 bp, 1 predicted proteins | sample Su13VDMM110SD_FD_130106 | JGI IMG/M metagenome (GOLD analysis project Ga0181349, IMG submission 130106) | Freshwater viral communities from Lake Michigan, USA - Su13.VD.MM110.S.D | ecosystem: Environmental > Aquatic > Freshwater > Lake | place: USA: Michigan | collected 2013-07-16 | reverse complement strand
TATTCAGATCCTTATCAATATAATGATGAGTTAAAACGTATCAAAAACTTTACATCTCCTGGACAACCATTAGTTCCTAGTTCACAAGCAATAGATGCTAGACTTAATGAAATTTATAACAAAGGATTTGAACCTGGTGATATTGGTTATATAGACATGACACAAGATCATTTTAAATCTGTAACACTTGCGGATGTATTAAGTACAAATGAGAATTTAGGATATGATGTTCCTTATGAAGAAACTGATGGTGGAGGATTAATTACACTTAAAGGAACTAAAGTATTTAAGCTTAGAGCAGGAACATGGACTGCTAACAATGAAAAACAATATAAATTTGACATAGCGTTTGAAGAATTGTTTAAATCAGGTGCTAGTGAAGAAAAACTTAAGAAATTCTTAAAAGGTAATCCAGGTATTAAAGATACGTACACACCTATCAAACCTATTGTTAGAGGTAATAAAGATAACGGTAGAACTTATAATGATATTGTTCTTCACAAATTTGCACTTGCTCCATTATCATTTAGAATACTATATGAGTTAAATCCTGATTCTAATGCAATCAAGTTGTACAATAAGATGCAAGATGAAAATATAGACTATGCTGTATTTGCTTCAGGAAGTAAAGTGGGAACAGAAAAAATATCTCCTTTATATAATGCAAAAGGTGAGTTTGACAATACACCATTTCAAGATGCTAAAGAGAAAAAAGGTAATTTAAAAGACAATGTAAAAAGAGCAGTGACTAATGTACCATTTACTATTGTAGCTGTACAGTCAGAAGTTCCTTCTAAAGATGTTCCATCTGTTACACAGGGATCTCAGATTACTAAACTTGCTACAATGGATTATTTAGAATCTGGTGTACCTGTAGATTTTATGGCTGGTAAAGAATTCGAAGATAGATTTCTTGCATGGTTAGATCTTGATGATAAATCAAGCTATAACAATGGTAATAACATTTATAATGAAATTGTAAACAATCAAAAATTATTAGATGCTAGAATTGAAGATGCTATAGAATCTTTATACAAAAAACTTGGTATTAAAGAAACTATAAATGAAGAAGGAGATAGAGAATGGAGAATAGAAGACAGAGATAAATTAGTTAAAACATTAACTGAGGAGATTGGTAAAAGAGAAATAAACTATAATATTACAGATGCATTCGAAGGATTTATAAAAGGAGATGTTATATTAGAAGCTACTCCTATATACCAACAAGTTAGAAACATTTTATATTCTATAGCAGATAAAACTATTGTACGTCCTAAAATATCAGGAGGTATGAAGGTGCAAGTACCTTCTGCATTATTAGAATCTGTAAGAGCAGAAGGAAAACCTGTATTAGATAGCAAAGGTAATCCAACATTTAATAAAGATGGAAGCCCTAAACTTACATATGAATCTACTGAACTAGAATTCTATAAGGATGAAGATGGTAAGAGAGTATGTGAGATAATGATTGGTAGATGGTTTAAATCTAACAAATCAGATGCTGAGTTAATGGATTACTTCAATAACACAGATGCAGGTAAAAAAGAACTTGCAGCTATTACAGGTGTAGCATTCCGTATTCCTACACAGAAACAAAACTCTATTGATGTATTCAAGATAAAACAATTTCTACCTAGAGACTTTGGTGATTCAGTTATTATTCCTTCAGCTCTTGTAAAGAAAGCAGGATCGGATTTTGATATTGATAAGTTGTCAATCTATTTGAAAAACTTATTTACAGAAAACTCTGGAAAACTAAAAAGAATTCCTTTTTATGGTATAGGAGAAAATGCTAAAAAAGAATTTGGAAAATTATATGACGCAGGATATTTTGATAACTACATCTCACAGATGAAAGATTCACTATCTTTAGAAACTGCTGAGGATAGATTAATGGAAAGTATGTTCCCTGAAGAATATTCTTTACAAAGAGAAAATGTTATAGACACTTTATATAGAAAGTCTTTAGAGAATGCGTACATAGAATCTTTAGAAAACCTTATATCTAATCCATTAAACTATGACAACTTAGTTAAACCTAATGATGCTAAACCTTTAAGTGATTTATCAGACACTATTCAAAAAGAAATGGGTTATGCTAAAGCAGATTTTGGTAATGTAGGTAATATGTTGAGCAGACGATTTATGTCTAATTTAAGACAATCTTTTGTTGGTGGTAAAGCTGCATTAGGTATTGCTGCTCAAGGACAAACAGGACATGCTCAAAGACAGCGTAGTGTTACATATGTAGATGTAGATAGACTAGAAGGAGATTTAGTAGATGAACAAGATAAAATTATTCTTGGGACTAACTCAGATTCTACTATATTTGCTACAGATACAAACATTAACTTTCAAGAATACAATTCTGCAATCATTAATGGTGTACGTAGACCAATGCTTTCTTGGATTAAGAATAGAGCAGGAGAATACATATCAGATATCAATGGAATGTTTATTGATGGATATGTGGATATCTCTAAAGGTGACTGGATTATCAAACTTGGAGCAACTACTAACACAGCCTCTACATGGTTATTTTTAATTGATCTTGGTGTGCCTATTGACACTGTAGGATATTTTATGAATCAACCTATCATCAAAGACTATTTACGTGGTATTGAGAACAAAGGATATTCTTGGTTGTATATAGAAGACATGATAGAAGATAAACTTGCACAATATAGTCCTAGTAAAGAGTTTATTAAATCAGGAACATCTATAAAAGGAATCCCTGCAGAAGGAGATTTATTTAAAATGCTTAAATATAATAATGCAGCTCCTAAATCAGACATGACTGATCTTCAAAAACTACAACAACAATATATGTTAAAAGAGTTTTTGAAATATGCTAAAATGGCTTCACACATGTTTAACGTATCACAAGCTTCTAACTATGATACAGCTAACATCAATGATCCATATTTAGTGTTTAAGAAAATGATTCAATTAGAAAAAGCTAGAAAAACTATCATCTCTTCTGTAGATGATATTATTTCAGGATCATTCATAAAAGAACTAAAAAATAAAATATTTGATTATAGAGATGCATTCTCTGAAGTTCTAATGTCAGACAAAGGAAATGTTAGACAAGTGTTACAAAATGTTTTAGAACCATATACAGATATGTCTGATAGAGATTTTGTTAAGCTTTCACAAAAAGCTGTAAATGATCTTTTTGATTGGGCTGTACAAACTACATTTAAAGATGGTGTACCTGTAAATACAAAGGTGGCTAGAATACTATTAGGTACAGAGACAGAGAAATCTGCAGCTGAACAAATTATTGATTACAGAGATTCAATATTAGGTAATCCTGTAAAAGGAATAGCTGCTAAGCCAGATCATAAGTTATTCAATAACATTATTCTTAATTCATTATCTATAGATCAAAATGATAAAAATGGTGGTAGAAAAGGTGCTCCTGTCAATCTTATATTAAATAACAGAGAAAACAAAGTGGCTGATCAAAACTTAACTATATACGGATTCAATGAGTTAAGAGAAACACTAAGAGAAGAAAACAATTTAAAACTATATGGTAAGTTAACAAGACTAGCTTTATTACAATCAGGCTTAACTAATTCTCCTATATCATTCACTAACCTTCTTCCTTATAATGATTTCAAAGGATTGTACAATGAAACCTTGTCTATATTAGAAAAACTTCCTAACTTAGCACAGTTTCAAGAACTAAATGTTTTTGAAAGAAACAATTGGAACAACAGTGATGTAGTTACATACAAAAGAGCTACATTATATTTTGGAGATAACGATGGTACCAAGTATGTATCCAATTTAGATAGAGATACATTAATTAAACCATTGAAGAAAGCAACTGATGATGGTATTATTCCTAAGTTAGTTGGACTAAGTCCAATGTCAGAAGCTGGTAGATCAGATTTCATTGTTTATTCTTATGAAGATGTTATTTCTTCAGAACAAAGAATACTAAGAAGAAAGAATAGCGATACACAACATCAACATAAAATGTTAATGCAAAAGGTATATACAACAGATGCTAATAATAAAAGAGTTCCTCTTCTTCACATCACTGAAAAAAATGAGAAGGTTTACACTAAGTATGTATATAAAGCAATCAATGCTTTAGGAGATTCATTCAGAGCACAAGAGTTCTACACAACAAATCAACAATCAGTCCTTAATAATGGATTTGATAAAGTGAATGAAGTGGAAGATGATGTTATTGTAGACATATATAATGGTGGTGGTGTTACATCTACAGCTGCTGTTGCTATTACTTCTACAGAATCTGTAACTAATGAAGTTGAAGGAAGTATAAAAATGCAACCTGATAACATTGCTAAAATAAAAGCAGGTACAAAGACCATTACTAACAGAACTGAAAAAGAAAAAATTGATGATGGTTTTTACACACTTCCTGATGGAACTAAAATAGAAGTAAAATTAATAGGACAAGCTATTGTTCAAAATAATAAAGTATATTTTGATAATGGAGAATTTATTAGTGGTGATCAATATGCAAAAGCTGAAGGGTTTAAAGATTGGAAAGATTTTGAAAAGAACAATAAGTTTTCAACTAATTTTATAAATGGTTCTCAAAATAGATATGTTTATTCTATAAAAACTGTAAGTGAAAAACCTAAAAGAATAATTAATCAACCTAAAGTAACAAATCAATATGAAGCTATTGATTATCAAAATATAAAAGATCAATTAGTAAATAGAGATTATTATTTTGAGATAGGTGAAACTAATAAACCTATCAAGATTAAAAAAGAAAACTTAGAACGTTATTTAAAAAATGCTAATAATCCACAATGGATGTTATTGACAAAAGGAACGGATAATAAATTTTATGAAACTGAAATGCCTGAACCTAAACATAATATATTTTTAGATAATAGCAGTATGGAATATGTATCAATACAAGATATGGTAGAAGATGTTACTGTTGGAGATGCTAATTATCAATTGTCTCCTGAAGAAAAACAAGCTGCTATAGACTATCTAAAACAATATGGAATAGATATTTCATCTTTATCTAATGAAAAACCTGATAGTATAACACAAGAAGAATGGGATGCTCTATCTCAAGAAGAAAAAAATAAAATAAACGAATGTAAGTAATATGGCACATTGTGTAAATAGAAGTTCACAAGAGTTCAAAGCATTAGCTGAACAATCTAATATCAATCCAATAATTCTTGCTGCAAAGGTTTCTTTGTGGCAGGAAGTTAATGGTTTAGATAACTTTCCTGCTCAATCAGACGTAATGTTACAGACAGAAGATATGCCTGCATCTAAAGCTTCAGAAGAAACTGTAGCTATGATGAGGAAAGCTGCTGAGCAAATGGGTATTGATATTCAAGACTTATTAGATTATGCTAAAGCTAATCCTAATATTGATGTTAAGAATGTAAATGGACTTGCTGATCTTATGAAAGGAGCAATAGCTATTGCGCAAGGTAAAGAAGATGTAGCATTAGTTGAGGAGATAGTTCACTTGTCTACAGCTATGATAGAACAAACTAATCCAAAACTTATAACAGAACTTATTAGTAAGATAGATAGATTTAAAATCTATAAGCAAGTGTTAGAAACTTACAGTAAGAAGAAAGAATATCAGCTTGCTAATGGTAAACCTAACATTAGAAAGATTAAAAAAGAAGCTGTAGATAAACTTATATCTGAGTTGGTGGTTTATCAATCTGAGGGTTCTACAGAGTATCCTGAACTAATGGAAGTAGAAACTAGAAACATGGTTCAGAGATTATGGGAAATGATTCTTGATGTACTTAGAGGTGTGTATAAAAAATCTGATATTGATATATTTAAAAAAGCAGGGACTATAGTTACATCTGGTAAAGCAGGAACAGTTGCTGACATAAAAACTGAGGGTATATATCTTCAAATAGATGATAGTGTTAAAGCTAAGATAGATAACTTCTATAATAAAGTGAAAGACTATGCTAAAGAAATGGTATATAATCCTGAGATAAAAGATGCACAAGGTAATGTAACTCAAAAAAGAGGGTATACATTTAAAGGAGAACCAGTAGCTACAACTATTACAGAAAAAATTAAAAAGAATAAAAAGTTTCCAGAAAGAACACCTGAACAACAAGCTACTGATGATGCTAAAAAAGATTGGGGAAATGAAGGACATAGATTCTTAGAAAAATATTTTGTTACAAATCTTATTGATCAAGATGGATATAGAAAATCAGTTTTTGGAAATAGTCGTATAAATTCTACATTAAGTTTAGATTTACAGAAACAATTAAAAAACTTTGCAGAAGAACTTATTATATCCTATCCTCCTGGAACAAGATTTCTTGTAGAAGAAATGGTTGTAAATACAAAAGAAAAAGGAATGATTGGTTCTAGAGTGGATTTTAAAGCTGTCTATCCTTTCAAAAAGAAAGATGGAACTTATGATATGAAGATTGATACTCTTGACTGGAAGTTTACCACTGTAGATAAAACTAAATATGAAGATATATCAAGAGATAAAATAAAAGACTGGGTTCCTCAAATGGGACAATTTGTTGCTATTGATTATACATATGGAGCTAACCAAAATCAAATTGGTAAAGCACGTATGATTCCTTTTATAATGAATTATAATTATAGAATACCAGGAGATAATAAATCTGGATTAGTTCCAGAGTCTATGGAAATAGGTAAACTTAATTCTCTTGAAGAAACTAATCTTTATTTGCTTCCTGTACCCATCTTATCTGAAACTACAGGTAATGAGCAAGTAGATAAATTAATTAATTCATTACAAGCTCAGTGGGATAAGTTATATAGTAAACCAGTAGTTTTTGAAAACAAAGATAAAAGGATTGCTGATTTATCAGAACTTAGTAAAGCTATTCGTTTCTTACATTTAAAACTTGATTTTGAACCATTAGTTAACGTTGGTAAAACATTCTTAAACAATGCTGCAGATACATTAAAAGAGTTTAATAGTATAAAGTTTGCAGAGTTGAGTGATGAAGAACTTAGTAAAAAATTAGAAGATCTAAATTCTTATAAAGAAGGAGCACAGAAATATGCTAATTTAGGTGATACATTTCTTTCATACTATCCTAGAAAAGAATTAACTAAAGAAGGACAAAAGATAGTTGATGATCTTACAAATATATCTAGAGCTACAGATAATATGCTTAAGGTGATAGAAGATCTTCAAAAACAATTTGTTGTAGAATTAGCTTTACGAGAAAATTTTACAACAGAAGACACAAAATTATCTGTATTAGATGCAGAAGCTGCTATTACTGGTATAGAGAAATCTTTTGCAGAGGGAAGTAAATTATCTTCTAAACTAATAAATATGGCTGTCAACTTAATGATGATGGCTAAAAAAGTTGTTGATGGTAAAGTTAGAAAACAAATTAAACAATTTGGAGATATACTTATTCCTTTAGAGAAAGAAGCAAAAGCTCAAGGTAAAAAAGCTTTTGATATGATAGCTACAAAATCTGATCAAGGACTTTCTCTCATTAAAAAGATTAATCCAGAATTTTGGAAAAAAGTTAATAAAGCTAAAGAAGACAAGAATAAACAATTCTTCTTAGATAATATAAAACTAGATGAATATAATGCTCTTGCTAAGACAGCTATTGAACAAAGAATAATTGATGCTAGTAAAAGACAATATGCTTCAGATCCAGAAACTAACGAGAGATATAAAGAATATGCTATACAAGCTGTAAAGAATGCATTAGATATAACTAGTGATTCTTTTAATGGATATAATGATAGGACATTTGGATATTTGTTTAGTAAATCTTTCAAAGAAGAAAAGAACTATTCAAAGGAATACTTAGAAATGTCTAAGAGTAAAGCAGCATTAGATGTTTGGAACTTCTTTACTGATTTAAATAAGAGAGCAGAAGGAATGGGTTACATTGGTGAATACCAAGATTCATTCTTCCCATTAATGGAAGCTACTATATTAGAAAAGTTTTATCAAACTAGCAATGTAGGTGCACAAGCAAAAGATTTCTTCCAGGATTTTTATAAAATAAAAGTTAATGAAGAACAACAGTTTTCTAAACTTGATCCTGAAACAGGTAAAGTTAAAAAGATTATTCCTAAATTGTTTACAAAAACAGATAAAGCAGTTGAACAACTTTCTACAGATCTTAATAAGGTGGGTAGTCTTTGGATCAAATCACTTGAGGAATACGAAAGTAAAAAGAAACTAGAAAGTGTATTAACTACATTACATTCTGTAGAGAAAGCCAAGGGAAGTCTTATTATGGAGAATGGTAAAGTGGTATTTGAAAATGGAATACCAAAAGTTAATGATCTTGAAAATAAGAATGCAGATTTATTACAAGTAATAATAGATGATGAACTATATGGATTAAGAGAAAATCAAAGTTCATTAGGAAATATTGCTATTTCTGCTGTATCTTCTAAGTTAGGTAAGACAGAAGAAGGAGTTGAAAAATTTGAAGTGGGTACAAAGAAAGTGATAGCTACAGCAGATACATGGGTACAAGCATTAGCTGTAGGTCTTAAACCAGCAATTGGTATAGCTAACTGGTTTGGTAATCAATTTTTAGCATTAATACAATCTGGAGGTTATTATAATTTCTGGGGTGATTTTGAAAAAAATAACGTAAGAGTTTGTACAGGTCAAATGTCTACTGTAGAAAGAGGACTCTTAGATCTTATACATCCATTAAACGAAGATGTTACAGAAGAACAAAGAAGAAGTGTTGCTTGGAAACAAGGATTTAAAGAATATCTCTCTACATGGTCTTTTACAGATGTAATGCAAGTTACTAACTCATTTCCTGAAAGAAAGTTACAATATGCTAATGCGTTAAGTTTTATTGATAACTCAATTGTAATTGATGGAGAGATTCGTAACATAAGAAAATATCTAAAGGAACAAGATAGAAAAACTAAATACTCTTTATCTGATAGTGAAAGAAAAGCATTAGAATCTACATTTGAAAGCAGAGTGAGTGAACTAAAAAAATCTCCTAATGCATTAAAGAATATAGCAAAGATAGAAAATGGAGAAACAGTTATACCAGGAGTGAGTGATTTGAATGTTGCTAAGTTTAGTTTACAAGTGACAGAATATGGTAGAACATTGAATGGACAAATGAGTCTTACTAACAAAGCTGATTATAGAAGAGATACAATGTTCAGTTCATTCATGATGTTTAAAAACTGGATACCTAAATTAGTTACTGGTAGAGGAATGGACATTAAGAAAAATGTTGAACTTGATACATGGGAGTATGGTAGAACTAGAGCATTTTTTAAAACAGTAGCATTTTTAGGAGCAGCTAATATATCATCAATGATTGATATTATTAATGGTACTGAAAAAGGACTTAAGATATTAGATCAATTATTAGAAGCTAAGAGAATAGAGCATTACAAAAAAACTGGACAAGAGTTACAGATAACACAAGAAGAGTTTTATGATCTTATGAGAGAGCAATTAGTTAATCAATCAAAAGAGTTTGCTTTATTATTTGGGACACTAGCTTTAGTACTTGCAGCTGCTGCTGCAGAACCACCAGAAGATGCAACAGATGCTGAAAATAATAATTATAAATGGTGGGCTAAACTAACCAATAAAATATCTGATGAGGTATCATTTTATTACAATCCTATATCTTTTGAGTCTATAACTAAAGGAAGTTTACTTCCATCTGTAGGACTTTTATCTAAAGCATTTAAAATTGTAGATCAATTGGCTACAGAAGGATATGGAATGGCTACAGATGATGAAGAAATGATGAAAAAAGCTCATGCTCTAAAATATACATTAAATATAATTCCAGGATTGTCTCAGGCTCAGAATGAATTACTTCCTTATTTATATCCTGAACTAGCTAAAGATTTAGGAATAAGAGTCACTAAAGAATCTAGAAGTAGATAAACGCTATATTATAGCCATCTATTTTCCATAACACTTTGACGCTAAGTTTATAAACATTATTTTTACAAATTATAAAACACACTCATGAATCCACTTTGCGAAGCTATTCCATGTCCTGTTATACTAAATTCTACTTGCGTATTTTACGAAGGAGCTAATTTGGTATGTTCAGGAATCAACACTAATGACACTCTTGAGAGTGTTATAGTTAAATTAGATGATAAATTATGTAATGTTAGTGGAACATCTGGTACCAGTGGTACTAGTGGGACAAGTGGATCTGCAGGAACATCAGGTATACAAGGAGATAGATATAGAACAACTAGTACCACTGCATTTACATTAGGACAAGGAGGTTCATTAACTGTTGGTACATTGTTATCATTCACTCCTGGACAATCTATTGTAATAGCACATAATGCATATAACTATCAAGAGTGTGTTGTTATTAGTTATAATTCTTCAACAGGACTATTAACCTTTGAGTTTCCTACATCAGTTATTGGATCAGGAACTTTTAGTTCTTGGGATATAAATCTTGATGGTGCTACAGGTGGTGATGGTTCTTCAGGTACAAGTGGTACTAGTGGAACAACAGGCACAAGTGGATCTAGTGGAAACACTGGAACTAGTGGTACATCTGGTATTACAGGAACATCAGGAACTAGTGGATCTAATGGTATCAACGGTATTAATGGTACATCAGGGACCACAGGCACTAGCGGAACTAGTGGTTTTAGTGGAACTTCAGGTACAACAGGAACATCAGGTACTTCAGGAGCAAATGGAACTAATGGTACAAGCGGAAGTAGTGGAACTAATGGAACTAGTGGTAGTACAGGAACAAGTGGTACATCAGGAGTGAATGGTACGTTTGGTACTAGTGGAACTAGTGGAGTGAATGGTATATCATCAGGACAAATTTATTATTTTAATCAATCACAATCTTCTGATATTTCTCCTTACAAAGTGTTATCCCCAACACCATCAGGAGCAGCTCAACAAATTGTACCTATAACATTAACTAATAATCAACAAAATGTATTAGTTTCAAGTTTCTTAACACCACAACTTGGATTCTCAGTAATTCCTGGAGGTGTACAAAGATTTCATTTTCATTTTTTAAAAGGATCTGCTGGTCATGATATTGAAATTTATGCAACTATACAATTAGCTAATTCATCAGGAACACCAATTGCAGCTAGTGCATCTAGTGGTCTTTCTGCAATTGAATGGATTGATGCTGTTACACCTGTTGAACTTACAACAGATTTAACATTACCAACATCAACTATTGACCCTACTAACAGAATGATTGTTAGAATTTATGCAAATAATCTAAACAATGGTTCACGTACAATAAATTGGTACACAGAAGGTACACAATATTATTCATTTGTTATTACATCAGTAGCTGT
>Ga0181349_1001152_pt1 | contig 11335 bp, 7 predicted proteins | sample Su13VDMM110SD_FD_130106 | JGI IMG/M metagenome (GOLD analysis project Ga0181349, IMG submission 130106) | Freshwater viral communities from Lake Michigan, USA - Su13.VD.MM110.S.D | ecosystem: Environmental > Aquatic > Freshwater > Lake | place: USA: Michigan | collected 2013-07-16 | reverse complement strand
TGCAATGTTCATAAGAGATATTGCACACTACGATGATTCTGGTTACAGAATTTTCGATGATACTGCTACACGTCGTCCATCAATAAGACAAACTTCTGAAACGTTTGTTGGTCTAAATGTAGATAATAACTACGTTGCAACTTATTTCCCAGACGTTTATGTGACTGACTCTACTCTCGGAAGAAAAGTAAAAGTACCTTCATCTATTGCCGCATTCGGAGCAATAGCTCTAAATGACAAGGTTGCTTATCCCTGGTTTGCACCAGCGGGCTTCAATCGCGCATCACTAGACTTCGTAGGAAACGTTCAAGTTCGTCTAAATCAATCAGATAGAGATACACTCTACGATGCACGAATCAACCCAATTGCAACATTCCCATCAGGTGGATTCGTAATCTTCGGCCAGAAGACTCTTCAACTAAAGAAATCTGCTCTTGATCGTGTAAACGTAAGAAGATTGCTTCTTGAAGTCAAACGAGTAGTCAGCGATGTTGCAGGTAGATTGTTATTCGAACAGAACACACCTGCAGTCAGATCCAGATTCATAGGTTCAGTTACACCACAACTCGCTCTAGTTCAGGCACAAGCCGGTATTGAGAAGTTTAGAGTAATAATGGATGATTCAAACAACACACCAGCAGATGCAGAACAAAATAGACTCAATGGTAAAATCATTGTAGTACCAACAAAGACAATCGAATTTATTGCGGTTGATTTTGTAATTACACCATCAGGCGTATCTTTTGAGTAATACATACTCAATAAGGACAAGGAAATAAAATGGCAGAACTTACATACAAGAGTCCCGGCATCGGAACCAGAGAAATTGATCTTTCTGGTCCAACTAGAACAGCACCACAAGGAACGCCCGCTGGTGTTATTGGGACATCTCTTCGCGGACCAGCATTCGTACCAATTACAGTAGCAAGCTTTACTGATTTCGTTTCAAAGTTTGGTGCAACTGATGGTGAAAAGTTTGGTCCTCTTGCAATGAACGAATGGCTAAGGTCTGCTAAGGCAGGTACTTACGTAAAAGTGCTTGGTATCGGTGACGCTACTAAAAGAGTGGCAACTGAACCTAACGTGGGTAAAGTAAATAACGCTGGTTATGTTGTTGGTTCTGCACAAGTGCAAGTATCTGGTGATCTTGGTGTCAATCCTTACGCATTTTCAACAACGAACATAAATCTTGGACGTACTCACTTTCTTGGTCACTACGTATCAGCATCAGCAGGTAGCACATACTTATCAGAAGCAGGCTCTCAATCATCTGCAACTGCAGTTCAGCTTCTTCGTGGCGTAATGTTCGCAGCATCCGGCGTTTTACCCGTTCTATCAAGCAGCAATCCTGCAGCAAGTAACAATTTACCAGCCACTACTGTACCAGCTCAAGCGTATGGTCACATTACTGGAGCAATAAGACTGAGCAACGGCTCAACAACTGGTCTTCAGGAGTTCACGCTTCTACTTTCTGGTCACAAAGCAACCTCTACTTATCCAAACATTCTTACTGCAAGTTTTGACCCAGCAGCTCCTAACTATTTCGTATCTATTTTCAACTCAGATCCTACATTGACTGAGCAAGCGGGTCATTACCTTTACGCAAATTATGACGTGTATTCAGCGCTTGCTATTCCAACTGGTTCAGGAGTGGCATCCATGATTGATGCCAACGGCGTCTTCCTTACTGGCAGCGTTTCTGGTGTAACAGAAGAGATTGCGTTCTTGGTTGCTGGTACTGCAGCACACAACACTGGTTCAACAACAGTACCAAACTTTGAAGGATTTGAAGACAGATTCCAACATGCAGTTTCACCATACGTAATCTCACAAGACTTTGGTGGCGAATCAGTAGATTTGTTTAGAGTGCATGCTCTTGACGACGGTTCTTACTCAAACACTAAATTCAAAATCTCAATCAGAGGTATTACACCATCAACTGATCCAACATCAGATTATGGTTCGTTCGATCTTTATGTAAGAGATTTTGGCGACAGCGATGATCTACAGGTAGTTCTTGAATCATACGTTTCAGTCAATCTAAATCCATCATCTGACAGATTTATCGGAAGAATAATCGGTGACATGAACACCTATTACGATTTTGATAGAGTGGCAGGATCACAGAAACTTGTTACAGACGGTATCTACCCCAATCTATCATCTCTAATCAGACTTGAAATTTCTGACGATGTAATAAATGGCGAAATCCCAGCAAATTCACTTCCAATGGGATTCCGCGGTGTCAATTACTTAAACATCTCTGGCGCTTCGCAACTACAATCTGTTGCATCTTCAGTGAAGATGATACCAATACCAATGAGAAAGACACTAGCTCTTGGAACTGGCACCGCTGCTTCTCCCGGTTCATACTTTCATTGGGGCGTTCAGTTTGAAGTGAATAACTCGCTAAGCGAACCTAACAAAAACACATACGTCGATAACACCATTTCATCATTTACGAAGTACTTTGGTAACTATCTCACCGTAACTGCAAATCAGATGACGTCAGCAAGCGCAGATACATACAGCAACAACAAATTCACGCTTGAAAATGTTCAAATCATTACATCATCAGTAACTTCGCTTGCTGACTCAAATTACTGGGTATCTACAGCTTATTCAAGAAATGGAACACTTGGTGCTGGTTTCAGCAAGTTTGTAACAACTACTGATCTAGCAGACATTTCTACACGCAGATTTATGAAGTTCAGCTTCTTTGTTCAAGGCGGTTTTGATGGCACGAACATTTTCAATAGCGACAAATCAAAACTTCTAAACAACGCGGCAGCAAGAGAGATGGACTTCGTATCAACTCAGTTCGGTCCCGCTGGTCCAACTGTAGCAGCATACAGAAAAGCCATTGACATTCTTACAGAAAAAGCAGACACTGACATTCAGATACTTGCTATTCCTGGTCTAAGAGAACCTGGTGTAACAGACTACGCAATAGACGCAGTAACAAATCGCTTTGACGCAATGTACATTATGGACGTAGAGCAAGTAAATACATTCGATGAAGTTATAACGGGTTCTAGCGACACGGTTTCTGTATCACTTACGTCAAATGGTCTAAGAAACAGACGTCTTGATACATCATTCGCAGCAGCATACTTCCCAGACGTAGTTGTAACCGACCCAGTAACACTAACTAACGTAGTGGTTCCTCCATCAACTGTTGTTCTCGGCGCATTTAGTCTTAACGATTCGCTTGCATACCCATGGTTTGCACCAGCCGGCTTTACACGTGGCGCTTTATCATCAGTAATCGAAACACAGACGAAACTTAACAGAACAAATCTTGATACGCTATACAGCTCAGACATCAACCCAATCACAACAATTGCAGGATCTGCAACACCAGTTGTTTATGGTCAGAAGACATTACTTGCAAGATCATCTGCTCTTGACAGAGTGAACGTAAGACGTCTTCTAATCGAACTTCGTCGTAGAGTAAGAAACGTCGCAAATACAATCTTGTTCGAGCCAAACAGGGCAGCAACACTTGCAAGATTCTCATCGCTTGTTGAACCCATTCTGAAGCAGATTCAGGCACAACAGGGTGTTGATAGATACAAGGTGAAGATCGATACAACTACAACAACTCAGGCTGACGTAGAGAACAATACCATACGTGGGAAAATTTTTATTCAGCCAACCCGCTCAGTAGAGTTTATCTCTCTTGACTTCGTTGTATCGAACCCCAACGTAGAGATTTAGTCTTCTAATTCAGTTAGACGCAAATGGTGAGCGTGAAGTTAGGGCACCCCCAGATCTTGGTAACTCCAAGCTGGTTTGCCACTTCACGCTCACTCAGTTTGTTTTTCTTGTCTGCTCTAACTTTGAATCTGTCAATTCTGACTCTTGTGTCTGTCCACCAAAACCTGTTCGAAGTCGTACCTGATAATGTAAATCCAGACTTCAAATAGTTTGTTGTGACTCCGTGTCTTGAATCAACATGAGTCATAACACTCGAGTAATTGTTTTCTCTTGCATACGTTACAGCTTGTTTTGTAAGTTTAGAAAGCGCACCGTGAACTGTGTGAAACTTTGACGTACAAAAACGCCCTATTTCAAGTTGACCCGCGTACTTTTTGTGAAATGGTTTTCTAAGAGAAATTGCTGCTACAACAACACCTGACTTATCTGCAAGTCCGAACGCGATTTTAGAGTTGTTGTCTCCGTCAATGTGATTCTCGTCAAAAAACTTTCTCTTGTCTTTACTACTCAGCGTCACAATAGAACATTCTCTTGCACCAATTTTGTGTTCAGAAATTCCTAATTTGTGCGCTATCATAGACTTCACAATGTCTTTTTTCTGTTCCCATTCATCGCTGAATACATGAAACAAACGCTTCCCGTTCTCTTCACACAATTTTGATTTCATTGCGTGATAGTCTGGGTGCTTGAACAACTCACTATGAAAATAGAGACCATTGAACTCGATACAGAAATTCTTTGAAACAACATCGATGTCTATTTCATAGGGTGAGATGATGTCTCTATTACAGATGTCTGTTTCAAATCCAAGCGAGTTTATGTATTTACTAATCTCTATCTGGGGTAACGAACCTGCCGGATCGCAAAATCTGCAACGGTTTGCGCAGATTGAGACGAGCGAGTACATCTCTTTGCGATTACATTTTTTACAAAGAAAACTGAGATTTTCTTCATTTTGCGATTTGTATTCGTTAATATCAGTTATCATTTCGAAATTTGTTGCGTGTTCATTTATCCTACGCAATATTTCAACGCTGTTCAATCGTTTTAGTCCATCAAGACGATTGCGACGTTTTGGTTCGTTGAACACAACTTTTAGCGATTCAGACAAATTTCTAAGACCTGCACAATTTTCCTTTGTCAGACCTGTTTGCCACGAAACACGCTCACCAGATACAAACTTTTCGTGAGCACATTTTGCTGCTTCTGCTAATCTTTCATCTGTTTCTTTTGTAAGACCTTTCGACCACTGAATTCTACCGTTATCAAACTGAGATTTGACAGTTACGCTTCTCGTTTTTGCAGCACTTGCAAGTCTTTCGTCGTTTTCTTTTGATAAACCTGCTGACCATCCGACTCTACCCACAAGCGCAGCTTTACGTTTCTCAGTTATCAAATTCGCTTCTTCTTCACTGTACGAAGATTTCAGGTTTGCATTGTGTCCATTTATGAATTTTGTAAATCCCCTCCGCCAGCTAGCAAAAACTGTTTCTTTACCACAAAGATTACAAGCGCAAACAGGATGAACACCGTTCAGAAAAAGCGCTATGTACGCTTCTTTAATTGTTTCGTAACCGTGACTTTGCAGATGAATCTGAAATCCTTTTGATTTTCCGTGCTTGAAGTCACATAATGAACATTCGAATTTTCTTATCGTCATAACCCACCGTTATTATCTGCTACTATAATAACATTACAATGGGTTGTAATTGAACAAAGTAAAATTAATAGTGACACTTTCTACTAAGTAATTTTGAAGACCAAAATTTTAACAGGTCGGGAGAATTACTATGGCAGAGACACTTTCAGTAACGGACATGCTTCCGAATCGCTTTGAACCAAAACGCAAATTTCGCTGGATTCTAGCAATTGAAGGCATTGACGCATTCCTCATCAAATCAACTGCACGTCCACAAATCGATATTAGTCCAACTGAAATTCACTGGATTAACACAGTGCGTTACATTGCAGGTAAGGCAAAGTTCGGTACAATGTCAATAACTCTTTATGACCCAATCGCACCTTCAGGCGCACAGCAAGTCATGGAATGGATTCGTACTCACTATGAATCAGTTTCCGGCAGAGCAGGTTATGCAGATTTCTACAAGAGAGACATTCAACTGAAGTTGTTAGACCCAGTTGGAACGGTAGTAGAACTTTGGGATGTAAAAGGTGCTCAAATTACGTCAGCAGCTTATGGCGATCTTGACTATGGCACTGAAGACGCAACTGAAATTGCATTGACCATCCAGATGGACAACTGCGTACTGCAGTTCTGATTTAGCAGACTAAGGTTACTTCTGCAGTTTCGTAATTTAGTTTATGAAACTGCAGTTGTTTAACAATCTACCTTTACGACTGTACCGAATGAATAGTATTCTTTATGGTATTTGAGTACAGGTGTAGAAGATGCGAATTTAGGTGTAAGCACGAAAAGATTTTCGTAAAACATCTATCTGATTTACACTCTAAAACTGATAAAGAAGAGTACATAGAATTTGTTCTCAAGGGAGTTCAACCTGTTTGTGCTTGTGGGTGTTTAGAGCAGCTTCCTTGGAAAGGGTGGAAGCACGGATTCCCAAATGTTCATCGTGGTCACAATGCTAGAATTTATTCTTCGTTTAGTGACAAAAAAGTAATTGAAAAAATGAAAATCTCTCGTAAAGAGTCGTTTGAATCAGGTGCTCATACTTCTTGGAACAAAGGACTAACTTCAGAGACAGATGAACGATTAGCGATTTCAGCAAGAAAGAATTCAAAAACCTTAAGAGACGGTTACGAATCAGGCAGATTAGTATCTTGGCAAACAGGACTTGACAAATCAAACTCAAGCGCTCTTTCAAAGATGTCTGAAACAAAGAAAAGAAAATTCAAAAGCGGTGACTTGAAAAGTTGGAACAAAGGAAAAACAAAAGAGAATTGTTTGTCTCTTGCGTCAGCGTCAATGAAAATAAGTGAATCGTACAGAAAAAGAATCGCAGGAAAAAGATTATCACCTGATGAAGTCTTGAAAAGGATACACGCCGCTGGATTTGAACTTGTTGACTCGAATTACGATGGTTACACGAAGCGTAGAGTAAGAAGAATTAACGTGTTACATAATAAATGTAACAAAACTCAATCACGTTCACTCGCCTCTATAGAATCGGGTCACTGCATTTATTGTAATTCGACCGTGTCATTGGGACAATCTGAGATTGAAGAGTTTGTCAAATCTCTTGGCTTCAATCCAGAGATTTCGTCAAGAACTGTAATCGCTCCTCGCGAAATAGACATTTGGATTCCTGAAGCGAAACTTGGAATTGAATACAACGGTCTTTACTGGCATAGTGATGTTATTCGTGACGCTTATTATCACGAAGAAAAGACACTCGCTATGATGAGAACAGGCAACAAACTATTTCACGTCTTTAGTGACGAGTGGACTGACAAACGTGAAATAGTAGAGAGCATGATTCAATCCAGACTTGGAATCTGTAAGAATAAAATTGGTGCTCGTCAGTGTGAAATTAGAATTCTTGATAAAGATACTCGTAGCGATTTCTTTAACAAAACGCACTTAGACGGTGATACGCGAGCAACAATAGCGTTTGGACTTTACTACAAGAATGAACTATTATCTGCGATTTCTCTCAGACGTCCATTTCATAAAAAGTGGTCAAACAAATTAGAGGTAGCTCGTTTTTCAACTCTACGTGGGTGGTTAGTGATTGGTGCTCTTGGGAAATTATCATCTCATTCTTTGAACTATGCAAAACAAAAAGAGCTTGAAGGATTAATCACTTACGTTGATACAAGACACGGAACTGGCGATTCTTATAAAAAAGCCGGATTTACTGTTTTCGGTAAAACAACACAGAGATTTTGGTGGACTGATTTTCGTAACAGATTTGACAGATTCTCAATTCGTGCTGACAAATCTCGTGGAATGACGGAAGCTGAAGTCGCAAAAGAAGCAGGTGTCATTAGAATTTATGGATGTCAAAACATCGTATTTTTAATGTCATAAATAATTTACCTTGTAAGTTGTCAGTATAAAATCACATTTAAGGAGAAACTTTGTCAAATAGAAATGAACGTAATCAAGCTGTTACCGGTGCAGCACCTGGCGCATTCCAATCACGCGATGCTATGAAAGACGATTTTGGATTTGAAATTCCCACAGAGTCAGTTCCACTACCATCAGGTGGTGTAACGTATCCAGTTGAATCTTCGCTACACGGTAAAAGCACTGTTGATGTAAGAGCAATGACTGCTCGAGAAGAAGACATTTTAACGTCAAGAGCGCTTATCAAGAAAGGAACTGTTATAACTGAACTTATCAAATCTTGCTTGATAGATAAGAGTATTGACGTTTCAAGCATGTTATCTGGTGACAGAAACGCACTAATGGTTGCATTACGAATTACTGGCTATGGCGCGGATTACAACGTTGAAATTGACTGTCCTGCTTGTCAGCATCGTTCTAAGCAGACATTCAACCTATCAGAACTTGCAATCAAACCTCTTGATCTTGAACCCGTTACTATCGGACAAAATCTTTTCGAAACTACACTCCCGGTAACAAAGAAAGTAGTTAGATTCAAATTCCTCACTGGTGCTGACGAAGAAGAAATTATGATCATTCAAGAGAGAAAGAAGAAAGCAGGCGGAATGTCTGATAATCTCGTTACTACTCGTCTTCAATTCTCTCTTATGGCTGTAGACGGTAAAACTGACAAGAACCTTGTCAATTCTTTCATCAGAAACATTCCTGCACGTGATTCACTAGCGTTGCGCACATGTATCGATAAGCACGAGCCTGGTATTGACATGAAGTCGTTTATGGAATGTACTTCTTGCGCAGAGTCTAGCGAGGTGAGAATTCCCCTCGGGGCCTCATTCTTTTGGCCTGACGCCGGGTGATAAGGAAATCTTCTTAGAACATTCGTTTCTTCTTTCGTATTACATGGGAATGAGTTATTGGGAGTGTTACAACATTCCCGTTTCATTCAGAATTTGGTTCATAAGAAGAATTAATGAAGAAATCAAAAGGACGAATAAAGACGGAGATGGTCAGTCACGTGCCGCCCACCACAATTCTCCAGAAGTTAGAGAAATGCAAGGTAGAGCAAGGGCACAAGTTCCGTCTAAGCTAAGAAGGTTTACATAGTACGTTAGTAGCGTAATAAATAAGATTATGGAACCTGAACTAAAAAAATCAATTCTTGAGTATGTTCTTGGAAAAAGAAAGAAATTAGAAATTTCTGGCCCACCTCGTCTTGTTGCTACGCTTTATGAAGCAATCGAATCTTCACGTAATCTTCTTGAAGATTTGAGAAAAGGTGTTAGTCAAAAGATTCTAAAAGAATCATTGGATAAAAGACAAAGGGCTGCAGCAAGATACAAAAAAATAACTGGCGAAGACTGGAGTGTCTGAGCATTCTCTCGTTTGTGATTATAATGTGAGGAATTAGTCTTTGGCGTCACCTGAGTTAGATAACCTCAAAATACAGCAAGAAATTAATGCTGCGATAGCTGCAAGAGGGAAACTTCTAACATCGCAAACATCGCTTATTGCTGATCAAACAGAGCTTGCGATAAAGTTTTGCAAGGCGATGAAGTGTGAAGGTATAGACGAAATCTCTGACAGAATTACAGAGATTCGTGCAGGATTAGAAAGTGCAGGTAGAGCAGCAACAAGCGCAACTGATGGAATAAAAAGCGTAACTGCTGGTCTTGGTTCTGCAGCAGGCGGCGCAGAAGATCTAGCTACAAGCATTGATAAAGTTCAAGGTTCGCTAAAGGACGCTGAAGATGAAATTGAACGTATTAGCAAGTCTATTAACAAAGCATTTGGTAAGGGAGTGTCAGTTGTTGGTGGCTTTGCAAAAGGACTTGGTTCAGTTGTTGAAAGTGTCTGGAACATAGGTTCTGCAATATTAGATATTCCTCTTGCCGTTTTTGATATGATGCTTGGCAAAGCTGCTGAACTAGCATCAGGAAGTTATGCTGTTGCTACAGCATTAGAAAAAGTACGCGGTCAATACGGTGATATAAGCAAAGGCTTTTCTAAGCAAGTTGCAGAAGGTAGCAAAGATATTGGTAAAAGTTTAGGTAAAGCTGGCTTGTCAATATCTAAAGTTTTTGGTCATGGCCCTGAAGGAACTGCTGCAGCAATTCAAGCTTCACTTGATATGGCTACTGCATTAGGCCCTGCAGCTAATATTCTGGGTAAAGAGTTTAAAGACGTAGCTGGTGACCTTGTAACCTTTCAGAAAGGTCTTGGTGTAACAAACGAAGATATGAAAGCGTTTGTTTATGCTTCTAAAGCAGTTGGTACAGACGTTATAAAAGATCTTGAGATGGTCGCTAAAATCTCTGAAGACATGGCTAGTAAGTTTGGTATGTCATCTAAAGACATCGCTAGAGACATGGCGCTACTCACAACACAATCTGGTAAATTCGGCAGATTAACAAAAACTGCAATGGCTGCAGCGTCAGTTACTGTTCGTTCATACGGTCTTGAACTGAAAGACGTAGCAGGAATTCTTGACCAATTCTCTGATTTTGAGTCAGCTGCCACAAACGCCTCAAAAATGTCACAAGCGTTCGGCGCAGCAATCGATCCAATGAAATTGATGAAGGAAGAGAATCCAGCAAAAGCATTCGAATACTTACGCAAGCAAATGTTGGCTGCTGGTAATGACGCTTCTACGTTTAACAAAGCACAAATAAAACTTCTTGCTACTCAAACTGGTATGGACGAGAATCTTGTACGAACTGCGTTTTCTGCAAAAAATGTCGGTAAATCATACGAACAAATCCAGAAAGAGTCAGAAAAGAGCGGCAAAAAGCAAAAATCTCAACAAGAGATTATGGAAACTCTTGGAAAATCAATTGAAAAAGTTGTAGAAGCATTACAACACTCAGGAAGTTTCTGGGCAGAATTTGTTTCAGGATTTGGTGAAGGCGTCTCAAAGGCCGGTCCAATGAGAGATGTGTTAAAGGACTTGGGCGGCGCTTTGAAAATGATACGTCAGATGGGAAGGGCCGTTGGTGAGGTATTTGTCCAGGCCTTCCCTGGCGTCAAAGACATGCTTGGCGCGATGCATGACTTTTTTAAGTCAGATAATTTTTCCAAGAACATTGAGGGATTCAGGAAATCAATCGCAGATTTCTTTCAAGATCTTAACAAAGACCCAAAAAAGGCATTTGAAAAGTTTTATGACAATATAAAGAAAAAATTCTTTGATATGTTTGATGGTAGCTCATCTACGGGTTCAAAATTCGCTGATGGTGCTAAGAAATTTGTTTCTGCACTCAGTGGTATAATAGCTGGTATGGTAAATGTTGTTGGTAAAGCACTAGCAGATGGTCTAAAACAAATAATTGAGTTCATAAAAAATCCTGATGCTGCTCTTAATGCAGTAGGGGGAATCGGCAGCACATTCTTAGGACCGATTGTTGCATCATTTATGGACGTTGCACCAGCTCTTGGTGATGCAATCTTAGAGATTCTTGAGCTAATGTTTTTGAAGTTTGCTCCCAAATTAGCCTTAATTCTCGGTGCAATTTTTGCGCTTAGTATAGGAAAGGCGTTTCTTGCTGGAGCTGTTTCTGCTGCTGGTGGCGC
>Ga0181349_1001150_pt1 | contig 11339 bp, 15 predicted proteins | sample Su13VDMM110SD_FD_130106 | JGI IMG/M metagenome (GOLD analysis project Ga0181349, IMG submission 130106) | Freshwater viral communities from Lake Michigan, USA - Su13.VD.MM110.S.D | ecosystem: Environmental > Aquatic > Freshwater > Lake | place: USA: Michigan | collected 2013-07-16 | reverse complement strand
GGGAGAGCGACTCAACCTGCACTTCGCAACTTTATGGAAGAATTCTCTAACAACTGTGGATTCATTCTTACATGTAACTTTAAAAATCGTATCATTGAACCATTGCATTCCCGATGCTCGGTGGTTGAGTTTAATATTACAAAGAGTGATCGTCCTAAAATGGCGACTCAGTTCTTTAAACGCACCTGTAACATCCTTGAAGGTGAAGGTGTTGCATATGATCAAAAGGCTGTTGCTGAGGTTATTCAAAAGCACTTCCCAGATTGGCGCCGTGTACTGAATGAATTGCAACGCTATTCGGCTACTGGTAAAATTGACTCTGGTATTCTAGCCAGTTCCAATCTTGATAATATCTCGCTTTTGCTTGATCACCTGAAGAATAAAAACTTTACTGAGATGCGTAAGTGGGTTGGCGAAAACATTGATATGGATTCCGCTGCTCTATATCAAGCTCTTTATGATATTCTACCTACCAAAATCAAATCGACTGTCAGCATTGCTGGTGCTATTATTACATTGGCTGAATACCAATATAAAGAAGCCTTTGTTGCTAACAGTGAGATCAACCGTGTTGCTGCATTGTCTGTGTTGATGTCAGAACTGGATTGGAAGTAATATGCATTGGCTTCCAAAGGTTTTTAGAAAGGATACTCCTGCCATCTGTTTTTTATGTAAATCTAATATCACTGATGCTGGTGCTGATATACAATACTCTTATAACAATAATGGTAAAAAAACATTAGGTCGAGTTCTTATCTGTAGTGCTTGTGCTAATGAATTAGAGATCACCACCGGTGATCTGAAAGGAAGTGATCATGTCGACAAGCCCATTTGATTATGTTAACTCTATTACTACATCAAAACAAAATATGATGCGTGATACTGAAAATGATACACTTGCCGAAAAAGATTACAACCCTTGGGTTGTTAATAAAGCATTGTCATACTTTAAAGACACTGCACTCATTGCTAACGAAATCAATGTCCAATATCATCTACCTAAACGTGCCCAGTACGAATTCCTTATAAATATTGTTAGACCAAACAAACGTTGGGCTAAATGGGTTAAAGACGAAAACAATGAAGACCTGGACATTATTTGTGAATATTATCAATGTAATTCTAAAATAGGTCGTGAGTATCTATCCTTGTTGTCTAAAGATCAAATATTAGTATTAAAAAAAGAACTAGACAAAGGTGGAAATAAGAAATGACTTTAATAGACACATTGGTAGAAATTACATTACCCAATGCCGAAACATTCTTAAAAGTTAAAGAAACTTTAACACGTATCGGTATTGCGTCTCGTAAGGATAAAAAGCTATACCAATCGTGTCATATCCTACATAAACAAGGTAAGTATTATATTGTACACTTTAAAGAGTTGTTTATGCTAGATGGAAAGTTAAATAATTTTGATGACGAAGATAAAGGTCGTCGTAATACAATTGCAAATCTTTTGGAAGAGTGGGGTCTAGTTTCAGTAGTCAATCCTGAAATGGTAGAAGACCCAATTGCAGAAATCTCACAGATTAAAATCTTAGCACATAGTGAAAAAGGTGAGTGGGAACTTGTTGCAAAATATTCGATTGGCAAAAAGAAATAATTGACAACTTACAGAATTGTGATATAAATATCATTGGATTGCCTTAAGGGATCCAATAATATTCTTGCTTTATAGGAGAAACATATGACTGAACGTAGAATTACAAATGGTATGAAACAAGGTTTTGCAGATCCATTTTTTATTGGTTTTGACAATACTTTAGATAAACTTTATAATAAAACCCTGACAGTTGGCACTGTCCAAAATTATCCTCCATATAATATCATCAAGGACGGAAACGATCATTATCTTATTGAACTTGCCATTGCTGGCTTTTCAAAAGATGATATTGAAATTGTAACCAAAGGTGATAGTCTTACAATCATTGGTAAGACAAGTGAAAAGGATGAGAACTTATATTTACATAAAGGTATTTCGTCAAGAAGCTTTGAACGTAAATTTACTCTTGCCGATACTGTAGAGGTATTGGAAGCTGATATTCAGAAGGGTATGCTCTTAATTAGACTTAGAAATAATATTCCTGAATACAAGAAGGAACGCAAAATCAAAATTGGTCATTTACAATTGTATTCTGATCAAAAACCAGAAACGTTTCTTCAAGAATAATAGTTAACTATTCGGATGGTTGCGTAATAAACCCGCGGAGAGTCTATGGTTAGCTCTCCATCACACACATCACAGGAGAACTAAATGAGCAATAAAAACCCATATGAACTACGTTATGATATTTTGGTAATGGCCAAACAAATGGCTGACAGACATTATGACACACAAGCACAATTAGCTTGGCAAGCAGCTGAAATGTATAAAGACAATGTTGAAAAAGCATTGGAAGCTTGGGAAAAATATATCCCAAAAGCACTTTCACCTGATGAAATTAAAAAGAATGCTGAAAGTCTTTACACGTTCATTATGAACAAAGATTCAGTGAAAGAGCAATAATGATAGATCCAGATCACACCGTATTCCGCACTCCATGGGAAAAGAAAAAAGGTGGCAAGTAATGTGGCCATACACAGATGATGAGCTTGACTTCATCAACGGCAAACGTAAATAAGGGCGCTTCGGCGCTCTTATTAGTTGACATTTTGCCAAATATATGATATATTGTACTAATATTACTATGATTAGGAGACCATATGAGTTTTTATACTTCTGCACATCGTTACGGCAATCAGATCTTGTATCGTGGATATAATGACAGTGGTGCCCTTATTCAAGAACGTGTCAAGTTTTCTCCAACACTTTACGTAAAATCTAACAAAGAAACAAATAAAAGCGTCTATGCATTAGATGGAACTCTAGTCGAACCAATGAAGTTTGACTCTATGTCTGAAGCATCTGAGTTTGTTAAAATGTATGATGGAGTCCAAAACTTTAAAGTGTTTGGCAATTCCAATTATGTTGCTCAATTTCTTGCACAAAAATTCCCAGGTGACATTAAGTTCAATATGAACCACATCAATGTTGGCAACTTTGACATTGAGGTTGCATCTGATGATGGGTTTCCATATCCAGAACATGCAAATCATCCTGTCATTTCAATTGCATATAAGTCTTCCAAAAGCAAAATGTATCATGTCTGGGGCATGGGCGTATATGATACAACCAAATGTAAGGTATTGCCTGAAGGTTATCTGATTCAGTATCATCGTTGTAAGGACGAAATCGAGTTGTTGACATTGTTTCTTGCCTATTGGGAAACACATACACCCGACATTATTACTGGTTGGAACATTCGACTGTTTGATATTCCGTATATGGCAAATCGTATCAAAAAGGTCCTCGGTGAGGATAATATGAAACGATTGTCGCCTTGGAAAGTCGTGCAGTATCGTCAGATCGGTATCAAAGGTAAGTCACTTGATGCTTATGAATTGTATGGTGTTGGTCAGTTAGACTATATTGATCTATTCCAAAAGTTTGGTCATACATATGGCACACAAGAGTCATATGCACTTGATCATATTGCATATGTCGTCCTTGGTGAACGCAAACTTTCATATACTGAACACGGATCATTGCACGGTCTGTATAAAGAAGACTATCAGAAGTTTATTGATTATAACATTCGTGACGTCGATCTGGTTGATCGTATTGACCAAGATATGCGGTTAATTGAACTTGCATGCATCATGGCATACAAAGGTGGTGTGAACTATGGTGATACTCTTGGCACTACTGCTATTTGGGACAGTATCATCTATCGCCATCTGAAACAAAAGAACATTGTGATTCCACAGGCAGTTCATAAAGAACGCGGTGAATACCCAGGTGGTTATGTCAAAGATGTGGCGGTCGGTATGCATGACTGGGTTGTGAGCTTTGACTTGAACTCACTGTATCCAAATCTGATTGTTCAATATAATATGAGTCCTGAAACTCTTCTGAGTGGATCAGGTGATTTTGCACCACATGGAGTTGACTATTATCTGGATGCCAAACATGATCCATTACCACCACAGATCCGTGAACGGAATGTTGCTGTTGCGGCAAATGGATCAATGTATCGGAAAGATAAACAGGGTTGTATCCCAGAGATCATTGTCGGTCTATATGATGAACGAAAGGCCATCAAAAAGAACATGATCAAACTGAAACAAGAGTATGAAAAAAGTAAATCACCCGAACTGAAACGTGAAATTAACCAATTGGATAATACACAACAGGCTGTGAAACTTCTATTGAACTCATTGTATGGTGCTATGGGTAATCAACACTTCCGTTACTATGATCTTAGAATTGCTGAAGGTGTTACTCTCTCGGGTCAATTGGCTATTCGTTGGGCTGAAAGAGCAATGAATGGTGCTTTGAATAAGATCCTAAAAACTGATACTGATTATGTCATTGCAATGGATACTGACTCACTGTATGTTAACATGAGTGCATTGGTCAAAGAAGTAAAACCTGCCGACCCTGTTGCATTTCTAGACAAGGCATGTGCACAAAAACTTGAACCTGTTCTTGAAAAGTCTTATGCTGAAATGTTTACAATGATGCATGCATTTGACAATCGTATGGTGATGAAACGTGAAGCAATTGCTGATCGTGCAATCTGGACTGCTAAAAAGAGATATATAATCAATGTACACAACAACGAAGGTGTGCAGTATGCCGAACCCAAACTTAAGATCATGGGCATTGAGGCAGTCAAATCATCCACACCTCAGGTCGTTCGAGACAAGTTTAAACAGGCCTATAAGATCATGTTGACCGGAACTGAAAAGGATCTGATCAAGTTTGTTGAAGACTTCAAAGAAGTTTTTAAAGGACTTAAACCAGAAGAGGTATCATTTCCTCGTGGTATTCATGACATTAAAAAATATGAATCGGCTGGTTCAATGTATGCCAAGGGAACACCTATCCATGTTCGTGGCGCAATTTTGTTCAATCATATTATTAAAATGAAAAAATTGGATAAACAATATGAACCCATCCAAGATGGCAACAAGATCAAATTCTGTTATCTTAAGATGCCAAATCCATTATCGGAAAATGTTGTGGGCTTTCCTGGGTTCTTACCTAAAGAATTAGGTCTACATGAATATATTGACTATGATCTACAATTTGAAAAAACATTCAAGGAACCACTGAAGATTGTATCTGATGCCATTAACTGGCGTGTAGAACATATTTCAACATTAGAGGATTTTTTCTCGTGAAGACTGAACTTTTTGACTTTGGTTTTACAGCCGTATCTGAATCTGATTTGGAATCAGTACAAAATACTGAAACCATCATTACTGAATATGTAGCAAAACTTAATGGTTTACAAAAGAGATTAGATGGTGTATACTCATCTATATTACCTCTACTCAAACACTTAAAAGACAACCCAAATAAGGATTATATCTATTGGCCTAATCGACTTGAGAAAATATCTGAATTTGAAGAAAAACTAAACGAACTCTATAAAGGGAAATAATATGTCACTTATTGATAAACTACTGAAAAACAGTACAATAAAACAATCTGCCGTGATCACTGAATCAAAAGTATTTGGTAAAAAAGAAATGTGTCCGACACCAGTTCCAATGATCAACGTTGCATTGTCTGGAAGTGTTGACGGTGGTTTGGTACCAGGTCTGCTTATGTTGGCTGGTCCTTCCAAACACTTTAAATCTGCATTTGCATTGCTGATGGCTGCCGCATACCAAAAGAAATATCCTGATGCTATTATCTTATTCTATGACTCGGAATTTGGTACTCCACAAGCATACTTTGAGTCATTTGGTATCAATATGAAACAAGTTGTTCATACTCCTATTACTGATGTTGAACAGTTGAAGTTTGACATTATGAAACAGTTGGATGGTATTGATAAAAAAGACCGTGTCTGTATTATCATTGACTCTATTGGTAACTTGGCTTCAAAGAAAGAAGTTGAAGATGCTATGAATGAGAAATCAGTTGCTGATATGTCTCGTGCTAAACAGATGAAATCATTGTTCCGGATGGTGACGCCTCATTTGAATCTGAAAGACATTCCTCTGATCGCAGTTAATCACACATATAAAGAGATCGGTCTATATCCTAAGGATATTGTATCTGGTGGTACTGGTGCATATTACTCAAGTGATGCTATTTGGATCATCGGTCGCCAACAAGAGAAAGATGGTACTGAAGTTACTGGTTACCATTTTGTGATTAACATTGAAAAATCTCGACATGTTCGTGAAAAGTCTAAGATTCCAATTACTGTGACATTTGAAGGCGGTATCTCTAAATGGTCTGGTCTGATGGATGTTGCCGAAGAAGCTGGTTATCTACGTAAACCAAAAGTCGGTTGGTATGAACCTGTAAATCCAGCCACAGGTGAAGTATTGTCCGATAAGATGCTTCGTGCAAAGGAAATTGTTGACAATGGCGAGTTTTGGAATATGATGTTTAAGAAGACTGATTTGGCAAATCATATTCATAATCGTTATACTATGTCGACAAAAGCACATTTTGGTGCTGAACAAACATCAGTTGCTGTAGAAGAACTTGACGAAGATTTTGAATAATTATTCTAGGGCGGGGATCTTTCTCCGCCCACAATACTATATGAGGGACTTATGATCGAACAAACAATTCTATCTGGACTTATGAATAATGACGAATATGCCAGAAAAACAATTCCATTTATCAAGTCCGATTATTTCCATGATAAGAGTGAACAGATTGTTTTTAAATCTATCGTTGACTATGTAGATGAATATAATGGCTTGCCTACAAAAGAGGCATTGAATATTTCAATTGGTGAACTTACTGATATTAATCAACAACAATTTGCCGATGTAAATAAACTAGTCAGTTCTCTTTACTATGACGAAAAGACTGATGTTCAATGGCTTATTGATAAGACTGAAAAGTTCTGTCAGGACAAAGCAGTGTATAATGCAGTGCGTGAGTCTATCCTCATTCTTGATGGTAATCATAAGACTGCCGATAAAGGTTCTATTCCTGAATTACTATCAACCGCTCTTGGCGTTTCATTTGATAGTGCCATCGGTCACGACTTTATTGAAAACTCAGATGAACGATTTGACTTTTATCACAAAAAAGAAGATAAAATCCCATTTGATATTGACCTAATGAACAAGATCACAAAGGGTGGTGTATCACGAAAGACACTTAGCATTGCTCTTGCAGGCACTGGTGTTGGTAAGTCTTTGTTTATGTGTCACTGTGCTGCATCTAATCTTATGGATGGACTCAATGTTCTTTATATCACATTGGAAATGGCTGAAGAACAAATTGCTAAACGGATTGATGCCAATCTTCTTGATATTTCACTTGATGATCTTATGATGATTCCAAAGGATATGTACGTAAAAAAAATTGAACGTATGAAAGGTAAGACTACAGGTAAACTTATTATTAAAGAATATCCAACAGCGTCTGCCGGTTCTGCACACTTTAGACATCTGTTGAATGATCTAAGACTAAAACGTAACTTTAAACCAGATATTATCTATATTGATTATCTAAATATCTGTATGAGTTCAAGACTTCGTCATGGCGCCAATGTCAATTCATACACCATGATCAAATCGATTGCTGAGGAACTTCGTGGTCTTGCCGTTGAGTTCAATGTTTCTGTTGTATCCGCTACTCAGACTACACGTTCTGGTTTTGGTAATTCCGATATGGACCTGACTGATACATCAGAATCGTTTGGTCTACCAGCAACGGCAGACTTTATGTTTGGTCTTATCTCAACTGAGGAATTGGAACAGCTTGGTCAGATTATGATCAAACAACTTAAGAATCGTTGGGGCGACATCAATGCATACAAGAGATTTGTTGTCGGTATTGACAGATCAAAAATGCGACTATATAATGTCGAGGAAAATGCACAAAAAGGTCTAATGAACGATCAGAAACAAGCCGAGGATAAACCAATTATGGATTTACAAAAATATAATGATGTTGATGCTATTAATCCAGAAACTGGTGAATTGTTTAGCCTCAAGAAAAAGAAACCAGCTTTTGGAGGGTTTAAGTGAGTTACACGGTGAAACAAAATGGAGTATTGCATGAGGTGATTGAACGTGGCACCAATCTAATCGTGGCGGTCAAGAAGGATAATGAAGGTGCTCGTAAACTGGCACGGACGTTAAATCTTGGTGGTGGGTTCAATGGGTTTACACCATCATTCTTTTGTTACAAATATGAGATGGTAACTGATGGTGTGCTTAACTGAAAAAGGCCATCATTTCTGATGACCTTTCCTAGCTTGGTACGAGTGTCAGGCGGAACCCCACCGGCATTCGAGATGCGACCCTGACTTTTCCTGTTGTGATATACTGCACACTTGCCTCTTACGTTGTTTCACGTATTATCCGCACCCACATAATACTATTTATACAAAATGTATCTTTGTGGTTGACATACGTGAAAAAATAGTTTATATTGATTTATATAATATGTAAAGGAGCTTACAATATGCCTACTACTTTGCTTGAAGTGATCCGTGAAGCTATCAAAGAATCTCAGATGCTTGAACTGGGCGTATCTGAACCAGATGAAGATCGTATGTTGTTCAATGCAATGCGTTTGTCTGGCGCACCTTACTCGTTTGTTCAAGAAGTTTATCAAGAATATGCTGAATAACTGCATTTTGTTGTTGACATCGTGTTCTAGTTATGTTATAAAAATAATGTAACCAATGAAGGAACTGACCATGGAACTGATTGCAAAACACATACCAAGTGGTTATGAAAAGACCTTTCCAAATGCTCGTGAGATGATGGACTATTTGGAACCAATCAAAGAGGCCTGGGTTTCTTTCTACCGATACTCAAATGGCTTTGAAACAGAACCGAAACCAGTGTAAGGAGAACTGCCATGATGAACTATCTTGAGACTGCTACTACCTGGGACATCTTTGAGGATGTTGCAGGAGTTGTTATCCTGTTTGCTTTGTTTCCCTTGGCTCCATATGCAATTGCATTTATGAAAGTGATCTTCCAATGATTGAAATTATGAAACTTGTCCGTGATCTTTTGATCTCGTTAGCAATGGGTGCCATTATCTGTGGTTATTATCTTATGCGTCAACCAGAGTTTGTTGGTGAATGGCAAGCTAATGTTGACATTACATATGATTCAATCATGACTGAATACTATGCAGACTGTGATTGTGGAGTTGAACCATGAATGATCCATTAGATACTTTTATTCTACGCATTCTTGGTATGATGAAAGACTATGGATGCTCGATTGGTGAGGCGATGGAATGGGACTTTGAAAGTTTTGGGTTTGACATTCGAACCATGGATGCAGACCTGATGAAAGATGAGTTCCAATACTATTTGGTTCTGAACGGAATCACTCATGAAACCAAATATTTTGCAATCTTCACTGAAATCTTTACTGGTGATAAAGACTATATCCTCATCGGTGAACATGAGAAAAGTTAAAGAGCCTTTGGGCTCTTTTTTTTATATAAATAATCTAAAGCTTAATGGAGTTCCCATGAAAAGATTTAGACATTTTATAAAAGAATCAGAAGAGTCGGAGATTGCAATGGCAGATTTAAATATGGAGTTCATTAATAATGCTCTAAAAGTTTCTGCATTTAATATACCTCCAACTGAGTTTACCAAGACAGATCATAAAAAAGAAATTCAATATCTATTTAACATGCATTTCTTTCCAAAATTTGACATCACAAAAACCATTGATGTTGTTGATATGGGAAAACTGAATACACTCATAGGCAGATTAAAAAGTCAAAATCTGGATAACTTTAAAAAACTTCACAATTATAATCTCAAAGGGATTGGACCGGGTGAAGTAACGTTATATTTTTTAATTAATAATGCAAAATTAGGTGGTGGCGCATCTGCTGGTCTAGATATAATGGTTGGTGGTAAAGGTTACGAAGTAAAAGCAGTATCTGTAAGTAATGATGGGTCAATGGCTTATGACTTTAAACTTGGTGGCACTATTGCACTAGATGAATTCAAAATGGATTTAAATAAATTAAGAATCAAGCTTGATGTAAGAGGATCTGCTACTGAAATAGCACCAAATGATCTAAAAGCCATGAAACAAAAAGCCCCAGCAGAATTTAATGCTATTGAACAAAGATTTGCAAAAAGCGCCTATGATAACTATTTTAGCAAACATGAAGTTATCTTTATTAACAATAGTAAATATGCCAAAATAGGTGAAATTGCGGCTATTAAGACAATTAAACAAAACGAAATCTTTATCTATCACGTTACTAGCGGTACAATCAAACCAAAGGTCAAACTATGATTCGGTTTAATTCATTTCTAACTGAAGCCAAAAACACTCATATGGAACACCTTGAGGATGCAATCCTGAATGGTGGTGTTGAAGGTACGCGTGAAGCAATTAACTTTCTTCAGTCACTCCGTGACATGTTAGCTGGAAAAACCACAAACAAAGTTAATCTCACTATCAAATGGGATGGTGCTCCTGCAATTTTTGCCGGTATTGATCCATCTGACGGTAAGTTCTTTGTTGCCAAAAAAGGTATCTTCAATAAGAACCCAAAGGTATATAAGACTGATGCAGATGTTGATGCTGATACGTCTGGTGACTTAAATGTAAAATTAAAACTGGCTCTTGAGTGTCTACCAGAACTTGGCATCAAAGGCGTTGTACAAGGTGATTTTCTATATGCAAAAAGTGATATTAAAGAAGTTAAGATTGATGGAGAATCGTATATTACTTTTCATCCTAACACGATTGTTTATGCGGTACCAAAGAACAGTCTTCTTGCTAAACAAATCCTTGCCTCAAGAATCGGTGTGGTCTGGCACACTACATATCGAGGAGAATCTTTTGAAACAATGTCGGCAAGTTTTGGTGAGGAGATTGCTAGCGGCCTCAAAAAGTCGAGGAATGTCTGGTCGGTAGATGCTCTATATCGTGACATTTCAGGTTCTGCTAGTATGACAGAAGCCGAAACAGCACAGGTTACACAACTCTTATCGAATGCAGGTAAGATTTTTTCCAAATTAAAGAGAACAACACTTGATGGTATTTCAGATAATGATGAACTGCTTGTCCGTGTAAAAACATTTATTAATTCTAAAGTTAGAGAAGGACAACGAATTGGTGATACTAATAACTTTGTTGACGATCTTGTCACTTACATCACTGCTTATTATAAAAAAGAAGCAGACAAACTTAAAACTGATGCCGGTAAAGCTAAAGCAGGGCTCAAACAAAAAGAGTTAATGAAATACTTTGCAAATACTGATAAGGCGCAAATTGTGGCAATGTTTGATCTATACAACCTGATCACAGAT
>Ga0181349_1001147_pt1 | contig 11342 bp, 7 predicted proteins | sample Su13VDMM110SD_FD_130106 | JGI IMG/M metagenome (GOLD analysis project Ga0181349, IMG submission 130106) | Freshwater viral communities from Lake Michigan, USA - Su13.VD.MM110.S.D | ecosystem: Environmental > Aquatic > Freshwater > Lake | place: USA: Michigan | collected 2013-07-16 | reverse complement strand
GTTATTTCATGGGATGAAGGTATGATGACTTCATTTTTCAGAACTTTGAAAGATGTTGATACAATTGAATACGATTCAATAAAAAGATTAATTAAATTAAGTAGAAATCCTCCATATTTTGAAACTATTTTGAACGAAAAAGGTGAAAGAATAGCAGTAAAATATAATAAAGATTTTCCACAAGAACCTGATATTCTAAAATGGGTTGATACATGGCGCTCAAAATTCCAAGAAAAAGTTTCAGGTATTGAATTAAATCCTTTGGAAAAACTTCAAAAAGAAGAATTGGAATGTTTACCTACAAAATTTGAAGATTTTGCTAATTTATTTCTTGATGGCTTAAATATTAAAAATGCTCTTTTATTTCAAAGACGTATTCAAGGTCTTGTTTCATATTATAAAGGTGCAGATGAAAGATTAGTTGCTAAAGAAATTAATCCTGATAAACGCCTAGTTAAAGTTCCCATGTCAACACCGCAATTCTTAAGATACCTTGAAAAACGATGGAAAGAAATTCAAATGGATTCTAAAAAAGGCCGTTCTAAAACGGAATTAGGTGAAGATTTTTCATCTTATAGAACTGTTACTAGATTAGCATCTAATTTTGCTTTACCACCTGAATTAGATCAAAAAGATATTTCTAAAGAACAATTACAAGAAGAAGATTTTGAAAAACAAGAATTAGATGCATTTGAAGAAATTTCAAAAGATCCAAGGAAATTCTTAACTATAGAAAATCTTAATAATTATTCTCCAAAAATGTTAGAAATTCTAAAAAATATTAAAAAAGAAATTGGTGATGGACCAAATTTTAATAAACAATTTTTATATTCTTTTTTTACAACTTTAGAAGGTGCAGGATTATTTGGTCTTGTTCTTGAAACTAATGGATTTCAAAAATATAAATTAATTAAAGAACAAGGTATTTATATTGAAGATCCTTCTTTGAAACCTGGTATACCATGCTATGCTGTTTATTCAGGTGAAAATGTAGATGAACGTGATTATCTAAGACAAATATTTAATAATAAATATAGTTCTGATTTTCCTACTACATTAAAACAATCTATAAAAGAACCTAATAGATTATGTATTTTTATAGCATCAAAAGCAGGTGCTGAAGGTATTAACTTAGTTAATGTTCGTAATGTTCACATTATGGAATCTCAATGGAATCCTGCTATTGTAGATCAAGCTATTGGTCGTGCTATTCGTATTTGTTCACACGCTTCACTACCATTAGAACAAAGAACTGTTGATGTGAAAATTTATATAAGTGTATTTTCTGAAGAACAGCAAAAAAGTATTGATGGTCCAAATATTGTACCTATTCGAAGAAATGATACAATGTTAAAAAGATATGATGTTGAACAACCTACAGATACATTTATGACAACAGATGAATATATGTATGATTTAGCTTATAGAAAAGGACGTATATCTAAAAACATATCATTATTATTAAAACAATCTGCTATAGATTGTGAAATTCATAGAAAGTTACATTCTAAAGAACAACCTGTTATACAATGTATGAGATTTGATACAACAACTAAATCTGAAGATTTAGCATTTAAACCTTCTTATCTTTTAGAAGAAAAAGACACGCTTTATTTAAGAAATATTATTCGAAAATCAAGACAATTACAAAAAATACGCATTAAAGGAATGGCTATGATTTTAGATCCCGTAACAAATGATATATTTGATTTTGTAGCGTTTGAAGATAATCAAAGATTATTAAAAATCGGTACAAAAATATCACCTACTGAAATACATTTCTTAGTTTAAGTATAAAAATGCCTATGTCATTAAGTGCTGGTGATTGGACAAGAATCCAAAAATTAAAATCTGTAAGAGCATATTCAAATGAAATTGCGACAAATAAAGATGTCTTAAATAGAGTTTCTAAAGATCTTCCTTTTAATCCTGCATTAAGAAATTCAAGTTCTAGAGATGTTGGATCATCAAAAACAAGAAGAGAATCATCAAAATATATTGATTATGTAGCATCTCAAAAACAAAGTTTTGTAGTACAAAATGAACACTCATCAAGAGATAGAGCAACTACAGGATTTGCTATACAAAATTCAATTGTTTCATTAGGATGTAACTGTGGAAATATTACTGGACAAAATAAAAATGTATTACTAACTAAAAATACCGGTTGTGTAAAATGTAGAATTTAATTTAAGAATTAATAATAATAATGTCAGGAAATTTAGTAAAATATTTACCTGGTGGAAAAACATGTAATATAGGTTACAATTATAAAAATGCGGGACCCGAAGGATTGCGTGGAGCAACTGGGGCAACAGGACCAAAAGGTGATTTTGGTGGTCCACCTGGACCAACTGGAGCAACAGGACTTCAAGGACCAACTGGTCTTCAAGGACCTACAGGTCCCGCAGGAATTGGTCTTTTAGGATCAGTAGGTACTCAAGGTATTCAAGGACCAACAGGTCCACGAGGTCCAACAGGTATAGGAATAACTGGTCCAACCGGGCCAGCTGTCAATATAGATGATTTACTAAGAGCAATGATTAATAATCAAGATATAATTAATATTAATGTTAATGGTGGAGGAGGTTCTGGAACGATCGGTCCAGCGGGTCCAGCGGGTCCAACAGGTCCAACAGGTCCAGGAGGTTCAGGAGGTGGTCTAGCAGGTCCAACAGGTCCAGCAGGTCCAACAGGTCCAGCGGGTCCAACAGGTCCAGGAGGTTCAGGAGGTTCAAGTTCAGGAGTTTACAGTATAAAAATTATTTTTTCCGGATCAAATGTACCAACATTTAGCAATTCAAATGTATTTTTAAAAGATAGTTCTGGGACATTACTTGATTTTAATAGTTGGGGATTAACTAGAACAGCAAATAATTCATTTACTATGACTCCGCCTGTAGGTATAAGAGGTACACTAACAGAATTTAAATATTTTGTTCAAACTTCGAGTGCACCAACAAGATATTTATACTCTTCATTCACAGCTGCGGCAACTTCAGGATATGCTATTGTATTATACGATGGAAGTTCAACATATACATTTTCAGGATTAGAACCTGCAAATACATCGATAATGACTGGAGGAATTTTATATATTATGTTCAATTCCAACACATACAATATTCCTTATTAATAATAGTATAATATGCAATCAGTTCCACCTATTTTTCCAGTATTAGGGGGTTATATTCTTGATGGAAGTTTGAATATTACAAAAACATATCCTACTACAGGTATATTAAGAGATATAGGTTATGAATTTTCAGTAGATATGTATATTGAACAATTAAGAACTATATCTGGAAATACTGGAACTGGTGTTGTTATCTTTGATACTTCATTTATTAAACCAGGACAATGGATATTACAATCAAATGGTAATTGTTTTTTAATTACAAAAATTAATACAGTAAGTGATAGTAACAATATTTCATTAAATTTACGTGATGTTGATTTATTTAATGCATTAAGTTCTAATACAAGAACAAAATCTTATCCTATTACTGGTGGATCAATAAATACAATTATATTTTCTTTATCTGAAGATGGTGATCCTATTTTAAATTATTTATCTAGATTTTATACAGCTGGATTACAAGATGTATCTTATTGGATAAATGATGGTTTAGGAAGATTTCAACATAGAAATTATTACCAAGAATATTTCATAAATAAAAATATTGATAATTATGGGGTTACATTTTATTCAAATTATAATATTGATCAAGTGGTTTATATAGGTCAGCCCGGAGTAAGTGGACCATATGTATATTTACCCGTAAATTCTAGTAATCCTATAGAATGTGATAAGGCATTTGGAATAGTTTCAAGTGTAAATCAACCTGAATTAGGTAATATATATGTTCGTCCATTTGGTAAAGTTATTTCAGATTTACCTTTTAATCTTCCTGGAAATATTGGTGATGTATTGTATTATACTTCTACAAATCCACCATCATATTGTACCAATATAAAACCTACTAATGGAATACCTATTCGCAAGTATATTAAATTAGACACGGATGTTGCTTCAGTTTTATATGGTCCTGATACGGGTGGTAGCACAGCAGGAACTATAGGACCCAGAGGACCTACAGGGCAAGATGGTATTCAAGGTATTCAAGGTATTCAAGGTTTACAAGGTATTCAAGGTTTATCAGGTATTCAAGGTATTCAAGGACCTCAGGGCGAATCTGTAGTTATACCTAATGGCTCTACAGGAATAACATTAATACCTGGACCTACAGGTCCACAAGGTATTCAAGGACCACAAGGTATTCAAGGTCCACAAGGTCAAGGAGGTCTACAAGGTTTTGATGGTATTATAGGTCCACAAGGCATTCAAGGAGCTATTGGACCACAAGGTATTCAAGGAATACAAGGATTAATAGGAAATACAGGTCCTCAGGGTATACAAGGTCCTCAAGGATTACAAGGATTACAAGGATTACAAGGATTACAAGGTATTCAAGGTGTTCAAGGATTACAAGGATTATCAGGTTCACAAGGTATTCAAGGTATTCAAGGTATATCTGTAGTTATACCTAATGGCTCTACAGGAATAACATTAATACCTGGACCTACAGGTCCACAAGGTGTACAAGGTACACAAGGTATTCAAGGATTTCAAGGATTACAAGGTATAGATGGTCCTCAAGGTTTAATAGGTCCTCAAGGTTTACAAGGTATACAAGGTATATCTGTTGTCATACCTAATGGATCTACAGGAATAACTTTAATACCTGGACCTACAGGACCTCAAGGATTACAAGGAATTCAAGGATTTCAAGGATTACAAGGTATTCAAGGTGTTCAAGGATTTCAGGGATTATCTGGTATTCAAGGTATTCAAGGTATACAAGGTATATCTGTTGTGATACCTAATGGATCTACAGGTATAACATTAATTTATGGACCTACAGGTCCTCAAGGTATACAAGGTGCTCAAGGCATTCAAGGATTTCAAGGTTTACAGGGTATTCAAGGTATACAAGGATTATCAGGTCCTCAAGGTTTACAAGGTATACAAGGCATATCTGTCGTCATACCTAATGGTTCTACAGGAATAACATTAATACCTGGACCTATAGGTCCTCAAGGTATACAAGGATTACAAGGTTTACAAGGATCGCAAGGTATTCAAGGTTTACAAGGTATTCAAGGTCTATCAGGTATTCAAGGTATTCAAGGTGTTCAAGGTATATCTGTAGTTATACCCAATGGTTCTACAGGAATAACATTAATACCAGGACCTACAGGACCTCAAGGATTACAAGGAATTCAAGGATTTCAAGGATTTCAAGGTCAACGAGGTCTACAAGGTCTACAGGGCATTCAAGGTTTTGATGGTGTTCAGGGGTTATCTGGACCCCCTGGTCCACAAGGATTACAAGGTTTACAAGGATCACAAGGTGTTCAAGGTATTCAAGGATTATTGGGTCCTCAAGGCATTCAAGGTATACAAGGTATATCTGTTGTGATACCTAATGGTTCTACAGGAATAACATTAATTTATGGACCTACAGGTCCACAAGGCATTCAGGGTTTACAAGGAATTCAAGGTTTACAAGGATTACAAGGTTTACAAGGTATTCAAGGATTAACAGGTCCTCAAGGTTTACAAGGTATTCAAGGTGTATCTGTCGTTATACCTAACGGATCTACAGGAATAACTTTAATATCTGGACCTACAGGTCCTCAAGGTATACAAGGCCCACAAGGATTACAAGGTTTACAAGGATTACAAGGTTTTCAAGGTATTCAAGGTATACAAGGATTATCTGGTATTCAAGGTATACAAGGTATTCAAGGTATATCTGTTGTAATACCTAATGGATCTACAGGAATAACTTTAATATCTGGACCAGTAGGTCCACAAGGTATACAAGGTCCACAAGGTATACAAGGTCCACAAGGTTTACAAGGTCTACAAGGATTATTAGGACCCGATGGTCCTCAAGGTTTATTAGGTCCTCAAGGTATTCAAGGTGTTCAAGGTATTCAAGGATTACAAGGATTATCAGGTATTCAAGGTATTCAAGGACCTCAAGGTATATCTGTTGTCATACCTAATGGCTCTACAGGAATAACATTAATACCAGGACCTACCGGACCCCAAGGTATTCAAGGACCACAAGGTATACAAGGATTAGAAGGTCCACAAGGATTATTGGGACCTGCCGGTCCTCAAGGTTTAATAGGTCCTCAAGGATTACAAGGTTTACAAGGTATACAAGGTATTCAAGGATTATCTGGTATTCAAGGTATACAAGGACCTCAAGGTATATCTGTAGTTATACCTAATGGCTCTACAGGAATAACATTAATACCAGGACCTACAGGTCCACAAGGTGTAGAAGGTCCACAAGGTATTCAAGGTCCACAAGGTATTCAAGGTATTCAAGGTATTCAAGGTATACAAGGACTAATAGGTCCAACTGGTCCAGCATCTGTAGGTGTAGGACCATCTACAAATTTAGATATTGATGATGCTTATCGAGCAAATTCAGTTGCTGTAATACTAGGTACACAACCTGTAATGGTAGTTTCTACTACTATAAAGATTAGTGATCCATGTGGTGTATGGACTATGGGAACAGCAGAATTTAAGAATTTAGATTCTGTTCGTCATACTATTTCTATGTGTATAGAAATTAATGGACAAAAATCACAAATGTTATCTCATGATATTTTTCCACCTATAAATGGTATTGGAGGTAAAATTACTATAAGTGTCCAAAAACGAGGAATTTGTTTAACTGGTGGAAATAAGATTTTAAATATTTATGCTTCTTGTGATACAGATAATAGATTAGTTTCTTGTACACATTACGATATTTTTGCTATTGGAGATTTATAAGGGAAGAGAATGGATTTTAATATAGTTGGTATTTCATTATTAAGTTTATTAGGTTTCTATATAAGTTATAAAGGTTATAATACTTATACAGAGATTACTACAAAACCTATTAGTCCATGGAATAATCAAGAAGGTCGAACTCGTGATTTACAATCTTTAAAAGGCGATGCTTCACAATATATTGAATTAAGAAGAAGACAAACTATACAACAATCAGGTAGATTACAACCTTCCAAAATTAGAGAAACAAAAACACAAATAGGGTCAACTACAGGTGCTTTAGAGACATTTATGCTATCTGATTTATAATCTAAGCTAGTATAACGATAATAATAAATTAATAAAGTATATGGTATTTAATAAGATGCCTTTGGGATTAAGTGCCGGCGAGTATACAAGGATTAGAAGGTTAAAAACATCCGCCAATTCTTTAAAAGAACCAATTGTAAATGGATTTAATTTTAGAACTATGGTTTATTCTGGAACGCCAAGTACAACATCAGGTGCTACAGCTATGGTTTTAGCATGTATAGATCCAAGATATACTTTTGCATTAGAACAATATCTTCTAAATCAATTAGATGCTCAACATACATATGATTTATTTGCTTTAGCTGGATCATCCTTAGGTGCAACAATAGCAGGAACTACAGCAGCAAATTTAAGACCTGATTATAGCTGGCAAGAAGTATTTTTTGAACATTTACAGCTTGCAGTTGCGTTGCATAATATTAAAAATGTATGGGTATTTGATCATTTAGATTGTGGTGCTTATAAGAATTTTTATTCACCTCCTTTAGCAGGTGCTACTGGTCCGGATTGTTTACAACAACCTCATATAAATGTATTTAATTTATTAAAAGGACAAATACAAACTTCAGGTATAGGAACTATATCTGGATTAAATATTCAAGGATGGGTTATGACATCACCTGAATGTTCAGGATCTTCAACAAGTAGTTGCTTTTATGATATTTCAGGAACAACATCAATAAATAGTAATGTTTGTACTTATGTGCCTCCTAATACTGGTGCTAAAGTATTAGTTCTTGGTTGTATAGATCCAAGATATTCTGCAATGTTATCATCTTTTCTAATAAATTATAAAGATGTACTATTTACATATGATCTTCTTACACTAGCAGGATCCTCTCTAGGTGTAAATCAATCTTATCTTACTTATCCTTCATCATTAAGAACTGCGGGTGTAACAGGTTCTCAATATCCTTTAAATACTATATCACAATTTGGTGTTAAATGGGGTAATGCATTTTTCCAACATATAAATATTGCTTTAGCATTACATTCTATTACAGAAATATGGGTATTTGATCATTTAGATTGTGGTGCTTATAAAGCGATATTAGATCTTGCATCAGATTTAGATCCTACAATCCATACAACTCAATTAACTAAATTAAAAGGATTTATTAATACAACTTATCCTGCCTTGGCATTTAAAGGTTTTGTAATGGATACTTCAGGTGTAATAACAAAAGTTGTTGATAGTAATAATGGAGTTTATGTAGATAATATTATAATAAAAGATTTTGGTTCATCAAGAATACGTAATCCTGCTTCAGAATTTACAGATATAGTTGGAAGAGAAGCACTTTCTTATCCTTTAAATTCACAAATACCTGGAGTTTCAGGAACATCATTTGGGAATATAACTAAAATACATAATTTATGTAATTGTTCGACTAAAACTTTATAATCATATAAAAAGAACAATTCTTAAATAATAAGGAATGCCAGGTGGATTAATTCAATTAGTTAATAAAGGTGCTCAAGACCAGTTAATTACTGGATCACCATCATTTACACATTTCAAATCTATGTATAAACGTCATACAGAATTTGCTATGGAACATTTTGTTTTAAATTTTAGAGGTGTTAATTTAGATTTACAACAACAACAACCTAAAATTTTAAGAGCTAAAGTTGATAGAAATGCTCAATTATTACATGATTGTTATATTCATTTAAATATTCCTAATATATATTCACCTGTTGTACAACAAAATGATCGTCAACAAAGTGCTTTAGGATATGAATTTCAATGGATTCCTAATTTAGGGTATAATATGATACGTAATGTATCATTATTAATTAATGGTACTGCTATTGTAACGCATACAGGTGAATGGTTAAAATTATATTCATATTTAACACATGATGCAAATAAAAGAAAAGTAATTGATCGTATGGTAGGTAATACTATTGAATTAACAAATCCTTCATATGCATATGGAAAATTTAATCAATATCCTCATTCTATTTCTACATTAAATATAGATGCCAATCCATCTATATTAGGAAGAGAATTAATTATACCTATGCATTTTTGGTTTTGTGAAGATATTGGATCGGCATTACCATTAGTAGCATTACAATATTCTGAAGTTGAAATTGTTATTGAATTACGTAATATATATGAATTATTTACAGTTATTGATACAACAAAAACAAGTCCAACATATAAACAAAGAATTAGAGCAGATCCTACAAGACCTGAACATTCAATGGATAAATTCTTAAGTCCTCCTAATTGGCAAGGTAATCCTATAAATACATCTTTAGTTTCATGGTCTCTTCAACCATTTATTCAAGCTAATTATATATTTGTATCAGATACTGAAATGGCACATTTAGCTAAAGGTGATAATACATTTATGATTAAACAATTAAGACCTGTATCAAGATTAAATATTAGTGGTCCTGCTAATGATATTGAATTAACTATGGTAAATTTATGTACAAGATTAGTATGGACAACACAAAGAACTGATGTTTTTGCAAATAATGGATTTGATAATTATACAAATTTTTTAGAACCTTATTTACCTACATTAAATAATTCACAATTTACACCTATTACAAAAATTTACTCTTCAGGATTAGAACAAGGTACAAATGTATCGCAAAAAGATTGTTTAGTTGATGCTACATTAATATTTGATGGAGCTAATCGTGAACAAACTAAAACTAAATCATTTTATGATTTATTACAAAATTATAAACATCATTCAGGTGATCCTTTAGATGGTATTTATACATATTCATTTGCATTAGAACATAATACTAAACAACCTTCAGGTCATGTTAATGGATCAATGTTTAATAAAACATTATTACGTCTATCTACACAACAACCGCCATTAGCAACAAATATTACTACTAATCAACTATGTATATTGAAATCAACAGCATTAAATAAAAATCCAACTATAATTGTAAATCCTAATGCTAGAGATGGCAATGGTAATCCCATATATAATCCTGATGAAGTAGTAACAATAATACAAAAAAGACAAGGTGATATATCACAATATAATTATAACATTATGGTTCATGTAGAATCTTATAATTTTTTAAGAATTATGCATGGAATTGCCAATGTAGTATTCTCATCTTAAAATAATAGAGGATGTTATCATTAGGTGGAACTGGAAAAAAAGAAAATGAACGTGGTATTACTATTATTAAAGCATCTTATGGTATACAAGGTAATTTTACGGATGTTACTCAAGAAGTACAAGGATTAGTACAAAATGGTGAATTGAATTTTAATGTTAGTGCTCAACAATTAGGTATATTAGATCCTGCTCCTGGTGTACAAAAAGAATTACAAATTCAGCATACAATTAATAAAGGAAAAAAGAACTTGTTAACTGTACAAGATAATAAACAAGTTCTTTTATCTGCTCCTGATGTTCCTACAGATAAGAAATCGGAATCATTAACATTTGGGATATGGAAAGCTTTATCATTTGCACTAACTATTTTTATTGTTGGTGTTTTAGCATTAGATTCAAAATTTGTAGGTGATAAAATATTTGGTAGTCCAATTCTTGGATATTTATTTCTTGCTTTAACACTCGGAACATTTGGAGCATTTTATCCTGGAATATTATTATTAATAGTTATTATTGCAGCATTTTTCAAATCATAAAAAAAGTAATTATTTAATTTAAATTAGGCCACCTTTAGATCGCCAAAATCCGAGAAATTCTTCGGATTCCATATGGTACACTCTTCCTGTCGTTTCACCGACAAGAAAAGTTTCACCATCAAATTCCTTTTCATCTAAATCTTCATCTTCGTCCTTAGAAGGACCGGTAAAATAATCACCCGATGAGTTTGTATAAATTCCAATCTTATCAGTTGATTTTAGTTCATTCTCCATTTTACGAATTTCCTTGAAACTAAGGGATTTAATATTAGGTCCTCCACCACCACCACCTCCTCCTCCACTCAGAGTTTGAAGAAAGTTTTCCATGTGGACCTTTACATTATGTGCCTTATAAGCATCAGGACTCATTGAGTTTACATACTCTTTGAAAAGTTTTGGTGTGCTTTCGGCAAACAAATCGCCAAACACTTCTTTTAGGGAATCTTTGATTTTATCACCAATGCGAGGAAGATTTAATTTCTCCTTCTCTTCCTTAGTTTCCTCCTTAGATTCTAGCTTACTAAT
>Ga0181349_1001146_pt1 | contig 11343 bp, 28 predicted proteins | sample Su13VDMM110SD_FD_130106 | JGI IMG/M metagenome (GOLD analysis project Ga0181349, IMG submission 130106) | Freshwater viral communities from Lake Michigan, USA - Su13.VD.MM110.S.D | ecosystem: Environmental > Aquatic > Freshwater > Lake | place: USA: Michigan | collected 2013-07-16 | reverse complement strand
CCTCCTGTTCGTGGAGGCCAACAAGGGCCTGAACCGCAAAGCCTCGGCCAAGCGGGCACGATGGGCCACCCTGACCGGCAGGCCGTTCCCGCGCTCGGCTACCGATCAGCGGCCTGACCCTGGGACTCTCGACGAGGGCGATCCCGAACTCGGCTAATCTATTCCGCCGCCAGAGCCTTCGCCCGGTCGGCCTCGCTCATATCCAGCAGCATCCGCATGGCCCGTGCCGCAGGACCGCTAGGCCCGACCGTGGCGTAGTTCTGCGCGGTCTTCGGGCTGACCATGAGCCATCGGCCCGCCGCTTGTTGCGACAGGCCGAGGGTTGCGAGGGCGGCGCGATACTCAGCAGGGGTCATTCACGCCTCCCTGTAGCTGGCTTGGAACTTGGATTCGAACGCGGTGATAAGGGGGCCGGTCATCTGGCCGTCTTTGACTTTGCGATAGGTGACGGTCGTTTCGCCGTTGCTGGCCTTGTGGGTGTTGACCCAAGCGCGAACTTCCATGCCGGTTTTTTTGTTGGTGTGCGTGGCGGTGAATGTCATCTGTCTGTTTCCGTTCCGGCTAGTGCTTAAGTGCCCTGCGCCGATGAACCCTTGTCCCACATCGCCCCTGACTACGCAATAGCTACGCAGCACTTTTTGCGCATTTTCTTTGCTGGTCGGTTTGCGCGGCTTTGCTAACAAACTGAAATCGTTAGGGGCACAAGAGGCCCGGTTTGCAGCTAACTTGTTGATTTTATAGGTGCCGACTCTGATTAAAAGTCAGATGCTCTAACCAACTGAGCTAAGGACGCGCACCGCAAAAACAATCACTTAGCAAAACCGCGCGAACCCGGTTTGTGATCGGTTTGTGTTTGCGGTTTCTGTTTCATTCGCGTGAGTAGGTCAAGGGCCACCGCGTCCCGGCTGACATATTTCGACAGCAGCGCCTGAACGTGGTCTGGGGACCATGCGAAAATCAGCGCCAGATCGGCGGGCGTCAGGCCGGGGTTCTCGACCGCGATCCGGGTCGCAGCGGTCCCCCGTAGATCGTGAAACCGCAGGCCGGTGATGCCGGCGTCGGCCTTGGCCTTCTGGAACACGGACTTGAACCCGTCCTGGGTCCACGGCTTGTTTCGGTTGTTCGTCAGCACGACCGGCGAGACCTTGGGGATGCTGGCGATCAGGTCGCGGCCGGACTCCGACAGGGGTATGGTTGCCACCCTCCCCCGCTTGCTGGTGCGCTTCGTGATGCCGTGTTCGGTAATCTCGCCCCACGTCAGCGTCAGCAAGTCCCCCACGCGCAAGCCTGTCTCAGCCGCGAGGCGGATGGCGTTGCGGACCTGGGGCGATGCGACGGCACACACCTTCACCAGATCGGCGTCGGTCCAGATGACATCGGACCTGTCTGCACGGTGAAGCCGCTCGACCCCCTCGACGGGGTTGTGTGATGCCAGTTTGCGAGACTTGGCCCAGCCGAACAGTCGGCCAATCGTCCCCATCAGGTAGTCGGCAGATCTCGGCTTGTCCGAGAACGTCTCGTCGCGCCAATCCACTATGTCGGGCGTGGCCTGCTCGACCACGCGCACTTTGAACGTCCCGAACTCGGCATCAAAGGCTTTCAGGTGGCGGGCGTATTCGGTTTTAGAGGCGTCACCGAGGCGGGCGTATTCGGGCGACGCCTTAAACGCCGCGATCAGGCCCCGGACATAGGCGCGGTCGTCAGTCTGCCGGATCGGCTTTCGAGCGGCGTCCAGCTTGGCGAGGGTGTCGGGCTGGCCCAGCACCCGTTCAAGCGCATCGTTCGCTTCAGCCAGGGTCCGGCCATCTGCCCGCGCGATCAGGTCGCCACCGCGTGAGGCATAGGCGTAAACGGCCACTCGGCCCCCGGAGAGCCGCTTAGTGGCCTTGTGCAGTCCGGTTAGGCGAGCGCGCACGTCGGGCCTCCCGCATGGCTTCAAGCTCATCGTCTACACCTTCATTGGCTGGGGCCGTCAAGACGCGAACCGTCCCGTCCGGCGTGACGACGACCTCGCAGACGGAAAGGCCGAGGCGCTGGAGGCCCCGAACGGTCTTTGTGATGGATGCGCGGCTCATCCCTTCCCCCCTGCGTCTTCTCCTGTAAGGGCGGCTCGGGTTTCGGCGCAGCTTTCCAGCCATTCGATCATGCCGGGATAGTTAAGCCGCGCCCATTCGGTTGCTCCTCGATTGTAAGCCACCTGAACCGCACACCGTAGGTCGGTTTCAAGGCCCTCCACTTTATCCCGCAGCATCTCTATCTCAGCGGCTTGGCGTTCAATGGTGTCGGCTGCTTTGGGGCCATCGGGGTTGACCAGTTGCCCAAACCCGCTTCTTGCCAAGGGATTAGAGGGTAGCGACCGCAAACGCCGCAGCCTCTCGCACTGGGCGGCTATGTCAGGGGTGGTCATCAGTAAACCTCCGTCAGGTTGCCGCCGCCTTGTCCACCGGGGCCGTCCGTTTCGTCTTCCCTCCCTGTATCGGCCCCCTTCGTGCCAAGGGCTGCGAGGATGGCGTCGGCGTCTTTAATAAGGTCTCCGTCTTCATAGACCTGTTCATAGGCCAGCGCGAAGTTGCGAATGCGTTGCGCCGCTTCCACAACCTCCCGCCCTACCGGAACGACAGGGGATGCAAGTCTGTCATAGTATGCCTGCGTCACGGCCTTGTAAGCGGGCAACAGGATGATTTGGTCAGCAGCTAAGAGTATCTCGTTCAGATAGCCTTCCACCATATCGTCATAGTCTTCTTGCAGCACCTTTCTGACGATAATGTCCGCAATCTTCTCGCGCAGTTCTTTGCGATTGTGGGCGCGTTCAATGACGTCGTGGTCGCAAACGGTCACGTCAGCCACCACAACGAAACGACACCAGCCACCACGGCCAGCAGGAAGAGGCTGCGAGGGCGGAACACCTCGGCCAAGGCTCGGAGCGTCGGGTCAGTCATTGGCGTTCTCCTGTGTGTCTCGGGGACGGACCTTGCCGTCGAAGCCCTTGGTCAAATGCCGCTGGAAACCGCGCGAGGGGATCGCCTGGCGAGCGCGGCGGGTGCCCTGGTCCCTCTGCTCAAGCCGCTTGGCCTTCGCGCGCAATGACGCCTCGGCCTTCGTCTTTGCGGCGTGGTGAGCCGGGCACAGGCCCTCCAGGTTCTTTTCCCGGTTCGACCCGCCCAGCCAAAGCGGGAGGATGTGGTCAACGTCGGTCGCGCGTTCCGGGCAGTCGGGCCGGGCGCAGACGTGGCCGGTCGCGGCGAGGATTTTCGCGCGGGTGCCGGCGCTGACCCGACGCGGCTCAATGGGGATTCGCTCTCGGGTCATGCGGCGACCTCTTGCGGGCCGTCGAAATGCTGAACGGTCAGCCCCTCGGTCGCGGCCCATGCCAGCATCAGTTCGATCAGGTCGCCCATCTCGGAAACGGTGAGCTTCGACGAACGGTGGCCGAACGGGAAAAGCCCGCCACCCTCCAACGTCGGCAACATCACCAACTCGGCACCGAGGGCTTGCATGAACACGGCCTTCCAGAGGACCGCAGACATCCTGACGCCGTTGTGGACCGGCCGCTGCTTGTTGATCTGGGTGAGCAGCGACCACATGGCCGAGTTCTGATCGCCCGTGCGGCCCTTCTGCTTGAACTCGACCACGGTTCCGACCGGGGCCTGCTCGACCCATCGGACGGCGCGGCCCCGATCCTGGGGGGGTGCGGATGATGACGCAGGGCTTGTCAGTCATCAGAACGGCACGTCATCGTTGAGGTCGTATGCCGTTGAACGAGTTGCGCCTCGGGCCACACCGCCAGGCACCGAGTCACGAAAGTCGTCGATCCGCGCGCCCGGCTTTCCGCCTTGCAGGGTCACGTCGGACACCCGGACTGTCAGATAGGTCTTCCCGTTGTGTTCGCGGGTCGAAAGGTCGCCCGACACCGTGACCGATGAACCCCTGATGAGATGGGGCGACAGGCTCTCGCCGCGCTTACCCCAGAGATTGCAGTCGAAATACAGAGTGCCTTTCTCGCTGCCTTTGCGGTCGTCAACGGCCACCGAAAAGCCGGTCACGTTGTCGCTGCCTGCGTTGCGGTTCTCGGCGTCTTTCGTCAGACGGCCTGCGATGGTGATATTCTTCATGCGGCTGCTTTCATTTGGGCGCCGTAGCGCGTGTTGAGGTCTTCAATCCGGGCGTCGAGTTCACCCAGGAACGCGGTCACCTCGGCTTCCATCGCGGCGATCATCTCGCCGTCGCGGGGGATGCGGGTCACGAACAGTCGGAGGTGTTCGGGCAGGCGCGGGTCGTAACTGGCGAAGTCGCACCACTGGCGACCCGTGCAGGCCATCTGCCATTGCATCTGGGTGACGTATTTCCCGGCAGGCTTGCCGCTGGCCAGCGTGTCGAGGTGCGTGGCCGTATTCGGGCACTTGATTTCCAGCATTCCGTCATTGCCGATCAAGCCGTCAGGTGAAGCGCCGGCCATCGCAATGGTCGGGTGATCCACAAAGGCAATCTCGGTCACGTCGGCGTCGTGGTGGAAACTGTAGGCCAGCCGCGCCTCGGGTTCCTTTTCAGTTCCCCAACGCATCGCATCGTTCATAAAGCAATCGGTCGGGGTGCCGGTCAGGCGCTCGCAGAGAAGCTGGGCCATGTAGTTCGTGCGCGATGCGCTGGGGCCGGTCTTCGTCTTCGCCATCACGTCCGCAACCTTGGACGCGGTGACCTTGCCGAGCCGGGCCTGATGCCATTCGGCGCTGCCCTGTTCCATCACGCGGCATCCTTCATGCGCTTGGCTTCCAGCATGGCGACGGCCTCATTCCAGCGGCCGGCAGGCATGGCCTCCAGCGCCTTGATCTTGAAGAAGGCGAGGAACTTGGCGGGGTCGGCTCCGACCGCCTCAATCTCCACACGCAGCGCGTCGGCCTGATCCTGGCTGATCGGCGGCGTCGGTGCGCGGTCGTTGCTCGGCTGGCTTGCCGCTTGCCCGTCGTCGTCCTCGGGTGCCGCGCCGGTCATTGCGAGCAAAGCGTAGCGCCGGGCGTAGGTGATGGCCGAGCCGACACCTTGCGGGTCCATTTTAGTCGGGCGCATCGACAGGGTGCCGGTGATGCTCGCGCCGCTTTCGTGCAGCATCATGGTCGTGACGCTGACCAGATCGCCGTCAAAACTGGGCGACTGGATGACGGCAATGCCGCTGTCATTGAGCGCGGGGATGACGGCCTCAACCACGACGGCAAGGTCCGCGTAGCGCGATTTGAACGCCGGGTTGGTGGACGCTTTTTTGACGGCCTCGGTGGCTTTCTGGGCGGCGATAAACGCTTTGGCGAAGGGCGCGCGGTCGCCCTCCCATGTCAGGTGGGGGTCAGTCATTTGTGATCCTTGGAATGATTGAAAGGCGCTCACAGCCACGCGGCCGCAAGCGAGAGGGCGATGCCGATGGCCGCCAAGATGCCGAGGGCGACGTGCATCCGGGCCGGCTCTCTCTCTGGGCTCTGCCGGCGCTTGAAGTCTTCGATATAAAGTTCGGCCCGACGCGTCAGGACGGCGTCCCATTCCGGGTTGTCGATCAAGTCGGGGCGGTAGGCGTGAGGGAGGTCGGTCATGCTATCGGCTCCAGATCAGGTTGGTGGCGAGGAACCACGGAAGCGCGGTCACGAAGGCCACGACCGCGAAGGTGAGAAGGTGACGGCCCCAGCCGCGCGGGAGGGTCATGCCGCCCTCGCCAGAGGCTGGGTGATTTCAGCGATTGCGGTTTCGAGTTCGTCGGCCAGCGCCATCTCGACCTTGGCCAGTGTCAGGCGAGCGCGAAGCGTTCCCCGCTCGCCCGTGGTCAGGTAGTGCGAGGCTTTCATCCGGTGGATGCCGACAGCGAGCCGGGCGGCTGCCATCGTCATCGGGACGTGTTCACCCCGGAAGATGACGCCGCCGCTGGCGATGTATTGATGGGCGCTCATGCTGCCGCCTTCCGGGCCAGAGCGGCGGTCTGTTCGACGAACCGCATCTGGCGCAGTTCCTCGTTTACGGCGCGGTCGAAGGCGTCGTCGTAACCGGGGTTCTCGACTTCACGCAGGGCGGCGGCGGCGCTGCCGTATCGGCTGACATACCAAGCGGCGCGGTGGGCTGCGGCGGGGTTCATGCCGACACCGCCGGGTTGACGAATGTGCCGCGCTTGATGGCGTCAACCGCCGTCATCGCCGCGTCTTCGGAGGCAAAGGTGTCGGCGACGGGCGGGTAGGAACCCATCGAGTGGATGGCGAAAGAGCCATCGTCATTCTGGGTGATGTCAAAGCCGCGATAGATCGTGGCGGCGGTGCGGTTGTTTGCGGCGTTGGCCATCTGGCTGTCTCCTCGGTGTGTGAGGAGATAATGCACGGAGCATCACACTCGGACAAGCGCAAAATGCATCACGCCGAAAAATAGTTCGGCCCCGTGCATCATGGGGTTGGTTAAAAGCGGCGGATGCTCGCGAGCAGGAGGCCGGTCACCTTGACCTGGGGGCCGTCGTCGCTGGTGCCGTTCAGGATGATCGGGTCTTTCCAGTTTGGGTTCGTCGAACGCGGCCACAAAAGGAAGTGGCCGGGCGCTTTGACCTCGACCTCTTTGAGTGTGACCTCGCGCAGTTCCCCACCGTCGCGATACCGGGTCACCTCGATGATCTGGCCGGTGGTCAGTTCAAGCCCGCACTCGGCCCAGTCCACCAGATGCACAAGGTCGCCGCTGACAATGCCCTTGGCGTTCATGCTGTCCCCGACGACCTCGCGCAGCCACTGTTTGGCGTGGGGATAGCGCGGATCGACTGGGGCGGGCTTCATTACTGGTTCGTCCTGCACTGAATCATCAAGACAGAACCAAGCGCCTGCCCTGATTTGTCCTAGCACAGGCAAAACTTGTAGCACTTGCGCTGCCACAACTTGTTCGCCGGTTCCCCGGCCAAACAGCAACCACTCCGGCTTGACCGAGAAGAACCTGGCATAACGGGCCGCTGTCTTCGCCGGGAACCCCCGCGCACCGTTTTCGTGCTGAATGTAGGTCGAGACGGTCGCACCCATTGCTTCGGCGGCAGCTTTCGCCGTGTCGTGACCCGCCTTGATGCGAGCGGCCTTAAGTCTCTCGCCGGGAGCTTCCATAAAAAAACGCCATAACCCCTACAATGATGCATTAGGCACTTGTAAACCATAGTGCTTACTGCATTATGCGCTTATGAAAACGCACAAGCAAATCATTCAGGCCGCCGGGGCGCAGTCGGTCATTGATCGGGCGGGCCTGGGTGTGACGATCCACACCGTCAGAAGCTGGCAACAGCGCGACGGCATCCCTGCCCAATATTGGGCCGCACTGGATGCGTCGGGGATTGCCTCGCTGGCCGAACTGGCAGCGGCGGCGGCTGAGTCCGCGCCTCGGTCAAGTGCCGCGTGATGGACATTTCCCCCACCCTTCGCCTCGCCCCGCAACTGGCCGCAGCCGTCACCGAGCGCGCTGCCCTGATTGCCGGTGGAGCGACCCTCACGGATTACGCCGTCATGGCGCTGGACAAGCGGGCGGCTGTCCTCGCTGCCGATCTGAAGGCCGCGCTGGACGCACCCCAGACGGTGCAGCCGTGGACCCCGCACAATCCGAGGAACACGAAATGATTGCCGAGCGCATCATCCGCGAGGCCCTGACGCCTGACACGCGCGGCCCTGTCATTGTCCGCTCTCACGTTCGCGCCAAGCCGCTGAACGCCAAGCGGCAAGCCCTGCATGAGGCCCTGCGCCGGGCGGTGGCATCTTGAGCGCGGTTAGCTTCACTCTCCCCTTCCCCCCATCGGTCAATGGCCTGTTCTCCGGCAAGGCCCGCCGCTACGCCTCGCCTGTTTACAAGGCCTGGAAGGCCGCAGCCCGGCCGCACGTTCCTGCCGGCCTGATCGCCGGCCCCTATTCGCTGGACCTGATCTTCGACCGTCCTGACCGCCGCGCCCGCGACCTCGGCAACCTTGAGAAGGCGGTCAGCGACCTGATCGTGGAGCGCGGTCTGGTGATCGACGACTCCTGCTGCCAGCGCATCACCCTGTCGTGGTCCGACGCCCCGCCCCAGCGGGAAGCTGTCGTCCGCGTCACCGTTCAACCTTTCAGCACGGGGCAGTAGCCATGAAGACCGTCAGCTTTGCAACGACCCGACGCGGTGGACTGACCACCGAGGAAATCCGCCAGATCGAGGCACATCGGAACAGGGAGCGTCCGACGCCGTGGCAGGCGCTGTCGGCTCGTTTCGGCCGGCCGGTTGCCGACATTCAGGCGGTCATCTGTTCGCCTCGGCCCACCGGGGAAGTCCGCACGGATGACCTTGCCCCACCAGCACCGCCGCCTAATACCCGCGTCTGCGACCGGATTACGAAGCATGAAGAGCGCGTCAAGGCGCTCTGGGAGGACGGGGTCGGCGTTAACGCCATCTGTTCGGCCTTGGGCATCAGCCCCACCACGCTGAACGTCATCCGAAAGCGCCTCAAGCTGAAGGCTCGGGCCGTGGGCAACCAGTGCCTTGTCTGGACCGAGGAGATGGATGCCGTGATGCGCCGGGATTACATCATGGGCGGCAAGTCGGCGGCGTCCGTTTCCAAGGCCCTGGGTGTCTCTCGCGGGGCATTGCTGGGCCGGGTTCACCGGCTGGGCCTGACCAAGCACGTTCCGCTTGATCGGCTTGCCGCCTGATGTCCGCTCCCTTCATGCAGCTATATGTCGGGGACTACCTCCGCGACACCCGTCACCTGACGGCGGAACAACACGGGGCGTATTTGCTCCTGCTGATGGCCGCATGGAACGCCGGCGGCAGGCTTCCTAATGACTCACGCAAACTGGCCCGGCTTGCCGCTTCGACACCCTCGCGCTGGGCTAAAATCTCGGCCGATGTGCTGGAGTTTTTCGAGGTCGGAGGAGACCACATCACGAACCACAGACTGACGCTTGAACTCAAAAAGGCGTCAGAAAAGTCGATCAAACGTGCGGATGCTGGGATGCGTGGTGGCAATGCTACTGCGTTGAAAACTAAAGGAACGAGTGCAGCAAATGCTACCGTTTTGCCGCAGCATTCTTCAGAACCAGAACCAGAACCAGAGAAGAAAGAACTCTCTCCTAACGGAGAGAGGCGCGCCCTGGTTCGCGGTGGTGGTTCGACCCTGCCCGTGGGTTGGTCGCCTGACCCTGAAGACCTCTTGAAAGCCCTTGATCTGATCGGGGCAGAACGCGCCGCGACCGAGCTTGAGAAGTTCTCGGATTACTGGCGCGCGGTGCCGGGTGCCAAGGGTCGAAAACTCGACTGGTCAGCCACCTATCGAAACTGGATTCGCCGAACAGCCGAAAGCACCCCCCGAAATGTTCGAACCTCTGACCATCGTGCCGACGCCCGCTCCGTCTGGGCTGACATCATTGCCGACAGCGACGGCCCGCGAACTTGCCCGGCTGAACCCCTCCGGCTTGCGGGCTGAGTGTCAGATGGCGCTGGCGATGGTTGAGCCGATCCGGCCCGAGGTCTTCGCGGTCGAGTTTGAGCGGATGCTGGTCCACTATTGGCACGGCGCGCTCTCGGTGGCCGAGGGGCGGGTGTTGCGGGCCGATTGGCTGCGGCTCCTGGGCCACCTCCCGGCGGACCTGATGCGCCAAGGCGTGGACCGCTATCTGCTCTCCACGAACCGCCACAAGCCGACGCCCGGCGTGTTCTTGGAGTTGGTCGCGTCCGACCTCCGGTTCCGGCAGGCGCTTGCCAAGCGGGCCGTCGAGACCGTTGCGCTGCTGGATGCTGGCGAAAGGCAGGCCGCATGACCCGTTTCGAGACCCAGGACCGCCTCGCCTCGGTCATCTTCCGCAAGCTGCCCAGCGGGAACTCTCGCGTAGCCCAAGGCTCGCACCGTCTGGCCAAGGACATCGCCGCCTCGGTCATGGACGAACTGGAACGCATCACCCGCATCGAAGGAAAAGCCTGATGGCCCGCCGCAAGAAGCCGGCCGACCCGCAGGACATGGCCTCTATTGCCGAGCGCCGGGCCGAACGCCGCGAACTGGAGAGCCGGGGCATCTCGGTCAACGTCGATCCTCGCACCGAGGAAATCACGGCCCGGTTCCGTCCCGATTGCTTCACCATGCTGTTGAGGGGCCGCCCAGACGATCAAGCGGCCGTGCAATGGCTGGAAGAACTGATCCGCACGGCATCGGGTGAGAACGGTTCCGACCGCCGGCCGGACTACATCCGGGGATCGGCAGAGGGTGCGCCTGGGCAGAACGTGTCACAGGCCATGATCGACGCCGACCTGTATCTGGTGACGGCGACCGAGGCCCTGCCCCCGCAATGCGCCCGGATGCTGTTTGACCTGCTGAAGCCGGACGAAGCCCTGCTGACCCGCTGGCGTCCGATTGTGGAGCGTTGCACCGGAGAGACCAACCCGGTCGCACAAGGCGCGGCGGTACGGATGGCGTGTGGTCAACTCCGCTGGGTTCAGGTCAGCATCGACCGCCTGGTGAGAGAGCGCCGCGACCGGAGGATGGCGGCGTGAGTGTCGTTCGGTATGAACACAGCGACGTGACCTATCGGCAAAGGCATCTGACCGGATGTTCTGGCAAGGCGGCCATGCCGCGCGCTGTTGCTGTGGTCGCCGGCAAGAGGCTTCGGGCGAGGGGTTTTCAGATCACCGAATATGCGTGCCGGCATTGTGGCCAATGGCACGTCGGAGGGCGCGAGAAGGCCTGACCGCTAAATATGGGGTGGTTGCGGAAATGTTCGCACCACCCCTTGACCCGCGATTAAGTCTGGTGCAGGGTAATCCGTATTGAGGCGCTTTGCGCCGCTCAGGCATTGGTCCTCAGTGGCCATCCAGCATCCTCGCCCCCGCACAACACGCACCAAGCCCGGCAAGCCGGAGCGATAAGCACACTGGCGGTGCGGCGAGGAACTTTAAGCAATCCCGTCTGTGTCGGATGGTTCGCCAATGGCCAGCACGGGAAGGCGAGACGACCGAAGCGAACAGGCGGACGGATGGCGAAGGCTATACCGCACCCGCCAATGGCAAGGCATACGGACGGCCCAGCTGTCAGCCCAGCCGCTGTGTGCCATGTGCCTGGAAGACGGACGGGTCACGCCGGCCACGATCTGCAACCACATCGACAAGGGCGCAAAGGCCACGGTCGAGGGGTTCTATGCAGGCCCGTTCAACAGCTTGTGCAAGACCCACCACGACGCGACCCAGCAGGCATACGAACGCACCGGCCTGATGCGTGGATGTGATGAGGATGGATGGCCGATAGACAAGCGGCACGGATGGAACGCCTGACCCCTCGGGGGGTGGGCAAATCCCTTCAGTCGTTGCCTAAAGGACCGGCGGGGGCTCCCCCCCCCCTTTTCTCTT
>Ga0181349_1001144_pt1 | contig 11362 bp, 3 predicted proteins | sample Su13VDMM110SD_FD_130106 | JGI IMG/M metagenome (GOLD analysis project Ga0181349, IMG submission 130106) | Freshwater viral communities from Lake Michigan, USA - Su13.VD.MM110.S.D | ecosystem: Environmental > Aquatic > Freshwater > Lake | place: USA: Michigan | collected 2013-07-16 | reverse complement strand
TAAGTTGTAAACACTTGGTTGACAGCTTCGCCGTTACCAATGTACTGCTTGGCATCTTTCAACTTATTTACAACACCGGCAATACTGGCGCTACCAGTTGTCTCGACAAGGCGCTCAACACGGCCATCGTCACGGGTAACTTCCTTGATTGCAGGTGCTCCATCAGACACGGACTTAGACACAATGTTCATCCGTTGGTCGTACGAACGGAGGTAGTACAGCATCTGGGTGCCTTTGAGCGGCTCCATGTACTTAGCCAAACGCTCAAAGCCTGCGAAGCGGTCAACAAGCTGTGTTTCAAACGCAAGGCCAGACGTGTTGGCCTTGATGCTGTCCCACCAAGTTCGGTCTTGTGCCACTGTCTTGGTAACAGTTGAGCTCACTCTTTCAAAGTCAGCGTTTGCAAACTGCGGTTTACGTGACAGAAGAACACCTTTGGCTTTGCCAATACGATCAATGTTGGTCGCAACAATCTGAGCGCCTTGTTCCTTGTCGGCAAAGTCAACGTAGTTAAAAGTAGAATCGCGGTCAATCTTGTCATTACGAGACAAGCCGTCCAGAAACTTGTTGCCCGAAATGCCGTACTTATTCATTGCTAGCGAAGCTAGACGATCCCCGCCAAGCACTTTGCTAAGCGCGTTGTAAATATGTTTACCTTCAGCTGGCTTAGAGTCCGGCAACAAGCTTAGGAACTTAATTTGCGCTTCTTCAGACAAGTCATTAAACAGCTCGCGCACAGCTTTATCTACAGGCTCCGGCTGTTTGTCTGCCAACTGATTCCACATCAAGTACGTATTGTCTGGATGCAAATGTATTACGCGCATCATTGAACCTGTAGGACTTACAGGTTTAGGCACAGGGTTGGCTGTTGGCGGTTCAAAAACAAAATCGTTTTTGTTTAATTTTTTTAATTGCGCCAATGAGCTTACGGCTTCATCGTAATTTTTTTTGTATTTGGGGCTGCCTTCAAATATGCGTACGTGTTTTTCTTTTTCTGCTTCAAGTGTTTTAAACGCCGCAGCTAGACGTTCTTTAAACGTATCGCCTTGTTTTTGTTGTACCTCATACAACACTTGCCCGGCGGTATGCGCTTCACTACCACGTTCTGCAAAGTAAGAGTCTGACCATATTTTTCCTTTATACAGTGGATCCGCATAAGGGGTTTTAAGTCCCGCAAGATCTAAATTTGCTACAAAACTGTCGTATGCTTTTTGGTCTTGCTCGTATTTAAAACGAGGGGTCGCTTTTAAAAAAGCATCAATGGTGGAGGCTGGCGAAAAATTTGTTCCTTCACTAACACGTTTTTGCAACATGTCTAAAGCACCTGCTATTTTTTTAGCATGTTTAGCAGGAACAGTTCCTAACACATCGTCTCTGTTTGCTGCATTACGGCTGAATTCATAGAAGTCTTTGCTTGTGTGGCCTTCAAAAGTTGGTCGTTGTGATTCTTCCCAAGCTTTTACTTCCGGAATATTTTCCCACTCTTCCATTGCAGCCATTTGCAACTTAGACGCTTCTATCGATTGGTATGTATTGGCTGTGCCATATCTTTGAGCGCGGTACGAACCCCAACTGTATGCCTGAGCGCCTTCTCCGGTGCCCATAAAAGCAAAATCAAACTGGTCAAATGTTGCGCCTGTGCCATGCCATGTGCCACGAAGTTCTAGCTGGGCGCAACCATAAGCAAAATTGACCAAGTCACCGGCAGTGATTTTGCTTGTGGGGATACCCAACTTATTTAAGGCTTTCTTAAACGCGTCAATGATTGAACTTAACCAACCAAACAGTGGGCCTTTTTTAGTCTGCATAACACCGGCTTGCACAGCTTCTTCAACTGCGTAGGCCAACAACTCGTCATCAACTTGCGTCTCAGAAGTCTCGGCCATCTCCACACGTTGCATAGCTTTGCGGCCAATCTGTGCTTCAAGAGAGTTGTCTGTACGCTCAGCCCAGCCTTTGACAGTACTTACCAAACGATTGAACTGCGCGGCATTAAAGAAGTTACGGAAACCAATGTGCACGCCAACTTCGTGGAGCAGAACGCCAAGGCCATGGCCTTTACCAATGTTGTTGGCAAACAGTGTTGCACGGTTCTCTTCGGCAAAACCTTTAGCGTCCAGTGGGATCTCACCACGGTAATCAGGGTTCTCTTTAAGGAACTCTTCAACGCTGTTGTAAATGTTTACGTTGCCGCGTGCAGTAACGTCACCGCCCATGGCTTCGTCGAGCTCGGCCTTTAAGGTCTTGGCGTCTGTGCCTGTTGTTGACTCACCGCGTGAGAAGTTAAAGTCGCCACCAAAGTCAAAGCTACCTTGCGTCTTGCCTTCGCCGTATTGGTTAATGTCTATTCCGCCTTGATCGGCTTCTCCAAAATAAACGTCTTCAAGCGCTTTAACTTTAGCGGTAGGTTTAAATAACTTTGCCAGTTTAGCCTCAGACATAACGCCGGTACGTAGAGGCTTGCCTTTAGCCTGACCCACTGAGCTAAGCGTTGTTGCCGCTTTTTGTTTTTTGCTTGGTTTGCCTCCAAGGAACACTTCTTCCTGCGCTTCAACAGACGAAATAGCTTGCAGCACACTAACTTTAGCTTGTGCGTTAATGACATCATCAAGCTCAGACTTGGGGTCGTTAATAATTTTCTTAAGCTCCGCCTCGGTGTTAGGGCCGGGAATAGCTTCAGCTTCCAACAACAAATCACCAAGCTGGTCTGCGTATGTTTTAAGTATCTGGTCTTTAACGGCTTGACGTTCAACAGCATCTTCTTCTTTTTCCAAAGACTCCATTGCTTGTCTGCGCAACCTGTCTGCTTCTTTCTCAGCAGTCGTAACAATTTTTTCAACCCTGCCTTCATCGCGCTTGATGCCCTCGCCGCCAAGCTTATCTTTCCAGAAGTCTTCCAACTTCTGTGCTTCTGTTTTAGCTTGCTCTTTAAACTCAGTAGCGCGTTTCTCAGCGGCTTTAAGCGTAGCTCTTTGTGCGTCAGCGTTTTTCTTGGCTTGTTGGTAAGCAAATGGGTATGAGCCGGGCTTGTCAAGGACGCTCTCCCCGCGCATGGTGGCAAGGTTGGCTTCCAGCATTTCTAAATACTGGCGCTCCATCTTGACGTTGCCATCAAGCATGGCTTGGGCCACGGCGTACCCGCCATCGTGTTCAGTTGAGCGCTCGTTAACTAGATCGCCTAATTCTGTTTCCTGTGCTTCAACCTGCTTCTTGAGGTCGTCAATGACGCCCTTCTTCTCTTCGTACCGGAACAACTCGTACGTGGCAAGCTCGGTGCGGTTAGCGCCACCTTCTTGCGCCAACACGTCATTAAAACGTTTCTTAATCTTGTCCAGTTCTGCCTGCTCTTTATCAAGCGTTGTCTTGGCTTTTTCAAGATCGGCACTGGCTTTACTAACTACGGGGTCAAGCAAGAACGCCATTGCGTCGTCCATCTCACGACGAGCATTGGTAACTGCTTTTTCAACCGCTTGCTGATATTTATCTCGTTGTTGTTTAATTCCTTTTTCGGAATCAAGCATTGCTTTCTGTTCAGCAGATATGACCACTGAACCTTGCATAGCTTTCTTAATTTGTTTAATAGCCGTACGAAGCGGTTGCAATCTATCGTTCAAAGCTTTTGCTGCTGCGCGAACGTTTACATTAGTGTCTTGCATAAACGCCAGCAACTGATTGTCTGTGTCGTCAAGACGGCGTCCGTCAGCTAACAGTCTCATGGCTTCATCGATTTGCTTTCTATATTTGGGCAAATGTTCTGTCTTAAACTCTCTTACCAAACGCTCGGCAATCTGTTGTTCCTGCATAGACATGGGTTGAAGCGTTCGGTACTTTTCCAGAATAACTTTTTCTTCTGGCGTTGTGCCTGCTTCTGGCATACCCACAAACACTTTTGCTAACGCTTCGTCAGAATAGCGGCTCGTGTCTTTCCAAAAGTATTGCGTGTCTGCAATGATGCTGTCGCCGCGTTCTTTAACCCTTTCAAGGAACTGCATGCGTTTGGCTACAGTTGCTTTTCTTACTAGCCGTTCTTGTTCAGACTTCTTGAACAGCGCTCGCGCTTTATCCAGCGCTTCCCACACAGGGCGCATGCGTGGTGATTTAGCAAAGTTTGCCGGTGTTGCTCGGATATAACCCAACTCTTCCTGCATCTCAGGAAACAACGCTTTCTGTCCTTGCGGCACAGTCTCAGTAGCGCGAATAGCGTCATTGATTGCTTGAATATCTACCTGCTTGACGTCACGTCCTGCAACAATGGCGTCTACTACGGGCTCAACCTTGTCCAGAATATTACGCGTAGCTTGGTTCTTGTCCATCAAGTCGGCGGCAGCATTCAGCGCATCACGAGCACCGGGGCGCATCGCACCCATTTTGGACATTTTGTTGCGTACAAATTCTGTACGGCGGCGTAACTCACCGCGAAGCGTAGTTGCCGTTTCGCCACGGGCCTCGGCTGTCTTCTTAGCTTCGGTTTCTTTAAATTGCCGTTTGAGCACGCCTGTCTCTACACGCTGCGTCTTAACATCAGGCTTTTCATACAACACACGCATTGCTTCTTTAATGCGTTCTTGGAACTGCGCCACTTCTTGCGGCTGCATGCTTTGCACGCCTTCTTTAACTACGCGGCGTTCTGTTTTTGCAGGGCGGATTATTTTATTTGCCCGCATCTGTGCAGGCTCGACAATAACTTCTTCGTACTCAGGGCGTACTGGTTTTTGTTTTGAGCGGGTTACCCACTCGTTGATGGCGTCAAATATATTAGATGCGGCCTTGATCGCTTCGTCTTGAGTAATGGCAGGGTTACCTGCGGCACGACGGTTTAACGCGGCTTCTTGTAGCGCAGAAGAGATAAGTTGGCCACGTAGTTGTTCTGCTCGATTTGTTAGTGCTTGTTCTGTAGACGAAGCTACGCCTTTACCAAACCCAACAAGTCGCGTTTCCATTTCCCCTGTGTCGGGGTTGCGTACTTGTTCAGTTTCTTTACCAAGCGTTTGCTCTGTGCGTAACTGTTCTGTGATGTCGCTCAGCTTGGCCATGGCCTCTTGTTGCGCACGACGTGCGGCAATTACTTCACGGGCATAGGCCCCGCCTTCTTTGCTAATCTGCTCAATCTTTTCAAGCGCCGTCTTGCCTTTGGTCAAAGCTTCCATGGCTGCGGCACGTTCTGGCGCACCGCGTTTACCTTGGGCTGGCATCGCGTAGCGGGCTGTACGGTAGTCTTGGTCAGCCTTGTCTGCTTCTGCAATCAACGCATCAATACGCTCACGAACTTGAGGGCCACGGGCAATAGGCTTGACGCTTGGGTCAACGGCAATAACTGTCTGCCCTTCCAACGCCTTCTCAAACATTGGGTCAAGGTAGTCAAAGTTAGGTTCAGCGTTTCTGGCTTGCTCATCAACGTCTGCCTGAGACGCTTTGAACATGGCCATCTGGTCTTCAGGCTGAGTAAGGGTCTGGGCTTTGAGCGTCTCTTGACGCTGTGCCAACTCTTGTTTGGTAGCCGCACGCTCGGCTTTTTCAACACCGGCCAAACGCAACTTCACTCCGGAGAGCAACATGGCGTTGTCAGAGGCTGTGAGATCAGGCATTTTTGTGCGCGTCTTGACCATCTCCGCAGCCTTGGCGGGGTCTTGCATCATGTAGTCAGCAATGTCGCCAAGGTCAAACACACCTGCGCCACGAGCGGCGTCAAACTGACCCTGCGCATATTGCTGCACGGATGTATCTGCGGCAGGGGGAGGAGCAATCACGTCGCCAAACATTTGGCCTTTGCCACGGCGAATCTCGGGTTCGGCTTCTTTTTTGGCTTTGACAGGCTTAACTTCCATGCCCATTTGCTGAAGCATGAAGTCTTGTGCAGGCATCTTTTCTAGCTCTGCTTGTTTGGCTATCGCGTCAACCTGCGCTTTAGATTTGTAGTAGTCCTCAGAAAGCGGCGCAATTTCTTTGGTCAGTTCTTTAATTTGTGCGTTGATCTGCGTGTTGAACGCTTTGTCCGCATCGTATGTAGGTGAGTCTTTCGTCACCTTTTTAATCTGCGCAATCAAGTCTTGTTTCTGTTGAGCAAGAGCGTCATACTTTTGTACTACTTCCTGTGCGTATTCAGGCGTTGCTTTACGCTGACGCTCTGCCTCAAGGCGTTGTTCTTCCTCGGCACGAAGCTTGGCAAATTCTTCTTGCTGTTGTTGGGGTTTACCCGCACCCTTGGCACGACGGCCAAGCGCCATATCAAACAAGCCCTGCGCTAACGCACCAACCGCGCCGCCATAAGCAGCGGACTCACCAACGCCTTCAATAATTTCTTGGTCAGGCTTGTAGATGCCTTTGGCAATCATGTTCTGTGCAGCTTGGGCCGCCGCTTCTTGCGCGGCCTCTTCGCCACCAGCCAGCAGTGCACGTTTTACATAAGAGACAGCGCCGTCTTTAATGGGGTCTGATATACGTCCCAGAATACGGGCGGGAGCAAACATCTCGCTGATGCCGACCACTGCGCCCAAGGCGGTTGCGCCTGCACGTTGTCCTTCTGTAGCTCCGCCAGCCTCGGCACGAGTACGAGCTTCTCCGGCTCCTGCGCCTGCACCAAGCGCACCCATACCGACACGGCCTGCAACACCCAGAGGGCCAAGACCTAAGAACGGGATAATTGAGCCAGCGGCTTCACCAAACTTACGCCCAACAGTATCCTCATAGCCTGCTGACGCTTCAAATGGTTTCTTGGCAGAAGTTGCAAGACTTGCAATGCCAGAGCGTGCGGCTTTCTCGGTTTCTTCAGGAAGTAATGCAGATGCGCCAATTGCCGCGCTTTCCACTAGATTGATAGCGCCGGGGGCTAAACCTTTAAAGAACTCCTTGGCTTGACCGCCAACCGTGGTTTCTTGTTTAGGGGCTTCTTTAATGCCAAAAGCCTCCGGATACATGCGCTGTGCCCGCTCCCACGTTTGTGCAGGAGTCTCGCCCTCCCTAATGGTTACAAATCTACCGTCTGGTAAAGGGAGTGCTTGTGGCATGGTATGTCCTAATTGTGCGGCTTGAGATTAACCCCCGATAAGGCCGAACCTACCGGGGTGTGTAGATTATGGCAGTAAGTTGCGATCTTGTGCAACATTGACAGGTTTTATCCCGCCCACCAGTTGTTCTTTCTGTAACTGTCGAATAGTGGCGGCTTTGGATCTTTCCGCAGGGTCTTGAGAAGTTTCCATTGCCTTGAGTCGGGCTTCACCAACCATTCCTGAATAATCTTTCAATATTGCTTGTAAACCTTTAGCGTCAGGGCCCATTGTTTCAGCGTAAAAACCAAGACCTTTTTTGACGTCTCCACCGCCAAGGTTGCCATAGAACTTAGACTGCGCATCAGGCGCATTGATCTGCGCCATAGTGCGAGCATTGGCCGCTGCGTTATCCATTGCAGATTTGTAGAGCCCAGCGCTAATCTCAGAGCTCTTACCTGTAGCGTCAATGATTGCCTTAATCCCGCTTTGTTTAGAAGCACGCATGTAGTCGTTGGCTTTGTCTTCGTATATCTGCGCGTCTTTGAGGTCGCCTTTAGCTTCAGCACGGCGAGCATTTTCAATCTCAGCCATGGCTTTATTGCGGTCTTTGGCAGATTTCTTAAACTCTTTAAGCGCGTCGCCGTAGTCGCCCAAGCCAACCATAGCTCCCTTGGCAATGTTGGTAGCCGCATTTGGAGACTCTCCAGCAGCCATGGCCAAGAAGCCCTTCATCAAAGACATCAGACCGGCTTTTTCTTTGTCGGTTGCATCCTGCATTTCCTCGCCCTTGAGCAGCTTCTCGTAGCTTGCCATGGCAGGGCCTTGCGCTTTATTAAACGCTTCTAGTTTTGCAGCACGAGCGTCTTTCTCATTGGCAATGTCTGTGCGCTCTTGCATTTGCGCTTGCTCAAGCTTGCCCTCAATACCCTTAAGATCATAAAACTTGCTGCCCAAATCCTGAGCTTGTTTAACTGACGTACCGCTAGTTGGCAGGTTACCTTGAAGTGCAGGCTTGGCAACGGGGGCTTTGTCCGCCGCAGCTTTATCAACGGCAGCTTTGTTTCTGCCAGCTTTCTCAGTAGCCATCAAAACTTCGTCTGGGTTGACAACGTCTTTGGGAGCGCCCATTTGCTTCTGGCCAGACTTCTTACCTATCTCAGCTTGATAAATAGCTGTTTCTTCCGCCGTAGCAATTCCTTGAGCAATCTTTTGCGCAATCATGGCAAGCTGGCGTTCTTTGTTGCCGCTGCTCATACTTTCCATGATGCGTTGGAAAAGCGGTGTATTCTCGGGTGCGCCTTGTTGCGTAAACTCAGCGCGGGGCTGTACCGCTTGGAATCCGGGAATACCACCAACAACACTGCCGTCCATTGTGTTGCCTTGATAGCGTGGGATGTGCCCGCCACCAGACATACGAACCACGGGCTCGCTTTGCTGGGCAAAGTTAAACATGCCGCCCATACCGCCTGTGGCCATACCTTCTTCGTCATCTTCGTAGCCTGCAATACCGCCGTCAGCCATACGTTGCATGTTGGGCGTGGGGATCTGTGCAATGCCTTGGTTCTCTGGAAGCTGTTGCTGAGACATCATAGGCGCAGGAGCCATACCAGCAATGCGCTGATCTACAACTGTAGGCTGTGGGCCTGCATTTTGGCCTTGTGCCGCCAAGCGCAAAGCTTTGCGGCGGTTTGATTCTGCATTAGCCAGCGATACAATATATACGTCGTTTTTGTGCATACGTGCGTAGTCTTGCAACGCAGAGTCAGGCTGAAGTTTGGCCAACGTCTCCGTAATCAAGTTGACGTCAGGTGTACCTATTGGGGTTTGTTGTGTAAAAGCCATGTTCTTCAACCCATGTTATAGATAGCTAATTCAGCCAGACCAGCAGGGCGGCGTTCCAAGTCGCCGGTAGCTCCGCCAGCCGCACCAAACAATTTAGCGCCAGTCAGTGCCGCACCGCCAAGACCTGCTACCTGAGACATCATAGAAGGTGCTTGCCCATATATTGATGTTGATTGTTGAGTCAAAGGCAAACCACGGAGCATGTCAGACATAAAGCCCATCTGCTTGTACGGGTAGTTCTGGTAATTTAAAAAATCACCGTATTGGGTGTTTAACACGTTCTGTACTTGCTGTTGCTGCTGGCCACCCATCTGGTTCTGCATCTGGTTGATGCCCATGTTCTGGTTGTACTGCGTGTTGCCTAAAGTGCCCAAAGTATTAGCCATAGTACCGGCGGTTTGCAAGCCTTGAAGTCCGAGCCCTGCGCCATACTGCTGTTGCTGAGCGTTTTGCTGGTACTGGGTGTTGTACTGCTGCATTGCTTGGTTGTAGGCGTTGTTTAAGCCCATTGCTTGGATGTCGCCCTTTTGACGAGCCAAGTTACCTGCGGCTTGCCCACGCATAAGATAGTCACCACTACCGCCAAACGCACCACTACGAGCCGCTTGAGCTTGTTGTGCTTGTCCTGCAATAGCCGCTTGACGCGTTGCATCTTGTTGCTGGCGCTCAACCACACTTTGCATGTAGGGGTTGCTAATGGCGTTAAAGTCTTTGGAGGTAAAACTTGACGGGCTATACGTGTACTGCGTATTAAGTGCACCTAAACCTGCTTGCCCCGCCAAAGCCGTTGCATCGCCCAACTGGGGCGCGGTCTGCATCAGACCTGCATTTTCAAACGCCTGCTGTTGCAAAGGCGTAAATTGCGCTACACGATCCCCCATGTACTGCATGTAAGGGTTGGCATTGACGTCGGTAACCGCTTGGGCTTGACCCAACAAATCCTCAACATACGGACGAGCGTATTCAGGGATCGAGGTCTGCGTTTGGTTTAGCGTTTGTAGGGATACTTGTGGTTCAGCCATGTCTATTCCTTAAGCGGGAAGATATTTGTCAGCGCGGGAATTGGCCGCTACTTTGTTTTTGCCTGTGGTTTTACCCCGTGCGCGTTGCACACGATCCATCATGGCGTAAAGTTTCTTAGCTCCTGCCTCGGTTGAGCCATTACCCAACTCAGACACGATACGGGCGGGTACTACAAACTCACCATCGGCAAGTCGTGCGGGTTGTTGTTTAGCGCCAATCGTTGCAGGGATGCTGTCAGATACACCATCACCGGGGCCTTTGAGCAAACGACCGCCGTCAGAGTAAGAACCCAAAGAGCCTAGACCTCCACCTACGGCGTAACCAACAACGCCACCTTCTTTTGAAGGAGTTTCTGAGGCAGTTGCAGCCGTTGCAGCCGTTGTTTTAGCAGCAGCCGCTTTCTTAGACGCATCACGGAACTCAGCATACACTTCAGACAACTTACGTCCTGTAGCATCGGCAACATCTTGTGCTGAAACGCCGTTTTCTTGCGCCCAATCATAGAGCGCCTGACCTGACAGCTTATTTGTAGTCAAATATTTTTTCATCTCGCTAAGAGACATGCCATACGTGACGTTGCCTTTAGAGTCGCGACCGGGAGCCACGTAGTCAGGGTTGCGCACCATCTTGCCAGTAGCCGCATCATAGCTGTATGCTTTGTTTGTGCTTGGAGCGTACCCAAGCGCAGTCTCTTTATAAGGTTTAGCAATTTCACCCACTTTAGACTTAATTGGGTTTGCGCCTTTGCCCATCAAAAAGTTGTATGCAGCCTCAGAATCGCCACCCGGTGTAAAGCGGTTATACAACTCGTCGTGCTGATCCGCAGAAGTTACAACGGGAGATGTATAACCTAAACTGCCACCACCTTGCGTGTAAGCGTTTCTAACTTCACCCATGCCTGAAAAGCCGCCATATGGACGACCGGGGATATTGGGCGTTACCGTGATTGTGCCGTCCGGATTGCGGGTAATGTCGCCGGGGTTTGTTTTGTTGCCGTATGGATTGGTTGTTCCAGCGGGCGCATTAGTTTGCGGAGTTGTAACGGCTTTTAGTTCTGCTAACTTAGCTTTTAAATCAAAAGCTGTTTTTTTACCAAGGGGGTTTAGCTGAGATGCGCCCATCCAGTTCAAGTCAGTATTTAAACCTTCAGTAGCCAACTGCTGTTTAGTTTTGCCTGTTTGAGCAAGCAAATCAGCCTCAGTCAAACCTTTGGCTTTTAACTCGGCATCAATAGCTTTAATGCGGTTGGCCGTTTCTGTTTTAGCTTCTGCCCCTGCGTAGGTCTGGAATTGACCATATAAACCCTGCGCTTGCCCTTGCGTCTTCATAGAAGTAAACGCATCTTTGTACCATTGCTGAGTTTTATCAGCGGCAGTAGGCTCACGCCCAAGGGTGTTGCGCACCCATTCGTCTACGATGTTGCTTGCATCAGTAGAGATTTAGCCTTTGTAGGCTTTGGTAGCATCAGCAAACGTAGCGTTGTGTACGTGTTCGGCTGTAACCAACTCATT
>Ga0181349_1001142_pt1 | contig 11364 bp, 19 predicted proteins | sample Su13VDMM110SD_FD_130106 | JGI IMG/M metagenome (GOLD analysis project Ga0181349, IMG submission 130106) | Freshwater viral communities from Lake Michigan, USA - Su13.VD.MM110.S.D | ecosystem: Environmental > Aquatic > Freshwater > Lake | place: USA: Michigan | collected 2013-07-16 | reverse complement strand
TGAAGTTGGTGCCTTTGGTGGCAAGCTTGGTGCCACGAATGCGCATGGTCTGGGTGTTGGCCACGTTGTTCGGGTAGCCGTTGGTGTTCGGCACCGGCACTTTCGTCGGAGTCTTTTTCATCGAGCGGTACCTTACGGGATGGGTGTTAGGATGATGTATTCGTTGTTGAGCGACAAAGGTTGTCCAGATAGCAGCAGCAAATCCGGAACCACTGGCGACCCGGAAGACGTCACAGTGACAAAACCTACAGCGCCTCTACCTTCCAGTGAGTTCTCTACCAAGGTTACACCCAACGCGTTTTGTTGGCTATAGTCCCCGGTAAGCAGGCCTACAGGCCCCCAACCCCACTGGATGTCGCGGCTACCGCCAGAGGGCATGCCGTTGATGTTCAAGCCGCTCTGCAGGTACGAGTTGTCGGGTCTTGGGTTTCGCAGCGCCTGCGGGTCGTTGACCGGGTAGAGCCCAAGCTGCAACTGCGGCTGGTCAGGGTCCCAGCACGTGGGGCAGCACAGGATGTTAGTCAGCTTCGTCTTGATGACGAGGGGCTTCAGCTTGCGCAGCGGGTAGCGTTGACCGCAACGGTCACACTCCGAGATAGCCTTTTTGCCGGAAGCGAACTTACTGGGCATGGTAGGCCTAGTAGCTCACACGGGGGGCTAGCCGAAGCGAAGCCTTCTCCCGGTCTTCGTCCGCTGCGTGCTGCCACTGCTCTTCGTACACAGCCTTGAGCATGTCCACGCGGGGCAGGGCTTCAGGGATTTTCATGGCCATGTAGTAGGCCAGCCCAGCCACCATGCAGGGCAGGAAGCGGAAAGGGATGTCCTGCGTGTTGTCGCCGTTACCCGCGTCTTGGATGCGACGAAGCCGCCAGTACACAAAAGTGTAGTAGTTGCTTTGCTCCGGCGTAGGCCAGACGTTGATGGTTGGGTAGACCACGCCCGCAGGGCCAGTGGCCCCGGACTGGCGGTTAATCCACACCTGAATGGGTCGCCCTTGGGCGTTCTTGTTGGGGATGCTCGAATAGGTATCGACGCTGATGCGGCTGATGTTGATGTCAGTCTGGTTAGCGCCAGTGCTGGTACGAACCACGTGGTCCAGCAGGTCGATGGTATCCACCGGAAGGTTATACGAGATCGTGCCCTGCGTCAGCGGGATAGACCCCTGCTCCACGGTCCAAAGGTTGATGCCTCGGTTAGCCCATTCGATGGACAGCAGGTTCAGGCTGCGCCGAGCCGTACGCAGGTCATAGCCCGAGCGCACTTCTGCGCCACAGCGCTCGTAGGCCTCTTCCACGAGGTCTAGCACAGACAGGTTGAAGGTTGTGGTGCCGGAAGTGGTCATCTGAACTGTGCCGTTTTCTTGGCGATGCCTTTAGGCTGTTTGACAAACTGCTTGCCCGCCTTGGTGCCTTCGCGTTTGGCCTTGGTTGTAGCGGCATATTCAGAAGACGATAGCGCCTCCCGTGCTTTCTTGGGCAGGTACCGCTCACCCGTTGCGTCCTTACCCTGTGTGGAAGGCTTGCCGGACTTGGTCCCCCAGTCTTCGGAGGTCCATTTGGACAGAGATTTCTGCGCTTCGGTTTTAGGTCCGCTGTAGCCGCCACCCGACTTCTTGTAGCGTTGAGTGGCTAGCTGTGCCTTGCGGGCAGACCACTGGCCCGGGTCACCACCCTTGCCGCCAGCTTTTACACTGGCGACAATACGCTTCCATTTGGGTTCGTCAGAGCGCGCCACATCACTTGCCCTTCTTGAAGCCCTTCAGCATCTCGGCGAAGCGGGCGCGCTGCCCCATCTTGCCCGGAGCCTTGGTAGCAGCAGCCAGCTTCTTGGCGGGGATAGTCTCGCCCTTCTTGACGCCCATGGACTTACGCAGGGCACCGGGCTTCTTGATGGCGTCCTTGATGAAGTTGTTCTTTTTCATGGCTCAGTAGCTCTTCCCTTTGGTTTTGCCACGCATGGCGCAACCGTCGCTCTTGACTGCCCCACCAGACTTCAGCCCCTTCATGGACTGCTGGCGGTCATGTTTCTTGTCCATGGAAGACGCCTCCCACTGCTTGTGGCTCATGCCGCGCTTCTTGGCGAGCTTCATGTCCTGCGCCTTGTCCTTGGCAGAACCTTCCCACTCTTTGTTAGACATCTTCATGTCCTAGCACTCCCGCCCGCGAGTTTTGCCGCGCGTAGCCATGCCGTCGCCACGCACGCTTCCGCCAGCCTTGTAGTTGGTCTTTGGTTTGCGCGCAGGCTTCTTCTTGGGGGCCATGCGGTCACCAGCCTTGCTGGCGAAGAATGGCATGTCACCACCCTTCATCACGCCGCCCACCTTACCACCGCGCTTCATGCCGGGTCCTTTGGCTGCTACCACGACTTCTTCCTCGCCATCGCCCTTGCGGCCCAAGCGGCTCAGCAGGGCAGGCACACCGCCCAGCAAACCGCTAGTCAGGCCTTCACCAGTGACCAGACCAGCCAGCGGGGAGATGTCGCCCATCTTAAACCCGCGAGACTTCTTAGCTTCGTTTTCCATTAGCAGTTCTTCCCTTTGGTTTTGCCACGGATAACACATCCGTCGCCAACAAGCCCACCAGCCGCGAACTTGCCGCGTGGTTTGCTAGGCGGCGTCCCCTCGTCGTGACCGTGATAGTATGGCTTAACGTAGTTGGGTCCGCCCTTTTGGGCTTTTGGCTTAGCGACAAACCCGCCCTTGTTAAAACGCGGGGCTCGCGGTCTCTCGCGGAGGATCTCACTTACCCTAGACTCTCCGTAGCGCCTGTCGGGCCTGACAAAAGCCGGGCCAGCTTCGCGCATAAACGTGGGGCTGCGGGACAGCAGGGAGTCTACCCGATGCATGCCGCGCCGGTCTTCAATGTTACCGCCCCTGCGGCCCTTCTCCCATTTCATGTCAGTCTCCTAACGCCAGCGTTCCCGACAAGTAGTTCGCGGCTAACTCTAACAGACTTGGGTCGTCCCGGAAATGCCCTAACCCACGATTACAGTGGTGGCAAAGCATGCCCCTGACAGCCCCTGTTTTGTGGTCGTGGTCTACAACAAGTGGTTCGACCGCGTCGCAAATAGCGCACTCTTTGCTGGTCATCTTCAAGTGCTTGAGCGCTTCGTTGCTGATGACGCCCCTATGCTTCCCACGGCAGGTCTCGCTGCGGTACCTAGAACGACAAGTGCGGCACCAGCTGTCGAGCCCGGATTTTGTCTTGCTGTGTGGCGGGAAGTGCTTCGTGTCCGCGACCTTGACTATTTTGCACCGTGTACAAAGTTTGGTCGCGGGAAGCATGTCAACAGTCCTTAGCGACGTATTCGGGTTCATCGGGACGCCCGCCCCAGTACACCTCACATTCCCCGCAAGCGCACTTACCTCGTAGGTACATAATCGCTAACTCAAGGAGTTCGGGGTCGTCGCGAAAGTGCCCTAGTCCAAAGTTGCATCTTGCGCAAAGCGCTCCGCGTACACGCCCTGTGCGGTGGTCGTGGTCTACGACTAGGTTTTCAGTGGCCTCGCATATTACACAGGTGCCCTCCTGCCGTGCTTCTACAACGCGGTGTTGCTGGTCTGGCCTCACGCCGGGCGGCACGCGGTAGTCCTTCCGATATTCGTTACGGCACGCGCGGCACCAGCTATCAAACCCGGAGCGTTTCTTGTTGTGCAGCGGGAAACACTCGGCTGTCAGTGGCTTAGCCTCCTTACAGCGTGTGCAAGTGGCCTCTAACAGTCCCACTTACGCCTCGCTTTGTTGAGGCGGCTGTTAGGGTCTTTTGCTGCTTCAGGAAACATTTTGCCCTGCCCTGCAGATCGGGCGCAAAAGCTCTTGCGGCGCGCAGCGGCTTTAGGCGATTTCTTCGCCTGTTCAGAAGACACGGGCGGCTTAAGTCCCGGCTTCCCCGGGTTGGCACGGTTGTAGGACGCACGGCCTTTGGCGTTGAGGCCACCGGCCTCCGCCTTACCTTCCTTGCGGGTCCACGCTGGGGTCTTGGCCATTGCCTTTCACTCCGCTGCCATGGCTGGCTGCACCATCATCGGGTACAGAACGTCGTTGCCGAAGTCGCCCATATACTCTTGGACGCCCATGTGACCGAGCTTGATGGTCGGGTCGACCCACACTTCGTAGCCGTACTCGCGGGCGCGGTCGCAGAACAGGAAGTCCTCGCCCATGTAGCCCTCTGCCGTGACCTTGAAATCAAAGACGGCGGACAACGTAGCGTCAGTACGTGGGTCGTAGTAGTTCCACTCGGGGTGGGCTTCGACCAGCGTCTCGAACACGTCACGGCGCACCAGCATGAAGGCCGTAGCCACGCGCTTGGCGCGGACGAGACCCATGGCATCCATGGTCAGGGCGTTGTTCTCGTCGTGGTCCAGAGCCATGATGTAGGTGGCCTTGGTTTCACGAACGCGCGGGACGCCAGCCACGATGCCCTTCTTGGGGTCAGACCCCCAAGCCATGAGGCGGTAGATGTCCTCGGGCACGAAGTTGATGTCGGAGTCGATGAACAGCAGGTCGGTGCAGTCGGTCTCAAGGAAGTCCTTCACCAGCAGATTGCGCGCACGCGACACCACGGAGCACCCGCAGATGCTGCCGATCTGGATGTTGATGCCATGTTGCGGTGCGGACTGCGCGAAGCGGGCCAGCGAGATAGCCAGCTTCAGGGAGACTTTGAAGTCGTAGGCGGGCAGCGCGATGAAGATGTTGCGGCCAGCAAGGTTGTATGCGTTCTCGGTCATGTTCCCCTCTACACCAGCGCGCCAACGCGGAAGCGGTATTTTTGGTTTCCGACGTAGGTGCCTTCATACACCTGTTTCGTACCGGAAACCCAGTTGACATACATCTTGCGGTTCCCCTCCGCCCGGTCCTGCGCAAACATTTGCGATGTGGAGCACAGGGAATAGTTGCCCGGGGGGTTAAACGGATAGCTACCCAGTAGAAGCATCTCAATGATGATGTCGGTGTCGATGACGCCATGCCGTGCTTGCATACGTTCTTGGCCCGGCCAAGTCGAGTTGGGCAGCGCAGAAGGCTGCTGCACATCGTCCTCATAGCCGATGACGATTTCCGTTTGCGTCGGCACCTTTATGCGGTTAATCGTGGTCGTCGGAAGCATCGCGGAATAGCTGTCCACAACGCCAATCTGCGCGCCCACTGCGCCACTCATGACTGCTCGGGTAACCCCGCCAGTCTGCAAGTTTTCGCCGTTCTGGAACGTGCCAGTAACAGTTTTGACGTACCACTCTCCAGCCGCGTTAGACCCTGCGTAGCTGCCAGTCGTCGGAGTAGGGGCCACCACCAACACGGCAGTCGCGCCGGATGTAGCGCCAGTGATCGTAGTGCCTTCTGCTACGTTCAGGTTACCTGAAGTGTAGGCCATCGTCCGCCCGACCTTGTGGGTGTGCAATACCGTGACACCGTTGACGTCCAGCGTCTGCACGATGGTCACCTGCCCTATGCGGGTAGGGGTCAGCACAGGGGGGCGGTAAATATCGTAAACCGTCGTCCACACAAACGAGGAGCCGCGACTACGCGTGCCTGCTACCGACGCTTTGAGGTCGGAACCGCCGTCCATCGTCAGAGACGACGACACCATCTGCATAAGGCCGTGGCCAAGGCCATACAGTTCGTACGTCGAAGTTGCGTCAGCGTACAGACCCGTTTTAATGGCAAACTCTGCCGTCGAAGGCTGGTCACCCACAAATGCGCCGCCGCCGCCTTCGTCAGAGTAGAGCCAGCTGTAGAGGTAGTCCTTACCGCCGATGTTGGCTTTATGGGAGTTCACAGCTGGAGCGTAAGCGTTCTGGAGCGACCCCTGCGACATCGCGCGACCCATGTCGTACATGACACAGTAGTGGGTGTCTTGGTTCATCCGCTTGCCAGTGACCAGCGAGGTGTCGTCGTACTGGATGGCCATAAGCTCAACCAGCCACGTCCTGTCCGTTAGTTTTTGCGCAAACACAGGCTCGTCTACAGTAGGCCCTTGCAGGGCTAGTGCTGCGTCTTGCTCGGTTGCTGTCGTCAAAGCCGTAGACGGGTATTCGACGATGTTGAGGCGACCAGAAGCGTTGCGTATGACCTCTACCCACTGTTGGCTCGCCCACAACCCTGCAGCTGACAGCGCGGTAGTGTCTGTCTTGTCGTAGATGGCGGTAGCCGACAGCACATCCGCCGTGTTCCCAAAGTTGCGGATAGTCAGCGAGGCCGACCCAAAGGGCTTGTCCCCCTGCGCTTGGAACGCAAAACGCACGTTTGCCAGAGTAGACGGGAGTTTTGTGTCCGGGAATGGAAGTTTGGCAACTACAGAAGCGCCCGTGCCCGACACCCACTCAAGCTGGACGTACGTGCCCTGTGCCGGGAATGCGGGGTATACGAGGACGTACTTGCCCCGTGCGACGGACGGTTGGACCGCAAAGGGCGAGTTTAGTTGGATGGCACCGGCTGGAAGGCTGTTGCCGTTGGGCATTACGATTTCGGTGGCGGCACCAGAAAACACCCCCGCGATGGTTGCGGTCACAACGGTTCCGCTCTGGCCTTCGGCGTTGGTCGCGCCCGCCAAACCCGTGAAAATCTGGCCCACGCCTGCCGACGCGACAGAATAACCCGTCTGCGGGGTCATCGGATAAGACCGGGCCGTGGGGGCCGACACCGTGCAAAATACGAGCGGTGCTGGGGCCGGTATCCCCAATGCGGCCTGCACGGCGGCTAGTTCTGCAGGGATAGAGCCGTTTATCTCGTAGGACATAGCTGTGTTCTAGCCGACCCACTCAAGCAACACACACCCGGACAGGCCAGCACCGCCCGCTGCGTTCACACCTCCGCCGCCTCCGCCGCCGCCATATTGTCCTGCGGCTGCCGCCGTGCCTGCAACGTTTGCAGCGCCCCCGACACCACCGTTGCCCATAATGGAGCATCCGCCGCCGCCGCCACTAACACCGGACTGGCCACCAATAACGCCACTTGGCGAGAAAAACGAGCGCGCCGAGCCGCCCGTGGTCCCCCCCGAACCCGCGCCAGAACCGCCGCCTGTGCCAGTTAGGTGGAACCCTACAGCCCCCGGGACACCGCCAGCGGCGGCGGTGCTACCCGTACCCGTCCCGCCGAGGCCCAGCGCGGTTAGGGGGAACCCGCTTGCACCAGACGACCCGCCGTTGCCTCCTGTGGCTGCGCCGCCAGCAGTACCTGCGCCGCCGGGGAAGGCTACTGGAACAGGAACAAGAGCGCCCGTGATACTCGACACGTTTGCGTTTGACCCGCCGGGAGAGCCAACTGCGCCGCCTGCTGAGCCGGGGCCGACCGTAATAGTCAGCGTGGAGCCGGGTGTGACGGACACAGGGAAACGATATACCGCGCTCCCGCCACCTCCACCGCCGCCAGCAGCGCCCGTAGCATGGCCACCTCCGCCGCCCGCACCGCCGCCAACCAGCGTCGCAATAACTTGCGAAACCCCGGCGGGGACAACAAACGAACCGGAAGCCGTGAACAGTTGCGACTTGGCTTTGGCGGGAATAGCGGAAGAAACAGGGAAGCTCATGTTAAGCCCTCATGACCCGGACAGTGTCTGACGCGGTGCCAATGATGTAAAGGACGTTGGCGTTCGTCACGGCGGCGGAGAAGCTCTGCCCCGGCTCAAGCGGGTAGCCGTTAGCGGTGGTGACGTCAGACCCACCGACGTAGGTGGTGCCAACGTTGTTGGCCGAAGCGACCAAAACAACCCCGGTGACGGTTGTCTGCGAAGCCAGCGCCGCAGCGCTGGCCGTTACAGTTTGTGCAACACTGGAGACCGACGAAGCCAGCGCCCCGCCAGCGGAGTAAGCCGCGCCGTCCGGAGTGACCAAGGCCACAAGCTGCGCGTACGCGTTGGTGCCGTCGCTGGAGACCTGCGACTTGCTGGTGGTGGGTACGGAGATACCGGCGGTTTGGATGTCGCCGTAAATGCGTTGGACAGCGATGGGCATGGTTATAGTCCCCTGTTACGCGGAGGCCGGGAACTGGGCACCGTTGTCTGCGCGCTGCACGTACTCGATGGTGAGGATGAAGCGGCCAGCACCGAGGGTGCCCGTGCCGACCACGTCGCGGATGTAGACGGTGGTGTCTGCGCTGGTAGACGTCTGCCAAGCCAGTTGGGTAGCGGCGGTAGCCGTGCCACGGAAGCGACCACCAGCCGTGGTGGCAACAGCCGCCATAAGCTGCGCGCCGCCCGAAGCGGTACCTACCGAGATAGTCGTGGTGCCCGTAGTGGCGGCGACGACCTGATCGACGATGATGTCGATGATCTGCGAACCAGCGGGGATGATGAAAGCCGCGACGTCGTAGTTGCCGGTGGTAGTGCCAGTCAGGTCACCCGAGTCGTACGACTGCACGAGGGTGGCGAGACCAGTGTTCCGTCCAGCGCCTTCTTTGACAGTGCCAGCGCGAAGCGGTCCGGCGAAAGTGGTGAAAGCCATTTTAGTTCCTCACATACAAGATGGATACACTGGTCGGTATGTCGTCTAGCCGGGGCTAGTCCAGTGCACCGGTCCACCCGGGATAAACCCAGTATACAGAAACTGTACACCAGAGGAAGGGGCTACGCTTCGCCCTTGGTTACCGGCGCGCCTTTAGCGTCGAGTAGGACGATCTGGGGTTTCGGAAGCGGGAAGCCTTCGGGCCAACGCATTTCAGACAGCCGGTCCTTGGGGATGCGGGTAATAGAAACCGCGTCACCTTGGTTGCCGCCGAGCACATGCAGGTGGGTGGCGTCCTCGCCAACATAGAAACCCACGTGGCCACCGCCCTTGCGCGTGAAGACGAGGATACAGCCGGGGCGCGGGTTGAGGAGCTTGCGACCCCACTTACCCCATTCCGACGCGCGCACAGCGATTGGAGGCGGCACGAAGCCGCAGTAGTCCATGACGTAGGCCACATACAGGCCACACCAAGGGAGGGAGTCGGCGGTGTAGGGGATACCGAGGATTTTGGCCCCTAGCTTCTTGCCCCAGCCCATGATGGTCAGGTTGCTGCCCGACCCCGGCACTTCCCGAATGCCGAGCAGCGACCGGGCGAAGTCCATCCAGTAAATCATGGTTTTTTCCAACTTGCGACGATACGGGCGATGTCCGAGGCCGAGGCCCCTCCCATATACATCAGGGCAAAGAAAGCTTGTGACCCGATCAAGGCCAGCGCCACGTCACGCAGTGGTCCGCCTTCGATCAGTTTGAAAACGATAAAGCCCAGCAGCAGCGTGGTAGCAACGACGTAGCCAATGGTGACCCAGCGTCGCCACTGGAACGAAGGCTCGGGGAGGGGGTCTTGGTTGTCGGTCATTCGCCAACCTTCCTGTGGGACGAGGGGGCGGGGAGCAAACGCTCGATCAGGTTGGTCAGATGCTTAATCTGCTCCTGTAACCGGATGACCTCATCGCGCGTGTTGTCGTGTGAAGCGTCTTTCGCCTGCAGCGACGCGACAATCGCCGCCGTCGCTCCTATCTGTGCTGACACAGTGGCGACTTGGTCAGTCGTAGCCTTGCCGTTCACACGGCCCTCAAGCCGCACCAGCCAAACAACAACGGCCACACAGGCGAGGGCTACAGTTACGAGGGTTCCGGCGTCGAAGGTCATGTTTTTCACACTCAAGGCAAAAAGAAGACCCCCCACGGGTTAGCGTGGGGGGTCCACGACAGAGGCGTTAGGCCCCAGCCGAGCCGTACATGCCCAGCGGGTCCGACCAGCCGAAGCTGTAGCGCTCGCGGCTCTTGTACCGGACGTTGCCGGTATCGAAGTCGCCGTCCATCGAGTTGGCCATCGGGGCGCGTACGAAGTGCTTCAGGCCGTTCGGCACGTCGGTGGTCAGGAACCACGCATCGACGTCGGTCAGGAAGTGGTTGACCGCGTAGCCGCCCGGGATTGCACCGTTGGACTTCAGTGCGTTGATGTCGTTGTCAGCGGTGCCGACACGCTGCTCGGTCTCAAGGAGGCGAGTAGCGACGAACATCAGGGACGGCGGGATGATGAGCTTCTTCGGCTTGGCCGCGATGAGGAGGCCACGCTCGTCTGACCAGCCAGCGATCTGGATGACGGCGGCTTCCAGAGAAGTCTCGTTCAGATCGGCAGCGGTGGACGGGATGTTGGAGTTGACACCGCCCGAAACCAGCGGGTGCGAAGCGCTGAACAGGGCCACGCCGTCGCCACCGAGGTAGCTGGACGAGAAGCCGTTGTTGAGCACCGACGCAGCCTTGGTCTGCTTGGTGTACGCCATGGCCCGAGCCAGAGCCTTGGTGTAGCGCGAAGACAGCGAAGCGTAGAGGTTGTCCTCAACGGCTTCCTCGGTCAGCGAGAAACCCAGTGCGATGGTCTCGTGGTTGTAGCGGGCGGTGAAGGCTTCCTGCGCGTTGTCATACGCGATGGCAGAACCTTCGTTCTTGACCGGAGCAGCCGAGAAGCCCGACAGCTTGGTCTCTTCCTCGAAAGAGCGTTCCGAAGACTCCGTATCGAAAATCTCCTTATGCTCTTCACCGTACCGCTTGTACTCCAGACCAAACAGAGCGTTCAGTCCCGGAAGCAGTTCTTTGAGGAGTTGTGCGCGTGAAATAGCCATTGGTCACGTCCTCCTTAGACGCCGGTCGGGTTGTTGTACTGGTGCATACCAGCGTTCCACTTGACGATGACCTCGGTGAACGAAGCTGGGTTCACAGCCAGCGCCGTCTCGGGGACGATGTCGATGATACGGACCGGCAGGGTGCTGGCCGTAGCAGTGGTCGAGCTGATCGAAACCCGCGAGTTGCCGTTAGCGGTGTTACCCGCCGTCTGGATGAGCGCGGAGTTGTTGCCGACAGCCGTACGGGCGACGTTGCCGATGGTGCTGGTGCCAGCAGCCGTGACAGCGACCTTGAACAGCGCGTTGGGGTCATCGCAGACGTAAGCCACGATGTCCGAAGCGGTGACAGCGCCGGGGTAGAACTGGCGGAACGTTTTGCCGAAGGTAGCGTCCGTGTAGGAGCAACCAAGGAAAACGCCAACCGGCGTGGCGGTGGCAGTGCCAACGTCCTTGCTGAGGGTGCCGTCAGAGTTCAGGTTCACGACGTCACCGTTGAAGATGGCCGTAGCGGACGCCGAAGCGATGGGGATGAGTCGGGTAGAACCCGCGAAGACTTGCCCGCCGATCAGGTTGATCGGGACAAGGCCGTACGGGGCGTCAACTTGGGGGTATGCCATTTAAGGCTCCTAGTTATTTGCCTTTGCCAAAAGAGGCCGAAGACTTCCGTTCAGAGAACAGGGGCATCCTCGGGTCGTTCTCACGCATGAAGTTGTTGTCGACCGACTCCATCTGAGCGCGGGTTCTGTCGCCATAGTAGGCGGCGCGCTGTTCGACGAACTCGACGGGCATCTTGCAGAGCAGG
>Ga0181349_1001141_pt1 | contig 11364 bp, 13 predicted proteins | sample Su13VDMM110SD_FD_130106 | JGI IMG/M metagenome (GOLD analysis project Ga0181349, IMG submission 130106) | Freshwater viral communities from Lake Michigan, USA - Su13.VD.MM110.S.D | ecosystem: Environmental > Aquatic > Freshwater > Lake | place: USA: Michigan | collected 2013-07-16 | reverse complement strand
TACCTTGGCTGCAGATGCTGGCACTATGACTGTTGCAGCTACTGCCACAGCAACCACTACAACTGGAGATGTAAGAGGTACTTATTTACCTTCATCTGCTTGTGACGGTATTAAACGTCTTGTGATGGGAATAGCACTGCCAGCAATTGCGGCAGGCCCGAATGCAACTCGTATTGGCGCTCTTGGCGTCACACAAGCTTAAGGAGCTTAAATCATGGCAACAAGTTTTAAACGCGAACCTAAGATGATGACCACTGAGCCTTCTGTTGACGAAGCCAAAATGATGCACGGTGGCAAGATGATGAAAGACTCTGCCATGAAAAAGGGCGGCAAAGCTGACATGGCGCAAGACAAGGCTATGATTAAGAAAGCCATGAGTCAGCATGATGCACAAGAGCACAAAGGTGATAAAGGTACTAACCTTAAACTGCGTAAAGGTGGCATGTCTTCTAGAATGCGCAACATGGCGCCAGAAGCCGGCCCTGATGTAATGGGTGGTCTTGCTGGCGGATTAGAGGCCACACGCCCAAGCATGAAGAAAATGACTAGCGGCGTGCGCATGCCGGGCTATAAGATGGGTGGAAGCATTGCTGCTAAAGGTGGTACCAAAGGTATTAAGCAAGGTCCTGCAGGCTACAAAGATGGTGGTCATGCGGCTATGTCTTGTATGAATGCTGGTGGTTTTGCCACTAATAAGAAAATGCAAAAGTGCTAAATAAAGTAGGGGCTTCGGCCCTTACTTTTAAATGGAGAAATAAATGACTATTACTGCTACGTCACAAACATTGTTTGATGGTGAAAGAATTGCCATTATGAAGTTTTACGCAACCATGAGCACTACAGAAAACGAAAGTGCAGTTGCAAAAGTAACGCCTTCCGCACTTACCGCTTCAGCGGCTGGTGGCGCTTGTGATGCTGTAAGCATTCTTAAAGTGACTGCTTTGACGCATGGGCTTGAAGTGCAAATGAATTGGAATGCAACTACAAATGTCGTTATTGAAGCTATTCCTCCAAACAATTCGTACACACAAGATTTTTCTGCAATTGGGGGTCTAACAAACAATGCAGGTGCAGGAAAGACTGGAGTAATTTCTTTTACTACATTGGATGGGACTGCTGGAGATGCATACACAGTCATTCTTGAAATGCAAAAGCATTATGTAAACCCTTATCAAACTCAAGCTAATCCTTAGCATGCCACTAACCCAATCTAAGTCTAAAGCTGCGTTTAGCAAAAATGTTGCTGCAGAAATGCATGCAGGCAAACCGCAAAAACAAGCTGTTGCTATTGCGTATTCTGTAAAGCAGTCTGCCAAGAAAGAAGGCGGCAAGGTTGGCTTATGGGATAACATACACGCCAAGCGTGAGCGAATTGCTGAGGGCTCAGGTGAACGTATGCGTAAGCCCGGTGCAAAAGGCGCACCTACAAAAGCTGATTTCAAAGCTTCATCTGGCATGAAAAAAGGCGGCGACGTAAAGTTGTCTATCAAGAATGGCGAAAAGCTGCCTACTAGCCGTGGTGCAGGGTTAACTGCTAAGGGCCGTGACAAGATAAATAGAGCAACTGGTAGTAACCTTAAAGCTCCCCAAAAAAAAGGCCCACGGCATGATAGTTTTTGTGCTAGAATGAGCGGTATGCCCGGGCCTATGAAAGATGACAAGGGCAACCCTACTCGTAAAGCTGCATCTTTGCAACGCTGGCATTGCGCTACAGGTGGTACAATTAAGACAACTCCAAATTGGTAACGTATGAGCACATCAGGTACTGTTGGTCAAACCGTCATTACTGTTCAAAATCTTATTGATAGTGGTGCTCGTCGTGCGGGCAAACTTGCTGAAGAGTTGACATCTGAGCAAGTTGCAGCATCTAAGCAGTCACTTTATTACTTACTTTCTAATTTAGTAAACCTAGGCATCCAATACTGGTGCATTAACAAAGTCATTGTAGGTCTAATTCCAGATCAGCAAAACTACTATTTACCAGTTGGCACAGTTGACGTGCTAAACGCAAACTACAGAACACTTACTGCAATTAGCACTGGTGCAAATAGCTCATCTGGTACAACAGCAAATGCTTTTGATGGCGTAGGTGCTTCTACTTGCCTGTTAACAACAAATACGGGTTCTATTGGCATCAACAACGGGTCAGGCAACTCAGTAATGATCAATACTGTTGGTATTTTGCCAGCTGTGAGTGGATCAGTTACCATAGACATACAATATTCTACAGACAATTCAACGTGGGTCACTCTCTATAGCCCAGGCGCTACCACATGGGCAGCGGGGACATGGATTTACTATGACTTGCAACCTACAGTTACTCAGCCTTACTGGAGAATTAAGCAATCTTCTGGCGTGAACATGGGTTTTTACCAAGTTGTATTTGGCACTGCACCTATGGCTATCAACATGTCAAGAATGAATAGAGATGACTATTCTTCATTGCCAAACCGTAGTTTTACAGCGCTTAGACCTTTGCAATTTTGGTTTGACAGAACAATTCCTCAACCTAACATGGAACTATGGCCTGTGCCAAATAGCATTCAACCGCAATTGGAACTATGGGTAAGCCGTCAAGTAGAAGATGTAGGCGCTTTGTCTGGTGAGATTGAGATTCCACAGCGGTGGTACTTAGCCATTCAGAACATGTTGGCGCATCAAATGTCAATGGAATTGCCGGGCGTAGAAGCTGGCAGAATTCAGTATTGCGAACAGCAATCAGAAAAATACTGGGCAATGGCAGAACAAGAAGAAAGAGATAAATCTCCTATTTACTATGCGCCCAATATTAGTTACTATACGAGGTAATGATGTCACTATGGCTTAATACTCGAGGCAATACTGTACTTAGCATAGCGATCTGTGATCGCTGTAAGCGTAAAGTGCCGTACTCTGATATTAGACCTGATGGCAACATTCCGGGGATTAGAGTTTGTGGCGACGGTTGTTCGGATCAGTTTGACCCTTATAGACTACCAGCTCGACAATCTGAAAGAGTCTCGTTAAGATTTCCTAGGCCTGATGCCCCTTTGGATCAGTATGAAGAGGCTTACACAACGTATGCTGGATATGTCAACGGGTCTGCATTGGTTGACCCCGGTTTTGGAAATTAAACACAAATGGCACAATCAGGCTACACACCTATTTCGTTGTACTTTACAACTACAGCGGCGGCAACACCGTCTGCTGGAAATCTTGTTGCTGGCGAATTAGCGCTTAACACAACAGACGAAAAACTGTATTTCAAGAACGCCGCAGGCACTGTCAAACTGCTTGCTAGTAATGCAATTACAACACCAGTTTTGACTTTTCAGACGTCTTTGAACGGATTAACTCCTAGCACTTCTACCACAGGCGCAATCACACTCGCGGGAACTTTAGGGGCTACCTCTGGAGGCACGAGCCAAACTACCTACGCTACTGGTGATATACTTTATGCATCTGCCAGCAATACGCTAGCTAAACTGACTGCGGGAACTAATGGGTTTGTACTGACTCTTGCAGCGGGTATACCAAGTTGGGCTGCATCGACTGGCGGTGTAACCTCTTTTCAAACATCTTTGAACGGGTTAACTCCCAGCACTTCTACCACAGGCGCAATCACACTCGCGGGAACTTTAGGGGCCACCTCTGGAGGCACGAGCCAAAGCACCTACGCTACTGGTGATATACTTTATGCTTCTGCTTCTAACACACTGTCTACATTAGCAGCAGGTACAAACGGATATGTACTGACTCTTGCAGCGGGTATACCAAGTTGGGCAGCAGTAGTTAGTGCAGGCACGGTAACTTCTGTAGCGCAGTCATTCACAGGCGGCATAATTTCAGTCGCTGGTTCACCCATCACAACATCAGGCACATTGGCGTTGACTGTTGCTGGAACAAGCGGTGGAATACCTTACTTTGGCAGTGCGTCAACTTGGGCAACATCTGCTTTGTTGGCGGCAAACGCTTTAATGGTTGGTGGCGGCGCGGCAACTGCGCCAAGCACTGTGACTACTGGAACAGATGTTGTTACTGCTTTAGGCGTAGCGGTCGGTTCTGCTGGCGCTTTTGTAGTAAATGGCGGCGTACTGGGCACGCCATCATCAGGCACGTTGACAAACGCTACGGGCTTGCCTTTGACCACTGGCGTAACTGGCACGTTGCCTATTGCTAATGGCGGTACTGGAACTACTACCCCTGCTATTGTTGCAGGAACAAACGTAACTGTTAGTGGTACATGGCCTAATCAAACTATTAATTCAACTGCTAGTGGCACTGGCGATGTGGTTGGTCCATCCTCCGCGACAGACACTGCTATTACTCTATTTGATGGCACTACAGGTAAATTAGTAAAGAACAGTTTAGTGACTGTGTCTGCCACAGGAGCAATTGTTGCACCACAAGTTGGAAGCACTATCCCGTTCTATTTTGCCGACCAAGTGGCATTTCCTTCTGCTGCCACTTATCATGGAGCCTTAGCTCATAGTCATGCAGACGGAGCAATGTACTTTGCTCACAGCAGTTCATGGATTAGGATGCTTGATGCCGGTACAGCGGTAACAATAGCACAAGGCGGCACAGGACAGACTACGGCTAACACGGCTTTCAATGCTTTAGCCCCTAGTCAGATAAGTTATTCAGGAAGGGTTTTAACTACTGACGGCACCAATACTTCATGGGCAGTGTCTGGAGGCGGCGGCGCTGCATTGAGCAACGACACTACCACTGCGACAAATCTGTACCCAATCTTTGCGGCGGCTACTACGGGAACGCCAACAACGATTTATACGGGCAACACTAAGTTACTGTATAAACCTTCTACGGGTGAGTTTCAGTCAACCGTGTTAACTGCATCAAATGGTATTTTTACAAATAGCAACACCATTGCAGCGGATTACACAGTTGCGGCTACGGTAAATGGTGGCTCATTTGGCCCTGTGACAATAGACAGTGGAATTACGGTAACGGTAACAAGTGGCGCTGTTTGGACAGTGGTCTAAGGAAAATATATGACTACAGTAGCAATTTCAGGAAACGTGAGTGGCGCGGGTGCTTTTATCATATCTGCGCCCAGTACAGCGAATAGTTACACGCTTACGCTGCCGCTTGCAACGGACACTTTTGTTGGTAAAGCAACGACCGATACGCTAACAAATAAAACATTGAGTACTGGCTTGGTAATGGACGCTAGTGCTATTACAGCTAGTACATCACAAGCATCTACAAGTGGAACGGCTATTAACTTTGCAAGCATTCCATCTTGGGTTAAACGTATTACTGTTATGTTTCAAGGTGTAAGCACAAGCAGTACAAGCGTACCGATTATTCAGTTAGGTACTGGTGCCACTCCCACCTACACTGTAACTGGCTATCTTGGTTCTACATCAGACTTAGCAGCAACTGCGGCATCAATAGCCCATAATACGGGCATATGTGTCCAAGCGGCGGGTTTAGCCGCAACAGTGATGCACGGCGCTGTTTCTCTTGTAAATGTGACAAGTAATGTTTGGGCAAATTCTGGCGTTGTTGGAAGATCAAGCGTAGCAACGACTTCTACAATTGGCGGTTCTATTTCACTTGCAGCCGCACTTACCGCCGTTCGGATTACAACAGTCAACGGCACAGATACATTTGACGCTGGTGCTATCAACATTTTTTACGAGTAAAAATTATGGCATCAAAAATAGATGGAACAAACGGCGTACTGCAAAGTTACGACTATCAAGTTTTAGCAACCGCGTTTGCTTATACATTTGCTGCTGGCACGCAAGTGCTGGTCATAGTACCTGCGGCTACTCTGGCAACTGGGACAATCACTATGCCTGCCGCACCAGCGGACGGTATGGTCATCACAGTCCAATCCTCACAACAAGTCACCGCGCTGACTTTTAATGCTAATACGGGGCAGACACTGGTTGGCACGGCTGTTCAACTTATTCCAAATCAACCCCTATCTTGGGTTTATCGTTTAACTAATACTACTTGGTATCCGATAGCTGGGGGCGCTGGCAGGGCATCTGCTTTGGTGTCTGGTACATCACAAGCATCTACATCCGGAACAGCTATTAACTTTGCAAGCATTCCAAGTTGGGTTAAACGTATTACTGTTATGTTTCAAGGTGTGTCTACAAGTGGCACATCACTAGTTATTATTCAACTTGGTACTGGTGCTACTCCTACATATACTGTAAGTGGTTATCTTGGTGCTGCACTTGCTACGGCTGCTAATGTTGCTGTAACAACAGGGTTAGGAACAAGTAACAACTTAACCGCCGCAACTGTGAGGCATGGCTCAGCAATAATTACAAACGTGACTGGAAACACATGGGCTTCGCAGGCAGTCATAGCTACTAGTGATGCCGCTAGTGGTGGTTATGCCGCGGGTTCAATAGCTTTAGCAGCCGCACTTACTGCGGTTCGCGTCACAACAGTAAATGGCACAGATACATTTGACGCTGGTGCTATTAACATTTTGTACGAGTAAAGACTATGGCTACTGTCTTTATCGGCACCACTAAAGTAGCGCTGCCAGATGGCACATCCGCAGCGCCAGCTATCACAGGTACAGACACCGACTCTGGAATGTTCTTTGGGACTAATATTGTTGGTTTAGCTACTAATGGCACTAGCGCAGTTACTGTTAATCCCTCACTAATCACCACGTTTAACAGCACGGGTGCGTTAACACTAAATATTGGTACTACCGCGCAACGCCCAACAGCCACAACAGGCCAACTAAGATTTAGTTCATCCAATACAAATCTGGAATACTACAACGGTGCAGCTTGGTTTGGTGTAACAGGAGAACGGTCAGGTGGCACTCAAAAAGCAATTTTTGGATACGGCGCTATAGTAATTTTAACTGTTCAATCCATGACTAATTTAGTCTCTAACACAGGTGTAGTTGCTGCTGATGTCACTGGCGTAGGTACTGCTAGATATGCTCTTGCTGCCGCCGGATATGGCACAGATAAAGCGATTTTTGGTTATGGTAGTGACGGAGCTTCTGTCTATTACTCCTTAACTAACTTAGTTTCTAACACAGGTGTGGTTGCTACCAACACTACTGGTGTAGGCACTGCTAGAGAAGCCCTTGCCGCTGCTGGGTATGGGGGGGATAAAGCAATTTTTGGGTTTGGTTCAACCCCCACTAATGTATCTTTAACTAACTTAGTCTCTAATACAGGCGTAGTTGCTACCGATACTACTGGTGTAGGCACTGCTAGAGAAACTCTTGCCGCTACTGGATATAGCACGGATAAAGTAATCTTTGGCTATGGCTATGTCGCCGCTGTTTCCTCCATAACTAACTTAGTTTCTAATACGGGTGTTGTCGCTACTGATACCACAGGCGTAGGCACTGCTAGATACGGCCTTGCGGCTGCTACATACGGAAGCGGTAAAGCAATCTTCGGGTATGGCTATACCACCGCTGTTGTATCCATGACTAACTTAGTTTCTTCTACAGGCGTAGTTGCTGCTGATGTCACAGGTGTAGGTACTGCTAGACAGGGTCCTGCTGCTGCTAGCTACGGGGTTGATAAAGCACTTTTTGGGTATGGCTTTGACAGTTTTTCGCTTTCTATAACTAACTTAGTTTCTAACCTAGGTACTGTTGCTACGAATACCACAGGTGTAGGCACTGATAGATTTTATCTTGCCGCTGCTGGATATAGTACATAAGGACAAAGCATAATGCCCATCACTATAAGCGGACCAGTAGGCATCACGGATGTTAATGGCACAGCCGCGGCACCAGCCATCACGGGTACGGACACGGACTCTGGAATGTTCTTTGGAACTAATACGGTTGCTTTAGGTACTAACGGCACTAGTGCAGTCTCTGTTGATGCCTCGCAAAACGCCACTTTTAATAGTACAGGCGCATTAACACTACCTGTCGGTACTACCACGCAACGGCCAACAGCCGCAGCAGGGCAGCTAAGATACAACTCAACTACTGGCTATCCAGAATACTATACGGGTACATATTGGGCTCTTGTATCAACAGGCATAAATGCTAGTCCAACTCAGAAAGCAATTTTTGGGTATGGGAATAATGGAAATAACACTATCTTTTACAGCGTGACTAACTTAGTCTCTAATACAGGTGTAGTTGCTACGGATACTACGGGAGTAGGCACCGCAAGAACTACCTACGCTTCCGCCGCTGGATATGGCACGGATAAAGCAATCTTTGCCTATGGCTATACTGGCGCTAATGTTTCCATGTCTAACTTAGTTTCTAATACGGGTGTGGTTGCTGCTGATGTTACGGGTGTAGGCACCGCTAGAAGAGCGAACGCGGCTGCTGGGTATGGCGACAATAAAGCAATTTTTGGGTATGGCCTTACCACCGTTGTTGTATCCTTAACTAACTTAGTTTCTAGTACAGGTGTGGTTGCTACGGACACCACAGGCGTTGGTTCTGCTAGGTATATTCTTGCCGCTACTGGGTATGGCGCAGATAAAGCAATTTTTGGGTATGGCGCTACGGCAACAACTCCAACTGCTGCTTCAATGACTAACTTAGTTTCTAACACAGGTGTAGTTGCTACCGACACCACTGGTGTAGGTACCGCTAGATATCAAGTTGCGGCTGCTAGGTATGGAGGGGATAAAGCGATCTTTGGTTATGGCGCCAGCGGTGGAAACGTATCCATGACTAACTTAGTCTCTAACACAGGTGTAGTTTCTGCTGATGTCACAGGTGTAGGTACTGCTAGAAATGCCCCCGGTGCTGCTGGGTATGGGTCTGATAAAGCAATTTTTGGTTATGGCAATGCCGGGGGTGGCTCATCTATGACTAACTTAGTTTCTAATACGGGTGTTGTTTCTGCCGATGTCACAGGCGTAGGCACTGCTAGAGTAGAACTCGGTGCCGCTGGGTATGGTTTGTAAGGGCAAAACGTAATGACCATCACTATAAACGGCACAACAGGCATCACGGATGTCAATGGCACAGCCACAGCCCCAGCCGTTACAGGTGTAAGCCAAACCTCTGGGGTATTTTTTGGAACCAATACAGTTAGCTTGGCTACGAGCAGCACTGTAGCAGTCTCTATTGACGCTTCACAAAATGTTACTTTTAATCCAACCAACGCATTAACACTAAATGTGGGTACCACCGCACAGCGCCCAACAGCCGCAACAGGCCAACTAAGATTCAACTCTACTCTTGGTTATATGGAGTACTACGATGGTGCATTTTGGAATACTGTGGCGGGGACAGTTGGCTCACAAAAAGCAATTTTTGGCTATGGCTTTACCACCGCTAATGTTTCCATGTCTAACTTAGTCTCTGATATAGGCGTAGTTGCTGCTGATGTTACGGGTGTAGGTACTGCAAGGCAACAACTTGCTGCTGCTGGCTATGGCGTTGATAAAGCAATATTTGGGTATGGCGTTACCGGCGGTGTTGTGTCCATGACCAACCTAGTCTCTAACACAGGCGTAGTTGCTACGGATACCACCGGCGTTGGTCAAGTTAGAAGGCTCCTTGCCGCTGCGGGGTATGGCACTGATAAAGCAATCTTTGGATATGGTTATGACGGTTCAACTCAAGTATCCATGACTAACAAAGTTTCTAACACAGGCGTAGTTGCTACCGACACTACTGGTGTAGGTAGCGCTAGAAATGCGCTAGCGGCTGCTGGGTATGGCACGGATAAAGCACTTTTTGGGTATGGCTATGCTGGCGGTTCTGTAGCTTTAACTAATTTAGTCTCTAATACGGGTGTGGTTGCTACAGATACCACTGGTGTAGGCACCGCTAGAATCGACCTCGCTGCTGCTAGGTATGGGTCTGATAAAGCACTTTTTGGGTATGGTTTGACCACTGGTACTACTGTTGTATCCATGACTAACTTAGTTTCTAATACAGGTGTTGTTGCTGCTGATACTACTGGTGTAGGTACTGCTAGAAATGCGCTAGCGGCTGCGGGGTATGGCACGGACAAAGCACTTTTTGGGTATGGTTATAACGCAATTACTGCCTTGTACTCCTTAACTAACTTAGTTTCTAATACAGGCGTCGTTGCTACCGATACCACTGGCGTAGGTACTGCTCGATTTTATCTTGCTGCTGCTAGTCTTGGTTAAAATAATTTAAAAGGATAAACATGGCATCAAATTTAAATTCTGAGTTTAATTACCGTTATCAAGTTATTGGTTCAACTCCTTGGGAAAAAATCAAAACTTTGCAGGGGTTCCTAGTGGGACGTAAGCGTGCCGCAGTACTAGAAGAGTGCTCAGAACTTAAGTATCAGGCGAAACTAGAAGAGCTAAAGCATCTTCAATCTGTCCCTGCCCTGCCGCACATTCTTCTTAATTTACGGGCAGAACTACTGGAGCTAGAGTCGTTCCTTGACGACCAGAAACATGCGTTTGAACTTAACCGCACAGAAATTAAGATACTAGAAAAATTACTAACCGAACTTTACATAGAAGTAGAACCTACACGTATTCCGGGGTACACCGATGACCAGATGTTTGAGGCTAACGCTAACTACGAGTTTACGGTCACTATAGGTCGGGAAATACAAGCGGAAATTATTGCCAATGGCAGACCTTCCCCCGCTAAACTACTAAACGCAATGAGCAATCCACAGACGCTAGAGGCGCTTAAAAGCATAGGCATTGTGCCCAAAGAAACTATTTTGCTAGGAGAAAAAGATGTTAGTTTACAACTTACCCGCTGAAAATAGTGTCACATTGTTTGGCACTATGGAGAATCACACGCCAAAGAACGATGTCGTTATCCTTGCTCAAAAACCAGATTGTTCAGCGTTTTTAGTTCTATCTAGCACGGCTTATAACGGGCTTGAGGCTTTTGTAAGCTATGACGGTTTTGATTTCACCTACTGCCAAGAGTGGGGCCTTACCATCAATGACGAAGTAGTCCAGCGCGTATGGCGAGACATTAGAGCAAAAGCATATCCCCCCATGACAGATTACTTAGACGGCGTAGCAAAAGCAGATCAAGCGCAGATTGCCAAATACATTGCCGATTGCAACGCTGTTAAGGCAAAATATCCTAAACCCTAAGAGAACATCATGGAAAAACTACAAATTTCAACTCAACTTTTAAACCAGATTATGGGTTACCTAGGCACTCGTCCTTACCAAGAGGTATTCCAACTAATTGAGGCTATCCAAAAAGAAGCTAAAGAGCAACCAGTTCCTGAAGTTGCTGCGGAGTAAGCCATTGACCCATTTTCTCTCCTCCTTGCTGCTCAAGCAGCCGTTGGCTTTATCAAAGCAGGATGCAACATGCTCCACGATGGACGCATGGAGTTGGAAGGAGCCAAGAAAACTGTCGAGGGAGTCATTAGCGATGTTAAGGCTATCAAAGGCATATTTGACTGGTTCATTGGACTG
>Ga0181349_1001139_pt1 | contig 11369 bp, 18 predicted proteins | sample Su13VDMM110SD_FD_130106 | JGI IMG/M metagenome (GOLD analysis project Ga0181349, IMG submission 130106) | Freshwater viral communities from Lake Michigan, USA - Su13.VD.MM110.S.D | ecosystem: Environmental > Aquatic > Freshwater > Lake | place: USA: Michigan | collected 2013-07-16 | reverse complement strand
CTGATAAGATTATTGTGGCGACTTACGGTGTGGCCGCTGTGGGTATTAATATCCCCCGTATTTTTAATCTGGTTCTTATTGAGCCCGGAAAGAGCTTTGTTCGAGTTATACAAAGCATTGGACGGGGTATTCGGAGAGCCGAAGACAAAGATCACGTCGAGATCTGGGATATCACCAGCGCCTGCAAATATGCCAAAAGACATCTTACGGAACGTAAGAAATTTTATAAAGAAGCGAAGTACCCCTTCGTGATAACCAAGGTCAATATATGAAAATACTAACACTAAACAATAGATCTTTTGATCTAAACGAATTACCCGATGAGGTAGATGAAGATACAAGATTTTCAGTGCTAGATAATTCAAATCCCAGCGAGCCAGATTTTTTCTTTATGCCGTTGATTTTTCTTGAATCGTTCAATTCACCTGCAATATTATTAAACATTGGCGGGTATGAAATACAGATGCCCCTAGACTGGTGTATGATAGTAGGAGATCGTGACTGCGGTATGGATCCAGAAGTATTGCCGCTGACTAGTATAAATGAACGCGGATTTGATGCATTTATTTTTAATCCTGTAAAAGGGTTTAAATGTGAATATATGCCAATAGAAATAGTAAACATTTATCAAGACGTGCGTTGGTATTTTCCTAAAATGAAAAACGGACAGTTGTTAACTGTACCGTTACACGACGATATAAATCCGCCCTGTGCGTATTTTGTCAAAGAAGTAAGTCGTCAAAGTGAAATTTTACAGCTAGACAAGGTGCTGTAATAAGTAATATGTTATTAAGGGATTTAATATGAAAGCAGGAAAAGTATGGGGACAAACAGAATTGCTAGAAGCTAACGGCGTATTAGAATTTCACCGTATTGAAGCCAAGGCAGGTGGGGTGTGTTCTAAACACAAACACAAATACAAGTGGAATGGTTTCTTTGTCGAGCAAGGCGAAATGATTATCCGTGTATGGAAAAACAATTACGATCTAGTTGACGAGACCGTGCTCAAAGCTGGTCAATACACTAAAGTTGCTCCTGGCGAATATCATCAGTTTGAAGCTGTCACAGATTGTATAGCATTTGAATTATATTGGGCAGAATTTGATCACAACGATATTGAACGAGAATCGGTGGGATTTTCAAAATGAGCATAGCAATAGTTTCGACTTTTAGTCAACAAAATTATAATGAATATGCAAAATATTTTGTTGACAGTCTTGTAAAATACTTAGATCGAAATGTGCAGGTATTTTTGTATCTTGACGATATAAAATTAAAATTACCTTCTAATATCCATACTATTAATTTTAGTAAAACCGTGCCTAACCTAGGTGCTTTTAGAGAACGAAATAAACATCGAACATTTAAAGATTTTTCTACAGATGCATGTCGGTTTAGTTTTAAAAGTTATGCATGGTGTCATGCGGGGTTAACTAAGCCAGCAGATAAACTAATTTGGTTAGATGCCGATACTGAATTATACAATCCAGTTTCTGAAGCATACCTAGAATCAACTCTACCAGTCGGACATTACACAAGCCATCTATGGCGTCCAACATACGGGTATACCGAAACTGGATATTTGGGATGGAATTTAACTCATCCCTATTCAGATGAATTTTTCAATAGATATGAAAACTACTACAACTCTGATTCCATCTATACATTGCCTGCATATACAGATTGTCATGTATATGATGCGGTAAGAGCTCAGATGGAGTCTGAAGGAACTATTAAATCTCACAATTTATCTCCGCCCGATGTTAGTAAAGATCACTTTACAATAGCATTTAAAAATTACATTATGCATTACAAAGGCGACAGAATTACTAAAAGAAATAAAACTTTAGCAAAATTAAAAGGAATTAAAGTATGATATATCCATTAGCTCATGATAGTTGGGGCGATGAAGAAAAACAAGCACTTCAAAAAGTTATTGATAGTGGTCGATACACTATGGGAAATGAAGTATTAGAGTTTGAAAAACAATTTGCAGAACATTACGGTTCCAAATATGCTGTGATGGCAAACAGCGGAAGCAGTGCTAATTTATTAATGTTGACTGCATTGCGATATGACGATCGATATAATTTAGAACCAGACGACGAAGTCATTGTACCTGCAGTTAGTTGGAGTACAACATTTTTTCCAGTGCATCAAAACAATTTTAAATTGGTATTTGTTGACATTGATAGAAAAACATTAAATCTTAAAGTTAGTTCGGTCATTGATGCTATCACAGACAAAACTAAAATTATTTTCGTAGTTAACTTGTTAGGAAACCCTGCCGAATTAGATAAGTTGGTTGAGATTTGCAATCAAAAAAATATTATCTTAATTGAAGACAATTGCGAAAGTCTAGGTGCAAAATTAGATAACAGATATTGCGGAACTTGGGGATTAATGGGATCGTTTAGTTTTTTCTTTAGTCATCATATGCAAACCATGGAAGGCGGGATGGTATTGACTGACGATTTAAAACTATATCAAATGATGAAAAGTATTAGAGCCCATGGCTGGTTGAGAGATTTACCTGCAGAAAATCTAGTATGTAATAAACTTAATGATCCGTTTAGAGACAGTTTTAGATTTGCATTGCCCGGATACTGTCTAAGACCTTTAGAAATGAGCGGTGCTGTTGGCAAGGTACAATTAAAAAAAGTTGGTAATCAAATTGACCAACGAAGAAAAAATGCAGTAGAATTTAAAAAATTATTTGATAATATTGATTATACTACAACCCAAGTAGAATATGGGTATAGTAGCTGGTTTGGTTTTTCTATTCTTTTACAAGGTAGATTAGAAGGAAAACGAGATTTAGTAATTAAAGCACTAACAGCCGCCGGTGTAGAAACTCGGCCAATTGTTGCTGGAAATTTTGTTAATAATCCTGCTTGTAAATTTATAAATCATCGAACCAACGGATCACTAGAAAATGCAGAATATGTTGATGCAAACGGATTCTTTATTGGTAATGATTCTAGAGATTTGACTGGCCCACTATCTTTAGTAAAATCAGTAATAGAAGAAGTTTATAACAGACAAAAAAGTTAATATGAAAAAAGCAATCGTTACCGGAATAACCGGACAAGACGGCGGATATTTGGCCAAGTTATTATTATCTAAAAATTATAAAGTATACGGTCTAATGAAAAGATACACAGCTCCAAACTGGGAGAATTTAGATTTTTTAGGTATTAAAGATCAGATTGAATTTATCAATGGTGATTTAACAGACATTGGTTCATTAATGCCTCATGTTAGGAATATTCAACCAGACGAATTTTATAATTTAGGTGCACAGAGTTTTGTAGGTGAAAGCTGGAATCAAGCACATCTAACTACAGAAGTGAATGCCATTGGTGTTTTGAATTGTTTAACAGCGATTAAAGAATTTAGCCCAACTACTAGATTTTATCAAGCCAGTACTAGTGAAATGTTTGGTAACAGTAATTCTCAAGGAATACAAACAGAAGAAACTCCGTTCGTTCCTCGTAGTCCGTATGGTGTTGCAAAATTATATGCACATCATATTACACAGAACTATCGTGAAAGTTACGGTATGTTTGCTTGCAGCGGAATATTATTCAATCACGAAAGCCCTATTAGAGGAATTGAATTTGTAACTAGAAAAATCACAGACGGTGTAGCACAGATTGTTGCAGGCAAAAAAACAGAATTAATATTAGGTAATCTTGATGCTAAACGAGATTGGGGATTTGCTGGAGACTTTGTTGAAGCCATGTGGTTAATGCTACAACAAGACCAGCCAGAAGACTATATTATTAGCACAGGATATCAACATACAGTTCGAGATGTGTTAGATATTGCATTTAAAAGAGCAGGCGTTAGCGATTGGTCATTGTATGTAAGATCTGACCAACAATATATGCGGCCCGCAGAACTTAATGCATTGTTAGGCTCTAGCAACAAAGCCAAACATCAGTTAGGCTGGATTTCAAAAATGTCTTTTAAAGAATTAATTGAGACCATGACTGATGAAGATTTAAAAAGACACGCCCTGTGAAAATATCGATTACTGGGCATACATCTGGATTAGGGAAAGCTCTGTTTAATCATTGGAGTAATACTAATTATAATCTTACTGGTTTTAGTCTAAGCAATGGTTTTAATATAGATACTGATATAGAAAAAATAGCCAATGTTGAGTTTGATATTTTTATTAATAATGCATATTCTAAATACCAGCAGGTTGAATTATTATATATGCTATATGAAAAAAACAAAGACCGAAAATGCACAATAATTAATATTGGTAGTGCAAGTTCTGACGGCAATGTTGATAGAATTAAACCGTATGCTATTGAAAAATTAGCATTAGAAAAAGCCTGTCTGCAATTGCAATTCAACACAAGTATTTGTAAAATATTATTAATTAAGCCTGGGAGAATGCAAACTCTTATGGCAGCACATTCGAACTCGAAAAAAATAGAATTATCTTATATGATATCAACTATTGATTGGTTAATTGCCCAACCAGAAAATATAGCTATTAGATCTATTACAATTGACAATTTTTAAAAATAAAAAAATTTCAGTTTAATATTTGATATTGTTCAACCAACTCTGCTACTAGTGTATCATTGTAAAACTCTTCTGGAGTGAATTGACTCCATGCAATGTGCTCTAACCAATTAGTTCTACCAGGAAATACAGGATTATTAATGGCATTGAGATCTGTTCCCATGAGAATACTAACCGCAGAAATATCAGTAGTGTATGCAGGATAACCTAACATCACGGCTTCTACACAGGCCATTGTTCTTTCTCCTAGTACTGCATGGCATCCTGCTAGATCATTTAAAAAAGTAGACCATCGATCATGTCTTTTCCCACCGGTTTTGCGACGCCATTTTACTGGGCCGTCCCAGTATTGTTTTAAATTTAATAAAAATTCAGTTTGCCAAACTCTGAATGGTTTGCCTGTTCGTTGTAGCAACATATTAGGTTGAGGTTCGATTAATAAAAGATAATCTCCTCGATTTGTTTTCCAGTCTTCTATTTCGGGATTTAAGGTGTCTAGACGAGAATACGGAACTTTGTTAAATTTAAGATTGTGACTACCGTTGTACGTTACCCTCCTTGTGTTCCTTCTAGGATTATTTACACCCCAATAGCCGTAGTCTATTTCTATATGGTTGTTACCTTTAGCAATCCACTCTTTATAGGGACTCCACCACGGGGGAACATGACAAGATATTAATATGTAATCGTCGGGTATTTCGTCCACTGTGTTGAATATTTTGGCTCCTTTCTTGACCCAAGGTTTAAAAAGCCATGCATCTCGGGATGCGACTGTAACTTGTGGACATATTGCATATTTCATAGTCAACTATTTAACTAATAAATAGTTTGGTAATTAAAAAACATGCAGGATTATAAATTATGAAAAATATAATAGTACAGATTTATATCAGTTTAGATAAGTCATCAGACACTGCTCCTATTCTTCCAGCCTTTGATGAATTAAGCAAAGTATCAATCAGTCTTGCAAAAAAATATTGCGACAAGATAGGAGCAGAGCATGTATTAATAACTGAACCGTTTATTAATTTCATCCATCCTACCTATGAACGATTTAGATTGTTTGAAGATCCGTATTGGACTGACAACTATGACAATGTTTTATATATTGATTCTGATGTGTTTATATTCAATGATGCTCCAAACATATTTGAACGTTATCCTGATAATACTACATTTAAAGTTTGCCAACATTATCAAGAATTTCTACGAGGTGGTGTATATCAAGGATTCAATGCAGGGGTGTTTATGTTAAATAAAATCTCAAGAGATATAATGCTACCTTATTTAAATTATAGAGTAGATCCTCCCTTTCGTTCACACGATAACACAGCATTAGTTAACTGTGTCAACGATTCAGGAGTTGCAGTTACAGTTATGGATGCAAGATTTAATGCAAAAAATGCCATTGATTGCTATTTTAGTCATACTTGGGGTAGCGGCAAAAGAAAAAAACCAAATATGGAATGCATACTCAAAGCTAAAGCACAGGTAAATTTATGATAATTGAAGAAATTTTTAACAGTTTTAAAAACAAAACTAGAGAAGGTATTCGCTGGAAAATGGTCGGAGATATGTATCGCAGAATGGACTACATACAACAAACATTCCAAGGCGTAGAAACTATAACAGAATTTGGACCATTTCAAGGATGTTCGACATCTGCCTGGTTAATGTTAAAACCAAAAAAATTCGTTACAGTTGATCAAGGTATAACATTAGACAACGAGTTGTTTCAAAGAGCAGCAATAGAAGCTGGGATTGAATTTCAATTTATACTCGGAAATGATTTAGAAATAGAAATAGAATCCTGCGAGTTATTGTTTATAGATACTATGCATACTGAAGAACATACTTACAATGAACTAAAATTACACGCAGATAAAGTTTCAAAGTATTTGGTATTTCATGATGTAGCAGAACCTAGATTTGAAACTTATGCGGGTATAAGAAAATGGTGGGCAGATAATCCCGAATGGCGTATAAAATATCACGATAATGATGACTGTGGATTCTTAGTGTTAGAAAAATGAAAATACTAATAACAGGAAATTCCGGCTATATCGGATCACACTTGACTAAATTGTTAAGCAAGAGAACGGATTTAGAATTATACGGTCTAGATAGAAACGTACCTCAGTTGCCAGTTAAAGAGCAGGCTCGAAACGATATCACAATGCCCGGGTATTTCTTGTGGGACACTAATTTTGAATTTGATTGTGTAATTCATTTGGCAGCGGAAGTTGCTGTAGGGCGAAGTGTAAAAAATCCCATAGTGTATTATAAAACAAATACTCTAGGCACATTACGAATACTTCAAGAGTTAAAATACAAAAGATTTGTTCATGCTAGTACAGGGTCAGCAGGTCCAATGAATAATCCCTACGGTATTAGTAAACGAGCTTCCGAACAAATTGTAGATCAATATTGTAAAGAACGAAGTATACCGTTTACTACTTTTAGATTTTACAATGTAACTGGATCTGATGGCATAATGCCCACTAATCCCGACGGTTTAATGTGGAATCTAATGAACGCACAAAAGACTGGTGTATTTAATTTGTTTGGTGATGACTACAACACTTTAGACGGATCCGCAGTACGCGACTACACTCATGTCAACGAAATCTGTTGCGCTCTAGAACAGGCCATTGATCGATCAACAAATCAAATAGAAAATCTAGGGCACGGGGTAGGAACAACAGTTAAACAAATGATCGACTTATATAAGAAAGTTAATCACTGTGATTTTGAAACTGCTATTTGCCCGAGAAGAGAGGGTGATCTTGAATCTAGTGTACTTGACAACTCGTCTCCTTTTATGCAACAATTATATACTATGAAAGATTTATTAAAAGTATGAATATCAAAGATTGGACTGTAGTCCCGGGTGATCGTGCATTAAAATTAATACTTACAAAATCTGATCAGCTAACATCTGTGATCGATTATCAAAAAGATAATCTCGATATTGCTCTAGGATTTGTTAAAAATTTTACCACAGCAATAGATGCAGGTGCCAGCTACGGTATAATGAGTTATAATTTGAATAAAAAGTTTTCTAAGATCTATGCATTTGAAGTAGATGTCCCAGTTCGAGAATGTCTTAAAAAAAATGTAGAAAAATTTCAACTAGATAATGTAGTAGTGTGTGAGTGTGGTTTAAGTGACAAAGCAGAATCTGTTTCTTTGAATTATCTTAAAAATACTTTTTGTACACATATCAATAAAGAGGTTGCCGGAACAAACATTTGTAAAACTTTAGATTCTTTTGAATTAACAGAAGTTGGATTTATAAAATTAGATTGCGAAGGGTATGAACCGTATATTCTAAAAGGTGCCGAACACACTATTGAAAAATGCAAACCTGTTATTTTAATGGAAAATAAAAATTATTCAGGCAGATACTACGGCGAAAAAGGAAATTTAGCTGTTGATCTTTTATTAGGGTGGGGATATACTATGGAAGTAAGTTGGGCAAAAGATTGTATTATGGTTTATAAAGGTTAATATGTCATATTCTGATTCATATAAAGAAACACTTAAAGGACTTCACGAAAGTAAGGCGTTTGGTACTAAGTCTAGTATTCCTCAAGAAGTAATCGACTGTATAGAAAAATATCAAGTAACCTCTATTCTAGATTTTGGCTGCGGAAAGGGCAACTTTTTGAACACGCTTAAAGAGCGGTATCCGGATATAACAGTATTTGGATTTGATCCTGGAAATGATCTATTCTCCACATTGCCAGATACTGTTGATATGATTTATTCGTCTGATGTGCTAGAACACATAGAGCCAGAACATTTAATAGAAACGTTAGTAGATCTTAAAACAAGATGTTCAAAAGTTATGTATCATTTGATTGCCTGTCATCCTGCTAAACGAATTATGAACGATGGAAGAAATGCACATTTAATCGTAGAAAATCCAAAATGGTGGAAAGCAAAGTTGCAAGGTGTAGATTATCAAATCATAAGTGAAAAAATTATACAATATCGGGCTACACCAAAAAAAGGGCCTCCAATTGATGTAGTAAAATATATTATAATTGTAGAGGGTTAATATGGGATCATTAACTCCTGGTGCGACATATATCTACGAACGAGTCGGCGAAGAAATCTACGCTACAGAAATTGGAAAAACTGAACCTAAACTGATCGGTTACCAATACGAAAACAACATAGATTCAAGAACTCACGACGGTCGTCCACTGTACGAACATCTCAAAGAAGATAAACTTTGGGGAGAAATTCGTCGTGAGGCACGGACAAATAAAGTCTTGCAAGATGCTCTTGATCGTGTTATACTAGTATATCATCTAAGTAAAGACCATGGCAAAGAATAAACACGTAGACCTTTTTAAAGATATAATTCCTGCTGTAGATCTAGGAGTCAAAGAACTTTGGAATGCTACCACAGACGAAGGCCGCAAAGAAATCAAAAGCGACTTTTGGAATTTAAATCGCTATATCAGCAGTGTCAAAAGTTCAAACAGAGAAATTCAAGAACACTTTGTAGAAATCACAAATGAAATCTACAATAAAAATTGGGCAGTAATACAGCAACATCCCAAGTTGGTTTGGATGTTGCTGTGCCTGTGCAGTTATGGTGATGATAAAACACACTTTCACGAATACATACCCTTAAAAAAATCCAAGAATAAAAAAGAAGAAATAATTAGTCAATTCTTTCCTAATATGAAACATAATGATATTGAAACTCTTGCCTCAATTACCACAGACAAAGAAATCAAAGAATACTGCCAAGACCTTGGTTGGGACAAAAAGCAAATTGCAGAACTTAAATTATAAATGCGAATTTTGTGAAAAACTCTTCGCCAAGGAAAAAACACTGTTTGTTCATGTCTGCGAACAAAAACGTCGCCATATGTCAAAGACAGAAAAGCACGTTCAGGCCGGCCTCTTAACCTATCAGAGATTTTATGAAATTACCCAATCGACTAAATCTACTAAAAGTTTTGATGATTTTGCTAGTAGTCCATACTATACTGCTTTTGTTAAATTCGGAAGTTTTCTAGTTAACACATCACCAATATATCCAGAAAGATTTATAGACTATGTGATTAAAAGTGGTATCAAACTAGATCATTGGTGCCGTGATGAACTTTATGATACCTATGTTTCCGAATTGATAAAAATAGAACCAGCTGACGGTGCTATTCAAAGATCAATTAAAACCATGATGGATTGGGCTAATGTGAACAATGCACAATGGGAACACTACTTTGCCTATGTTAATCTTAATAGAGCTACTCATGATATTAAAGAAGGTACAATCAGTCCTTGGCTTGTGTTAAATACGAAAGCAGGCAAAGAGATGTTAACAAAAATGAATGACGAACAACTGGCCATTGTTGAGCCGTACATTGATCCACAATTTTGGATGAAAAGATTTAAAGCACTGCCTGCTGATGTTGAATTAATAAAAGATGTCATTAAGGAAGCAAAAATATTATGATTTTTAAGAAACGACGAGAAGAGCTGGAGCCAGAAATTGTTGAAGAAGAACTCAAAGACAATGAAGAACATATATCCAGAGACGACATTGACATTGAGGTGGTGGTGGCCGAAGACTCTAGTGACGTTTATGTAAAATTCTCCGGATTCGAAGACTCTGAGGATGCTGAAGAATATGCACAGTTTTTAGCAGAAACATTGCCTTTGCTGTTGTTTGAAACTACAAGACTTAACTGATGAGAAAATTGTTAGACGGCACAGAATCTCAAGAACTAGTCAAGCCGGTGACTCTAAAGATCAAAACAAAATGTCCCGGAAAATGGATGTTAGCTGATAAAGAGACTGGCGAAGTTTATGTGCCGTATGAAACTTTGGGGAAATTACAGTGGAAAAAAATTGCAACGTGGGATGGTAAAGATGCCTGATATAGACATAGATTTCATAGACAGAGATTCTGCACTAAAATTATTCAAACACGTAGGCGCCAGCCGTGTTGAAAACGATCGTTTGGTCAAACACAATACTGGCGTGTACTTGCACCAAGTACCAGTTAACGCATTAACAGGCTTGTGCTCAGTTCCTTATGATACCGCCGAACAAAGAGAGTATTTTAAAATAGATTTTCTCAATGTTGGATTATACAAGGGTATTAAAGATGAAGAGCATTTGATACATCTAATGAATCAAGAGCCTTTATGGGATTTATTATTACAGGACGATTTCACCAGTTTGCTATTTCACGTCAACGGACATGGTTCCATACTGAAAGAAATGCAGCCGAAAAGCATAGAACAACTGGCGGCGGTGTTAGGAATAATACGTCCGGCCAAACGGCATCTAATTGGAAAAGATTGGACCACGGTGATGATGGAAGTGTGGACGAAGCCAGAGACTGATGATTATTATTTTAAGAAAAGCCATGCCACAGCCTATGCCGTTGCCATTGTTGTTCAAATGAATTTGATCTGCGAACAACTCAGTTACGGATACTCTTAGGGCACTCTTCTTACCAGTGTAATAGATTTTCTTTTTACACGTTTGATTATGATGTCATTGAGACTGGTAATCGGGCCTAGTATAACTTTAATATCTTTGGTTGCAAAATTTCGTATGGCATACCTGTATATAAAAATTTCTCTAGCAAGAAAGATACTGATAGGAATTTGACGATTGGATTCCCACCACCAAGCTTCTCCTAGTTCTATAAACCTACTTTTTTCTGAGTCTGATTTTATCAACGAATAGTCGTACATACTGGTGATTTGATTATCTTGGTTAATTATAATACCAACATATTCTTGATCTACGTGATTTAGAACGGATATAAATGGAAAGTTCTGCTGTAG
>Ga0181349_1001137_pt1 | contig 11389 bp, 15 predicted proteins | sample Su13VDMM110SD_FD_130106 | JGI IMG/M metagenome (GOLD analysis project Ga0181349, IMG submission 130106) | Freshwater viral communities from Lake Michigan, USA - Su13.VD.MM110.S.D | ecosystem: Environmental > Aquatic > Freshwater > Lake | place: USA: Michigan | collected 2013-07-16 | reverse complement strand
CTAAACACATACATTGAATCTATTTGATAAATTCTATTAGTTAAAGGAAAGAAAATAATATCTCTTTTTCTTGGCTGTGATGCTTTTCCAAATATGCTTTCAAAATATTTTCTATCAATATGGATTTCAAATGGTTGATTAAAGTTTAATCCGTAGGTATCAAAAGTTAAAGCTGCATCAGGGAATGTATTATTAGGTACCATTACCTTCACACATTTTTCATCTACAACATCAAATAATGTGTATTCTTTTAATAGAACATCTTTTCCTCTGCCTTGTGGCTGTACTGAATAATAAACAACTTCGTGACCAAAAACATTATTTACAATCTTGCTTAAATCCTGATACAGATTTATAGCTCTGTTGATATCATAAGGTCTGAATGTATAATTGCAATCTGAAAATACTATAGGATAATTTGTTAATTCTTTACTACACATAGGTGCAGGAGGATTACCCATTAAATCCCGTGGATCCACTGTTACATATGTCAAATCAAATTCAAAGTCTAATAATTCTATTGGCGGACTTAAAGGTGTTCCTGGTGGGTAATAAGGACTAGAATTTTCATCCGATGTAGCAGTCATTCTAGCCTCTAGCCATAATGGATTATCGGGTGATATAGATAATGCCTGAACTGATGCTTCGGTCAATTGAGTCCATAAAGACCAATTAGACCCGTTAATACTCCATCTATATTCTAGGTATAAAAAAATGTGTGGAGGATCTTCTCCTGATGTATCAATTATCCACCCATTAAATGATTGAACATTTTTCCATGGCTGGCTCCAAGAAATTATTCTGTAATTTCCTATTGAAGTAAAATCTATTAGTGTCTCTGCCATTTTGGCTACTGTTTGTAATATATATCAGAAAAAACAATATGAAAAAATTCAGAGCAACTATGGAGAAGTTTAGCTTCGCGCAACTCACTTCCAACTCAGATGGCAAAACTTCGGGAAGCGGTACATCAGGTCTATATATAGTTTTTATTGGGGGTATTTGTTTCTTACTTGGGTGTATTAATAAAATGTTTTTAGATAAGAGCGCAGATATACTAACCCAATCTATTATTTTTATATCAATAGGTGCAACTCTTTTAGGTTATAGAAAATCTAAAGATTCTGGAGTTACTGATCTAGAAGAAGTAAAAGATGAGGAAGTAAAAGATGATCAGAATCTAAATTCTTAAGGATTAGCTGGACCAGATCCTGTTGCACCCGTTTCTCCTTTTACATCGCTATTAACAGCATAAACACCTAGTCCTGATATTATTTGGCTGTTATCTGCAGGGGCAGTACCGAATTCAGCATTTAATTTTATTCCTCCTTGCATTAAATTACCTCTGAATCTTTCAGTAGTTAAATCTAGGTCAGGAAGATATGTTTCTAGTTCCATAGAGAAAGAAAGTGTTATTGCTTCTCCTCTTTGAGATCCATAAGACATTTGAAAATTATTAGGCTGCTTATCTGGCGGTGCATCTGGAAGAACCGCTTGTACTGGTATTCTAAATCCTTTATAGTAAAAATAGTATATAAATCTTCTATAAAGAATTTCAAGAACACTTTGTTGGACTTTAAAAGCATCAAGGGTGGTATCAACTTTTATTTTTGCAGTAATTTGTATATTTAATGGAATTGGATTAAAATAAGAAGAAAAAGTAACCATTTCACTTCCCTCTTCCTTTTCAACTTCCTTAACGTAAGAACCTCTAACAAATTTAGTAGTTGCCGATGCTGAGTCAATTCTTGTTGATCCTATTTCAATAATTCCCCTTGGTATAACATCATAATTTCCTTCAGCAAATGCTGGTTTACCATTGCAGTCTTCGTAAGAAAGATAGAAGTCTTGTAGGAATGGTTCATCTCCTACCATAGAATAAAAGAATGGTATGTAAATTTTAGTGGTTACTTGGTTATTATCAGTTTGTTCGTAAGTTATTATTTGATTTAACTCAGTTAATAGACCTAGTATTATACCTCTAAAGAATACGTCGTCAGTGTTATATTTTTCTAAAAAATTCATATTTTATTATTATATTATAACAGATGTTTTATTTTTTATTATAGGTTTACTTCCGTATTGATATGGATCCTTATTAAAATTAATAACCTTTATTTTTGATTGCATATAAATAGGGATTTCTTTCAATTTAAATGATAAGGGTTCTTTTTTACCGTTCTTGTAATATGGATGGTAAAAAATTCCAGTAGCATATTCAATATCATTAAGCTCTTTACAAACAAAAACCCGAGAATTTAAAATGGATTTAAAATATTTTTTTAAATCACTAATACCATCTCTAGCACTGATTGCCACTTTAAATCTGTAAACAAAATATTCTTTCTGTGGAATATCATCTGCAATAGAATCTTCTTTAACTACTAAAAAATAATTAAATTTTGGTGTTAAGTTTCTTATAGATTTTGTACCTGCTGGAAATGTATGTGACATGATTTATATATCTTTTAATAAAGTTTAGATTCTTTTGCTTTCTGAAGATATTCAGTTAGTTCTGATCCCGAATCAAATTCAAAAGCTTGTGAAATATTGGTAGAGTACGAGTGTCCATTTTTAATGTCTATTCGATACCAGGTATTATTACCCTTAATTTTAATATAAGTTCCCTCTGTTCGTTTAGCTTTGGAAATAAAATCTTCCATTAGTTCTTCTTCTGATACCTGGAAATTCGGTCTTTCATTTAGATCTTTCATAATTTAATTTAATTTATTTATTTTTATTTATGTTATTTTTTCAAATAGAATATCTGAGAAATTATTCTTTTTTGATATTTCTATCTTATAATCAAATATTTCTGTTGGCATTGGAGCATGATTTATTACAAAAATGCTCATGCTTAGATCGTCCGTTAATTTTCTTAATGTGTTTAATATGCTATGAACTCCATCAGGATCTACTGAACTAAATATTTCGTCAAGGAAAAGAATATTAACTGACGAGAATCTTATCTTCATTAACTTTATTATGGCAACAAGAACTGCAAAGTCCACTTTTTTCATTTCTCCTGTTGATAATGTCTGTGTTGATATCTCTTCTCCTAGGTGAAATATCTGTGCATTAAATTCTTCGTTAAAAACGACTTTGTAAGGTAAGTGAAGGGATAATAAGGTATTTAGTATTTCGTTGTTTAGAGACGGTAATATGGACTTAATAGCTAATTGTTTAACCCCTTTCTCACTAAGCACTTCATCTAAAGTCTTAATCCAAATCTGTCTTTCCTCCCAAACAGTCTTTTCTTGACTAAAATCAGAAAGGTCTTCGTTAGCTCCATTTAAAAGTTTTCTTACTGAATTAACCTGGTCATTATTTTTTGCAGTCTTAAGAGTTTTAATTTTATCTTGTAATGTTCTAATTGCACTTTCAATTTTACCCCCTTTGGTAAATAGATCATTTTTAATCGTAGCAATATTACTTTGGACCTTCTTAGCATCTTCGTAATTCTTTTTTAAATCAGCTAAATCTTCCATGAATTTAACCTTCATATTAGAAAGATCGTCGAATACATTTTTATGAAAGTCTGTAGATAAATCAGATGAGCAGGTCGGACATTTTTCGTTATTATATAAATTCATTTTAGAATCTATGTTCTTAATTTTAGAAGAAAGATCACTATACAATTCGTATGATTTTGTTACGTTCCTAGTTGCTTCATTTTCTTTAGACCTAAAATCTTTTAATTTATCTCCATGTAGTTTTAAAAGCTCTTTGTAGTTTTCTAATTGCTCTTTATTACTTTCTATTTCTGAACCAGAATTTTCTAGTATTTTTTGTTGTAAATCTTCTAGTTCTTTTTGTGATGCTGCTATTGATCTTCCGGTAGCAAATATTTCACCAGATAATCTATCAATGGATGATTTTATAGTCTTTGACTCCTCTTTTAAAATATCTCTCATCTCATTAAGAATATAGAATCCGAATATCTTATCAATAATCAATTTCTTATCCGTTGTGCTCATTTTAAGGAAGCTTTTGAAATCATTTATTGATAATGAAATCGTATTATTAAAAACATAATAAGGTATTTTTAATATGTCATCGCTTAAAAAATCCTGAACATTATTTTTACCGGCTTGGTCATAAATGTTACCATCTATGGTTAATTGAAAAAGTGAAGGCTCTAATCCCCTCTCTACTTCATAAATTTTTCCATCTTGCTCAAATTCTATCTTCATCCAAGCACATTTATTAGATCTATTTGGTATATCTTTAAGTTTCTTTCCCTCAAGTTTCCCGTATAGCCCGAATGTAATAACATCGGATATTGTGGACTTACCCACACCATTTTCTCCAACTACTTGAATTAGACCAGATTTATCTGGTAATTCTAATTTTTGGATTTTGTTACCATAAGAAGCAACATTTCTCCATTCAATCTTCTTGATCTTCATCTTCTTTAACTTGTACTGAAACCTTGTGTAATAATTTTTCTATTGCTTTATAGATCTTACTTTTCTTATCATCTTCATAATTACACTTATCTAAGTATAATTTAGTTAGATCTAAAATAGAAAAGCTTTTTCCTTCCAGATCGTGAAATCCTTCATCTACTAATTCCTCCCCAGGATTAGTTATAGGTGTAAATGAGATTTTTAATGGGGGAATCACATATTCCGTTAACAATCCAAGAGGAGCTTTTACCGCTAATTCTGGATCAACTAATATGTCTATAAAATTATTTTTGAATATATGATTTAATTCATTAGGTGTTGAATTTAAAACTTTATCAAAAGTAATTCTAACAAATTTAGGTGAGTAATTGTTTTCGTAATACTCCTCATCACCAGATTCTAAATCTAGTACGGTTATTCCTTTTGCATTATCTGTATCAGATCTTGTTAACTGAAAGGGAGATCCTAACATTCTCATTTTCCCAAATGTCTGTGAATAATGTATATGCCCCGAATAAACTCTTTCAAATTTATCCATATCTGCATAATCTAATCCTGCATCAATTCTTACAAACTTATTAAACATCAGACCTTTAAGGTCTGTATGACAGAACATATAATCATGAGGTTCTTTTACTGTCATTAATGTTTCTCTCTCTGCATCATGATCTTTTCTCCAAGGCATAAGAAAAATCTTTCTGTTACCTAGCTGTATAGATTCAGGTTCTTCATATATTTTTATTCCTGGGATCCACTTAAGAGACTTTAATGAATTTACTTCATTTGTATTTTTTCCATAAATGTCATGATTGCCGCATATTATAAAAATACCATCTTTAAAAATTGCAGAAAGATCCTCAAATATTTCTATTCCAAGATTAAGAACCCTAAGATTAAGAGATTGTCTACTATCATAAACATCACCAAGATGTACTAAGCAATCTCCTGGTCTGTATATTTTTTTACAGAGAGGAATAAACCAATTTTTAAAATAATCATCATGAATGTCTATCCAATCATTGGAATTGTTCCTTACACCTAAGTGAGTATCAGTAATAAAAATTACTCTCTTAATATTTGAGAATCTTTCCATTAAAATATCTTTTTAATTCCTTTTTTACTTAAAATACCATATTTTTGATCCATCTCTTGAACTATAATTTCTTTATATTTCATATGAATAGATTCGTAAGCTTTTTGATAATTTATTGCTGTATAATCACAAATAGCAACAAATTTCTCTACCATTGTAAATTCAGTCTCTTCCAATTCTTTTAATATGTCTTGAAATATTAAAGGTATAAGATCTTTAGGTATTTTTTTACTTGGACTTATAATAGTCCATCTGGATACTTGAAAGATCTCATCTATCTTATCGTTTAAATTACACGAATGAATGTAGTCTTCATCTTCATAAGTTACTATAGACTGTAAGTTTCTGTAATCTGTACTTGAATCCATTTCGAACTCCTCGTCAACAGTGTCTTTTTCGTTCTTCTTTTCTTCTGGTTCTTGGTTTACGTCAAGGTCGGTTTTTTCATCTTCAATCAGTTTTTGTTGTTTTTTCATCAATCATTTATTATTTGAGAGTTGGGGTCTTCAGATATTCTCATGAAGGTGTAATCAACTATAAACTTTTTGTAAGAGTTTTTATAGCCTTCGTCCCTATTTGCAAGCAATTTTAGCTTGTATTCGTTGTTAGTAAGCATCATAGGATCTTGAATAATACCAAACATGCCATCAACTGTTGCTACTAGCCCAGATGATTCAGATGCTGAATTCATACTAAGATCTGTAGCATCAAATTCACTTTGTTTTGTCTGAGTTGCTGTTACTATTGCCCAATCATTTCTTTGTGCTGCAGCTCTAAGATCTTCTGCAATCTGTTTGATTTTCATATATGTATTTTCAGAATTTGGATTTCTCCAGTTCTTCATAATATTAATGTAGTCAATGATAACAATTTTGAATTTAATCCCCATTACTTGTTCAACTTTAGTTAACCAATTCTCTACGTCTATTGCAGATGCTTGAGATGTGGCAAATTCTTTCACTACTAATTCACCAGGGGTTCTTAAATTATCAAATCCAAGATTTGTTATTTTCTTTTTAATTTGTGAGTCATTCTCTGCTGAGTCCTTATATTCTGACATTCTGATACCTAAAAGATTAGATCCTAATCTTTTCATGTATTTTCTGTCTCCTAATTCTAACGTAACAATAGCAACATTATTTGCTGCTCTAATAGCTTGTGTTGCTATATTACCAAGCCAAAGTGTTTTACCAACTTTAGGTTGTCCTAATAAAACATATAGACATTTAGCTGAAAATCCTCCCCCAAGACAATGATCGATATAATCATATCCACTAGAGAATGTTAAACTACTTGGCTGTTTATGAGCTTCCGGATCTTTAAAATTAAGTCCCATATCAAATGAAAAATCCACTTTGTTACGATCAACAACTATCGATTTGTATGTGTTAATTACATCCTTGATATTATCTGGAGTTACATCAGTACTTTTTATATAATTTATTGAATCTACCGCACTCTTTTCTAATGTCTTCCATTCTATCCAAGATTCGGTATTCTGTTGTAACCAATCAGAATCATAATCAGAAAGGCTAATAAACCACATAGATTCAAGTAAAGAATCCGTGAGTTTATCTTCTAATTTCAGAAGTTTTGCAGATTCTCTTACTTGATTTTTGCTAGGGACTTGCTGGTATTTTTTCCAAAATGATTTTACGACTTTAAAAGCTTCTTGAAAATCTGCATTTTTGAAGTAACTAGATTCTGTTGCTTCAATATAAGCTGGATTGTCAATTACCGCTTTAAACCAAATATTTTCTAGGTGTTGATTTTGCATTTTTAATAGTGTGGATTATCCTTTATTTTATACCAATTTTTATTTCCTAATGTTTTTTCAGTTTTTTCAAAAATATCTGTCTCTATAAGTTCATTAACTGCTTCTGCAAATTTATTTTCTTCCCATCCCTCAGGAAGAAAAGAATTAAAAGTCTGATCTGAAAACTCCCCGTCTGGTCTTCCGTCCTTAATTAAATATGAATTAAGCTCGTAGATAACATCTTCTTTTGTTGGGTATTCTGGAAGATCTTTCCATATACCTAACAGATATTTCATTTTAAGTTTATTCTTCTCCATCTTCCTCTTCAGTGTCTTCTTCAGGCTCTGCTAGTATTGCTAATTCATCCTCGTCAAAAAGATCTGGCAATAAGAAGTGTGGCTTAATTATCTTCTCATCAATCATGCTTAATACCTCATTTGTGAATATTTCTCCGTTAAATAATTGAGAAGAAGTAACGGTCTTTCCTAAATGCTTAATTGCCCATCTTGTAGAAGAAGCATTAGCAGTAAATTCCATTTCTCCTGTTTTTTTATCAACCTCTAATTTACCTCTTTCAATTCCGCAAATTTCCCAGGAAGTAAAATCTTGTAATCCCACATAAGGATTCATACCATTCATAAATGAGATATGGAATTTAACTGGATAAGGTCTAGTGAATCTTGCTTTCTTTGGTGTTGATGTGACAATAATTCCTGTTTTTGTGTCATTCTCTTTTAATTGTGCTTTAGAAAGCATAATAACATTACTCATTGAGAAAATTGGTCCATCACCTCCTGATGCTTCTTTCGTTGGCATAAATCCACCTATTCCTCCTGTTGTTGTGTGGTTAGTACAAACTAATGGAATTCTAACACCTGTTAGATCTAATGTTATAACACGGAATAGCGATCTCATTTCTTTAGATCTTAATCCCATATCCATTGCGCTCTTACCTTTAATAGCATCGCCAGTTTCTTTATCAGTACTAAGCATACCAAGAGAATCTAGAATAATCATGATTTTAGGTTCTGCACCTTCTTTTCTTGCGATCTTAACTTTTTCTAAAATATTTGTTGTAAATATTTTAAAGTCATTGATAGTCTTAATAGGCTGATATCTAACTCTAGTTGGATCAACTCCGAATTTTTTAGCTGAGCTTTTATCTATAGCACCTTCCGTGTCACAATAAATAACATCATAATCTTGCTTCTGAGCTTCTCTTGTAATATTCATTGCTAGGAATGTCTTACCTGTAGAAGGATCTCCCGCAATTCCTATTGATCTGTTGTTTGCTATACCTCCAAATAAACTTCCCGATAACTGAGCATTTAAAAGATAGTTACCTGTTGAGATCCATTCTGTTGTTTTCGAAAACTCGTTAGTTTCCAAAATTGATCCCATTTCAAATCCATCTATTTTAGACAGTGATTTGTCTAATTCCGCGAACGAAAATTCTTTCTTTGCCATATTTATTTTTGTTATTTAGTTATTTTACACATTGCCCTAGTAATAATTTCAGAATCCTTTAATTCTTCATTTCCAAATCTTCCGTCCATTTCTCTAAGAATGTACAGATCTTTTCCAATTTCCCTTGCTACATTTTCTAATTGTTCTTTTTCTTTAGTGACATCAATATCACCATACCAAATTTTACCCTCTCCTAAAACAAAAATGTTTGCATTGAAATAAATCTCATTATCTGGGAATTCTTCTCTATATCCCGATTTAGAGAAAGAAATAATTCTTCCTGATAATAATTTTTCGTTTTCAAAAATCGATTCCATAATTTCTTTTTATTATTATACTCGATTTTTTAATTTAGGTTCACAAAAAAAGAGTGAATCCACTCTTTTTTTTATTTTAGAAAGTTTTTCTTAAAAGTAGCAGCTTATTACAAGCTTCAAAATTCTGTTGAATCTCATTCCACCTTATTAATACGTCCAGAGTATTTTTTGTGTTTTCTAAATCTTCTTTAAGAGCCTCGGAGAACAGATAATCTGAAGAGGTCCATAATTTTGTTTTCTTATCAAGATCTATCTGATACTCAGGCTTCTCTATATGCAAAAAAAATCTGCCATCAGCAGATTTTTTTATGTATCTTCGTCCTTTTCCCATACACTATTTATACTATGGGAACTTGGAAAAGTTTCTTCTGTATTACATCCTTTCTATAATTGCTTGTCTAATTTTTGTAGATTGCTCTAGAATGAATGCACATTTTTCATATTCTTCAATAGATTCAAAGTGTGCTATAAGTTTATCAAAAAGATCTGTGTCTCTAAACTTATATAAAGGCTGTCCTTCCATAAAAGCATCCTCGCCCATTTGAACAATGTAATCGTAAAGCTTTCTTGATTGTTCATCATAGAGCTTTTCTATACTTTTCTCTATTTCTTCTAATCTTTTTCTGTCTTCTGTGTCCATTTTGTTTTTATTTATAGGATAAATTTAATGATACTATTTTGTTATAAAAAACGATTTTTTTAAAAAATTAATTATTTTTTTTGTAATTGGTAAATATTTCATCTCCCTGAAAAATATCTCTGATTGAGAAGAATATTATTTTGTTTTTTGTTGTGTCTGTTTGCCAATCAGCATTAGGTGATTCGTCTGAGTTATTAAAGATACTACCATATCCGAGACATATAGCTAATTTTTCACCTACACCTTTTGGCCATGCAAAAAAATGATTATGTAAAATTTCTGGATATTGTAATCCGTTTTCTAATACTAAAAAATGACATTCTTCTAGAATTTCACCCGATTTTATAAATTCTGATGCAAATACTCCACGTCCATGAATATCTGAATCATCTACATATATTTTACTTGATCTATATAACATGTTAATTATAGTGAAAAAGATCAAAAGTTTCCTTGAATCAGATATATAAAATAAAAATAATAGTATGAATCACATATTATCAATGGATGGATTCCTATTTGAAGATGAGAATAGCTTTAATTTCACCCAGAACGATTTTTCTCATGAACAAATTATTGAATCTATAGAATATCTAAATTCTAATGATGATCAATTACTAGAGGCATGGTATAATACAATTTTAGATTTTGCAGCTCTTGTACCTGGAGTAGGATCAGTAGCAGAAGGTATTAATTTAGTTTCTTATGCTAAGCAAGGCGAATTTCTTCTTGCTGGACTTTGTGCAATTGGTCTAATTCCATTATTTGGACAATACATTGGAGCAGGAGGAACTCTTCTTGTTAAAGCACTAGGAAAAGGTGTGGGAATAGGAGCGGGAATTCTTAAGCCATTAATTAATGGAGTTGCTAAATTCTTTCCTAAAATTGCTAAATTCTTAAAAGGCTCTAAATTTTTAGCTAAATTCTCTGGTATTGCACCATTTGTTGGAAAAATGCTAGGGTCTTTAAAATCATTTGTACTTAATGGAGGATCTAAATTGGTAGCTCTTAGTAAAGATGCTGGAAAAATTAAAGCTTTAAGAGGAGTAACAACTGAAATTAAATCTGGAGTAAAAGCAGCTAGCTGGGTAACAGGGGTTTCTACAAAAAGCGCACCTACAACTCAACCTACATATGTTGGATACGGATCGGAAACACCTCAACAAGCACAAATTCCAGTACCTAAAGAAGCTTACATGAACTATCAAGGTACTCCTTTAAAAAATATTAGACCTTATACAGATACTGAAATTTCTCAAGCAGAAATGGCTCAGGATTGGGATACTTACCTTAATTAATAAAAACTACAAACCCAAGATCGCTCTTGGGTTTTTTGTGTAGTAGGGTTTAGATTTTTTCTCCACAATTTGGACAGAATTTCCAAGATTGCTTTTTAGATCTTGTTCCGCAATTTGTACAGTAGTTTCTAAGTGTAGAAACCTCAACTGGTTTTTGTGACTCAGGAAGTAATTTGATAGTAATAGAACTTGTAGCAAATGTGCTAAAATTTCCATTTACTGTTTCAAATAATTGATCGCTTGAATCACCCTTTTCAATTCTACCTGTTTCAACACTTTTAGATCTACAAGAATTAACCCCTATAGAATCATTAGTAACACTGGACATTGTAAAAAGATTATTTACTGTAGTACCCCCAAATGGATAGCTGTAAGTATCATACAATGTACCTGATACATATCCAGTATG
>Ga0181349_1001135_pt1 | contig 11397 bp, 4 predicted proteins | sample Su13VDMM110SD_FD_130106 | JGI IMG/M metagenome (GOLD analysis project Ga0181349, IMG submission 130106) | Freshwater viral communities from Lake Michigan, USA - Su13.VD.MM110.S.D | ecosystem: Environmental > Aquatic > Freshwater > Lake | place: USA: Michigan | collected 2013-07-16 | reverse complement strand
CTTTCAGTACCGAATCCGTATTTACTAAAATCCATAGTAACTTCTTCTCCGTCCATACCAAATAATTGTCTGTTCTTCTTATGAGATAATTCATTTTTCTTACCCCACTCTTTATCATCATCCCATTGTTTGGTTCTACCTTTTCTTGTATATTCGTGCCAAATAACAACTTTATGTGGATGGAATAAATCGTATCCGTGGGTATATGCTCTAACGGCAATTGAAATCTCTTCACCGTGGAAATAAAATTCAGGGTCGTGTTGTACTTCATCACTGAATTGTCCTACGGTAAACGCCATATGTGCCGAGTAGAATCTTGCGGTAACAGGTTCAGTTAATTGTTGCCATCCCGGAATTGTTTCCGGTAAGAAGAAAACCGCTCCCTCAGGGATGAATCTATCAAAAGACATTCTCCAAGGTTCTTGGACTCTACCTGCGGGGTCATTATCCGGGTCAAATGAAGAAACATATCCGGTTAATAAAGGTTTTTTAAATCCTTTCTTTTGAAGTTGTTTAACCATCTTGATTAAGGTGTCATCCCAATCTTTTTCGAATCTCATATGAGAGTCAATTTGAAGTGTATACTCTTCACCTTTATATAATTGTTGTACTTGATTTCTAGCCCAACAAACACCTTTTGATTCTGTGTATAAAACATCTACAACTCTGAATCGTTTATCTCCTTTGAATTCGTCTAAGTTATCAAAACCATCTTCCGGATGATATTGACGACAAATTCCGATAATCACATTTTTTGGTCTTTTAGCATTCTCCAACATTGATTTAATTGTTGGGATAAGTTGGGGGTCACGATAGGATGCTATCTGTACAAATATCTTCATATATTTCTTGTTTTATAGAAAATATAATGAATAGAATTAAAATATAAATAATTTTATTTAATTATTATGGTGTTATCAGTTGTTATTTTTATTGTATAATATTTACTCATTTTTTATTTTCATTTTATAATAATTTTATTGTAAAATAGGTTCATCAATGGATGCTTGAGATATAAATACTTTATTAGTTGGTGTTATTTTAATCTTTTATTACTCTTACTGAAAAACCTATCGTTTTAGTTCCGGTGTTTCTGAACATATCGACGTAATTGTAACCCAAGACTCGAGCCCATGCGGTTACAGTGCTGAATTGTGTTGTACTCCACCACGTACCTATGTAGGTTTTATTAGTTTGAAAATTCCCATCATTACCTCGAACCCCCCCTGGAAGAGCTGTAAAACCACTCTCATTAGTCGCACCTTGATTAGGGGAGGTCCAACGACAAAAACTGGTTTCTTTCAGTTTTCCACCAGCAACAGATGTTCCACCTAAAAACGTAGTTAATGTAGTCCATTCTGCATCTGATGGTATATGATAACCTAGTGGTGCTAATCCCCTCGGGTCAGTTACTGCATACCAATTATATAACTTACCATATGTTACACCATTTAATGAGTCATTGTTATAATAACACCAAGCTCCGGTAGTTAATCCTGACCATACAGCAGGGTTAGTTACTTCAGGAATAACATTTCCATTTCTATATGTTGACACATTTAAATTACATTTTGCCCACGTTTGAGTTCCAATTACCACATCCTGAGCAACACAATTTGGACAAGGTGTTTTAGTTGGTGTAGGAGTAGTTGTTTTTGTAGGTGTTGGTGTAGTTGTTTTTGTAGGTGTTGGTGTTGGTACTAAGGGATGTCTATAATCATATATTAAGTATGTATAGTTTGATTGTGTAGGAATAATGTCATAGGTAAAAGGAGTGGCTCTCCAGGTATTGGATACTAACTGTGAATTTACAATCAGAGTTGCATTAGCAAGTATAGTTGAAAGTTGCGCGGATGTATATTCTACTGATGAAATCAGATACCAAAACTTATCACCAATTAGGGGATTAAATGAAAGATAACCGGGGAAACCGGCAATGTCTTGTGTTATTGTTATTGTGTCCCCATCAACAGGTGTTATGGGACTTCCTGGTGCCAATAGTAGTCGTAAGAATAAAGAAGGTTGTGTTACAGTCAATGAACCACCACTACCAAAATACCAAGAACCCGGTGATTGATTACTGGAAAAATCAAATGATGGGGCTTGGAATTGTTTTCCGGCATCTTCAGGATTATTAAGAACTACCGCTATCATATAATTTGGTGTTCCAGGTTTTGTTGGTGTTGGTGTAGGCGTTTGGGTAGGTGTTCGTGTTGGAGTTTGGGTAGGCGACGCACCCGGTGTTCGTGTTGGGGTTACAGTTCTCGTAGGTGTGTTTGTTGGAGTTACAGTTCTTGTGGGTGTATTTGTAGGAGTTTTAGTCATTGTTGGTGTTGGTGTTGGTGATGGACAAGGGATACTTGGACACGTATTACAACTATCAAAATCTCTATTATCAAAAAATACAGTTGGTGGTTTTGAATTATCTATTTCAAGTAAAGAATAACAATACCCATTATTCGCTAAAACAACATCACCCCTCACTAATATATCCGGAACTAACATAATTCCCTCAGTAGTAATATTAGAACAACAATTAATTACTATCCAAGAAGTATAACGTATTTCTGGACAAGGGAGACCGGCACTTGCTATACACGTTTCACATCTTTCAAAATCCCTACCACCAAAAACTAAATCTGGTCGACCTTCTGTGGTTCTATTTAAAGTATAACAATACCCATTATCCGCTAAAACAACATCACCCTCACCGAATATTGCCGGAACTGACATAATTCCCGGAGCAGTATAAGGACAACAAGCAATTACTTCCCAAGTTTTATAAGTTATTGGTGGACAAGGGTTAGCTCCACCTAAACACGTATTACAATCACGTCTTGGTCTATCAAAACCTACAGTTGGTTTTCCTATTGTAATTTCTTTTAAAGTATAACAATTCCCATTAGTCGATAAAACAACAGTACCCACACCGTATATTGCCGGAACTGACATAATTTGCTCCTCAATAGTATAAGGACAACAAGTAGATACTATCCAAGTTTGATAAGGTGTTGTTGGTGTAACAGTTCTCGTAGGTGTGTTTGTTGGAGTTACAGTTCTTGTAGGTGTATTTGTAGGAGTTTTAGTCATTGTTGGTGTTGGTGTTGGTGTTGGTGATGGATATATAAAAATAACTGGTTTAGAATTTGGACTAATACCACCAATACTACATTTTTGACGAATTCTTACATAAACAGTACCTGATGTTATACGTGGAGAAAAGAGGTGTGGTGATGATTCACAATCACTTGGTTGTGGTTGAGTTAATTCCCAATTTACATTATCATAAGAATACTCCATAATAATACTTTCACAATTTGGAGACGGTGTAAAATAAACAGTTAACGTTCCTTTAATTTCTTGAACAACTCTATCAATTTCCGGAGCTAAACAAACCGGTGAAATTGTTGGCGTATTTGTTGGAGTTATTGTTGGAGTTACGGTTCTTGTTGGAGTATTTGTAGGAGTTATCGTTGGAGTTATTGTTGGAGTTATTGTTGGAGTTACGGTTCTTGTTGGAGTATTTGTTGTCGTATTTGTTGGTGTATTTGTTGGCGTATTTGTTGGAGTTATTGTTGGAGTTACGGTTCTTGTTGGAGTTATTGTTGGAGTTATCGTTGGAGTTACGGTTCTTGTTGGCGTATTTGTAGGAGTTATCGTTGGAGTTATTGTTGGAGTTATTGTTGGAGTTACGGTTCTTGTTGGCGTATTTGTAGGAGTTATCGTTGGTGTTATTGTTGGTGTATTTGTTGGAGTTATCGTAGGAGTTACAGTTCTTGTTGGTGTATTTGTAGGAGTTATCGTTGGTGTTATTGTTGGAGTTATCGTTCTTGTAGGTGTTATCGTAGGAGTATTTGTTGGTGTATTTGTTGGTGTATTTGTAGGTGTTTGAGTTTGGGTTGGCGTAGGTGTTGGAGTTGGGTATGTCCCTGTCAACGTATTTGATATAGTTGGACCACCTACTGAACAAACTTGTATTACTCTAAAATACACTGTCCCGGTTGTAATAGATGGATGTCCAAAAAATCTTGGGGAAACACAACTTCCTGTACTACTAAACCAATTAATCCCATCTGATGAGATTTCTGTAGTTATTGACGTACAAGATGGTGAACTTGTGAAAAAGTAAACCCAATTTGTTCCTGTATTAAATACAACATTATTTAATGTAACAGGACATTGAATTGTTTGTGTTGGTGTATTTGTAGGAGTATTTGTTGGCGTATTTGTTGTCGTATTTGTTGGGGTTATCGTTGGAGTTACGGTTCTTGTTGGTGTATTTGTTGTCGTATTTGTTGGTGTTATTGTTGGAGTTACGGTTCTTGTTGGCGTATTTGTTGGTGTTATCGTTGGAGTTATCGTATTTGTAGGTGTTATCGTAGGAGTTATCGTTCTTGTAGGTGTTATCGTAGGGGTATTTGTTGGTGTATTTGTTGGTGTATTTGTTGGTGTATTTGTTGGTGTATTTGTTGGAGTTATCGTAGGAGTTACAGTTATTGTTGGCGTATTTGTAGGTGTTATCGTAGGAGTATTTGTTGGAGTTATCGTTGGAGTTATTGTTGGAGTTATGGTTATTGTTGGTGTATTTGTAGGGGTGTTAGTTGGTGTATTTGTTGGAGTTATCGTAGGAGTTACAGTTCTTGTTGGTGTAATGGTGTTAGTCGGTGTACTTGTTGGTGTGTTAGTCGCAGTTTGAGTAGGTGTAATTGTATTTGTTGGCGTTATCGTAGGTGTTATCGTTGGAGTTACAGTTCTTGTTGGTGTGTTTGTTGGCGTTATCGTTGGAGTTACAGTTCTTGTTGGTGTATTTGTTGGTGTTATCGTTGGAGTTATTGTTGGTGTATTTGTAACAGTATTTGTAGGAGTTACAGTTCTTGTTGGTGTATTTGTAGGTGTTTGTGTTAGAGTCTGAGTTGGAGTTACAGTTCTTGTTGGTGTATTTGTAGGTGTTTCACTTGGAGTCAGTGTTTGGGTCGCAGTTTGTGTTTGAGTCTGTGTTGGAGTTATAGTATTAGTTGGTGTATTGGTTGGTGTTGTTGTTGAGGTAGGTGTCGGGGTTGGAACAATATTATTTATTGAACATAAAACACCTGTTTCAGGAATGTAAATATCATACATACCATAAACATAATTTGAGATATAATAATATGGTAAAGTTACCGTACCAATATTAATTGTTCCACCTGTTGATGGGTAATAAGTAATATTAGCGGAATAACCGTCATAATTGTTTGTCGTTATTGTAAAAGTATATTCCATAATTTAAGTTAATATTCCTCCATCTTGTATTGACCAACCGTATGTTGTGGCTAAAGTTGTCCTTGCAGCTAAACCAGCTGATGTGTATCTTACACCACCGAAGTGAATTTGTATTCCCGGTTTTGGATTTTTTGTTACCCATCCATTATAAATATTATCTAAATTTGACGGGAAAAAATTAATGAATGTTTTCCCCATCATAAAGTAATAAAAATTTGTAACACCCGATATATTCCAATTTCCTAAATTTTGTTTAAAGTATAAAGAATTATAAAACATAGCACCCATATTAGTCACATTTGAAACATTCCAATTTCCTATTGGTTGATTAAATTGTGAATTAATAAACATATATTCCATATTCGTAACCTTTGAAACGTTCCAACCCGACAATGGTTGATTAAATATTGTATTATTTTGGAACATACCACTCATATTCTGAACATTTGACACATCCCAATTCCCAATTGGTTGGTTAAATATTTTATTACCTTGGAACATATAAGCCATATTTTGAACGTTTGACACATTCCATCCAGTGATTGGTTGATTAAATATTGAGTTATTTGCAAACATTCCACTCATATTTTGAACGTTTGACACATCCCAAACACCAATTGGTTGATTAAATATTGTGTTACTTTGGAACATACCGCTCATATTTTGAACGTTTGATACACTCCATCCAGTGATTGGTTGATTAAATATTGTGTTACTTTGGAACATACTGCTCATATTTTGAACGTTTGACACATCCCAAACACCAATTGGTTGGTTAAATATTGAGTTATATGCAAACATATAACTCATATTCTGAACATTTGACACATTCCATCCAGTGATTGGTTGGTTAAATATTGAGTTATATACAAACATACCACTCATATTTTCAACGTTTGACACATCCCAAACACCAATTGGTTGGTTAAATATTGAGTTATATGCAAACATATAACTCATATTTGTTACATTTGAAACATTCCATCCAGATAATGGTTGGTTAAATTGTGAACCATTAAACATATAACTCATATTAGTAACACTTGATATATCCCAATTAGATATATCTTGGTTAAATTGTGAACCACCAAACATATAAGTCATATTTGTAACATTTGAAACGTTCCAACCAGATAATGGTTGGTTAAATGGTGTGCTACCAAACATATACGCCATATTGGTAACATTTGAAACATCCCAATAACTTAAATCTTGATTGAATTGTGAATCACTAAACAACGCTTCTAAACTAGTAAAATTGGATATATCCCATAATTCAATATTATTTATTCCGCTCAACACATAACATTCACTAAACATATATGAAATATCCGTTAAGTTTGAAGTGTCTAAAACATCACTTACCGTAGATAAATCTAAATTATAGCAACCATTAAATTGCCCTCCACCATCTATTAATTTCACATCACCCCACTGTTGGACACTTAAAAATTTACCATAATCTCCTGTATAATATTGCATACTAAAACCATTAATCACACCAATCATAGTAATAGTATATGTTCCTATTACGTCATAAGTGTGTATAAGTTCAGGTTGGTCCCAAGTGGTAATTGTGTCCGTTTCACCATCACCCCAATCAATTATAAAATCAAAAGTCCCTGAAAAGTCTAAAACAATACCTATTTGATTGTTTGAGGTAAATCCAAATTCATCAGTTCTCCAAGTTGATATAAAAGGGGCAAATGTACCCCCACTAAAATCACAAGGTGGTGGTGGATAATATAAAATACAAGTTTTATTAAAAATGGGTATGTATATAGTATATGTCCCATAATAATAATCTGTATTATAACTGTATGGTAATAATTGTGAACCTAAATTAATTGTTCCACCAGTATATGCGGAATAAGTTATTTCTCCAATATATCCGTTATAGTTTGTCGTTGATATTTCAAAAGTTTTCATATTAAATTCCTCCTCCATCAGTTATTGTCCAACCATACCCTCCACTTATGGTTGAACCAGTTAGTATATTTTTACCTGCTTGTCCGCCTGATATTGTATAATTAGCGGTACCAAAACTAATATTTCTTCCTGTACGTGGATTTTTAGTTGACCAACCACTGTATATTGCGTCCAAGTTTGTTGTTGATAAGGTTAATGGTGTTTTTCCAAACATAAAGTTAGTAAAATTTGTAACACCTGATATATTCCAATTTCCTATATTTTGATTAAAAAATGAGTTAGGAAACATACTTGTCATATCAACAACATTTGAAACATTCCATCCGGATAATGGTTGATTAAATGTGGACGATTGAAACATACTTGACATATCAACAACATTTGAAACATTCCAATTATCAATAGGTTGATTAAAAGATGAGTCACTAAACATACTTGACATATCAACAACATTTGAAACATCCCAATTACCAATCGGTTGGTCAAAAACCAAATTATAGTAAAACATATAAGACATATCACCAACATTTGAAACATTCCATCCGGATAATGGTTTATTGTATTGTGAACCTCCAAACATATTTTGCATATTAATAACCTTTGAAACGTCCCAATTATTAATAGATTGATTAAATAGTGCACTAGAAAACATACTTTGCATATAAACAACATTAGAAACATTCCAACCTGATAATGGTTGATTAAATGGTGTGTTAACAAACATTGATTGCATATTTATCACTTTTGAAACATCCCAATTATTAATATCTTGATTAAATGAATTACAACCTTGGAACATACCATTCATATACTGAACCTTAGATACATCCCAATTTCCTATTGGTTGATTAAACGGTGTACTGGTAAACATATAACCCATATCGGTAACCTTTGAAACATTCCATCCAGATAATGGTTGGTTAAATGGTGAATTCGAAAACATATTATTCATATTTGTAACACCTGAAACATTCCAAACACCTATTGGTTGGTTAAAAATTGTGTTAGATGCAAACATATTTTGCATATAAACAACATTAGAAACATTCCATCCCGTGATTGGTTGATTAAATATTGTATTATTTTGGAACATACCAATCATATTCTGAACCTTAGATACGTCCCAATTCCCAATTGGTTGGTTGAATGATGAATATCTAAACATCTCACTCATATTAAGAACATTAGAAACATTCCATCCAGATAATGGTTCGTTGAATGGTGTTAGACTAAACATACCTTGCATATTTGTAACGCCTGAAACATTCCAATTACCAATAGGTTGATTAAAAGATGATGCCTGATAAAACATAGCTCCCGTTGAAGTAACCTTACTAACATTCCAACCTGATAATGGTTGATTAAATGGCGTTTGTCGGAACATACTTTGCATATTAAAAACCTTTGAAACGTCCCAATTATTAATATTTTGATTAAATTGTGATAAATAAAACATACCGCTCATACTAACAACATTTGAAACATTCCAACCTGATAATGGTTGATTAAATGGTGTATTATTAAACATATCTTGCATATATGTAACACCTGAAACATTCCAATTATTAATATTATCATTAAAATTGCTTCTAAAAAACATACTATTCATATTTGTAACACCTGAAACATTCCAATTATTAATATTATTAATAGTAGTAATATTGGTACAATCAACAAACATATAAGTTAAATCTGTTGATAGATTTAAATTTGGTGTATCTGTTACACCGGTTAATGTTAAATTAGAACATCCATAAAAATAGAATGGAGCTGCGTTTAAAAGAGTAAGACAACCCCACTGTTTTATTTCTCTTATTTTAAGTTTACTTATACTTGTAGGTACGGAATAAAACGACCAACCATTAGTGATTCCTTCTATTGTTACAGTATAATCATCTGGAGTTGTATATGTGTGTGTTCTATTTGCGTAAGAGTTGATTGAAGTATTTCCATCTCCCCAATCAATTGTTCCCGAATATATTCCACTAACAACATATGGTAATGTTATACTTTCAGAAGGTGATGTTGTTCTCCAAACTGAAATAAACGGTGTAACCGATGTTGGTGTCATCGTAGGTGTAGGAGTTGGAGTTGGAGTACTAACATCAATCCCACTAAAATCACAAGGTGGTGGAATTGTTGTTGTTGGAGTTATTGTTGGTGTTACAGTATTTGTAGGAGTAACTGTTGGTGTTTGAGTTAAAGTAGGTGTTACGGTTGAAGTCGAAGTTGGAGTTAGTGTTGACGTAGGTGTATTAGTTGGTGTTACGGTTGAAGTCGAAGTTGGAGTTAGTGTTGACGTAGGTGTTTGAGTTTGTGTTACGGTTGGAGTATTTGTTGGTGTCTCAGTCGGGGTTTGTGTTGGAGTTGGTGTGGGTGTGGGTGTTGGACAAAGATAAAATGGGTTAATATTAAAACAATCATTACAACTTGCAATAGATGTACTCATCGACAAATATGAATAAGCATTTGGAGAACTAAAACTAGGTACCGATGTTGCACAACCTGTGAAACCATCAACTTGAATAAAATATATACCCGATAATGGTGAATATGAAAAAGGGATATTTGCAACTATAAATTGATTTAATGGGTTACAACAATCTTCAAAATAACCAACAATTGATGGTAATGTTGGTGTTGGTGTAGGTGTTCCTGACGGTGTTTGACTTGGAAACGGACAAGTGTTGTCAACGCAAGGAGACCCCGTTGAGTATGTTACCGGACCACCAAAAACATTAGGGTCTTTACCACAAACATAAATTACAGAATACGGACCTATTTTATATGTATATTCAAATCCATCACAATCAGTGTAACCATAACTTTCACTAGCGGCAGTATCATTAACAAATGTAATACAATTACAAGAAATATTTGTTGGAGTTACCGTTGGTGTTGTTGTAATTGTTGGGGTTGGGTTGGGGGTGATACAATTGAGTACTTCAAAATATTCACATCCAATAGAATCCGTAATCGAAACTATTAATTGTGTCGATGGTTGTAATAATGTTGGAACCGTTACAGTTACAGGTGCTGAGACAACTCCGGTTGCAACAACAGAACAATTTGAATACGAAATATCACAAATTGTGATATTATATGGTGAGTGTCCCGATAAGCTTGTTATTTGTATTACTTGCATCTAATTTACATCATTACTTAATAAGTATTTAAAAACTTATTATAATCACTAATCCGTCTCCACCTCTACCACCTCTTCCTCCAGTAGTACCTGTGCCACCACCACCACCGCCTGAACCAATACCACCATTTCCACCATTACCTCCTGTAGAACCGGCAACAGCATTACCTCCTCCGGCTCCTCCTGTGGAAAAAAATGGTTTATACGATGTAAATCCGTCACCACCATTTCCTGCTGTGGTTCCTGAAACAGTTGCTTTTGTCCCACCTGATATTAAGGGTGATATTGATGTTGCTAAAATAGAACCTCCTAAAGATGAAGGGTCACCTGAACCTCCACCTCCCGGACAAGTTATTTGAGATGTTAATGGAGTTATGTTAGGAGGTGTAGTTGATGCTGCACTACCTACAGCAGTAACTCCTGCAGTATTAATAAAGTTTGCTAAACATAGAAAATTAATATTCGCTTGTCCCGGTGCAGGTTCTCCAGCGGCACTACTACCTGTTGTTCCTCCTGCAGCTCCTGCTGTTCCTGAACCTGCTATTGAACTTGCAACCCCTATCGCAGGTGTTAGTGATACGAAACTTCTTGTTCCTGAAGTACCCGCAGCACCAGCTGCTCCTCCAGTACCACCTGTACCTACTTGTACGTATAACGTATCTTGTAATTGTTGTGCGTTGAATAGAGTTCTTGACACTCCTCCTGAAGCTCCTCCTGTTGAATATGCTGTTACTGTTGAATTAGCTCCTCCGGCCCCACCACCGCCTCCACCAATACATATTATGTAAATATAGTTACATTTTCTTGGTTTTTGCCAAGTTTGCCAAGCGTTGGTGGTTCCGTTTGTGTAGAATATTTGTATGTCTTGTCGACTATTTGGTATGTTAAATAAATCTATCATAAATTATAAACTTGTTGTTATTATTACAAATCCGTCACCACCTCTTCCACCGTTTCCGGCATTTACTCCTATGTTAGTAGAAGTTCCACCTCCACCTCCACCACATCCGGGTGCTCCATTTCCTGCATTACCTCCGTTTGCTCCACCTACACCACCTCTACCT
>Ga0181349_1001128_pt1 | contig 11419 bp, 14 predicted proteins | sample Su13VDMM110SD_FD_130106 | JGI IMG/M metagenome (GOLD analysis project Ga0181349, IMG submission 130106) | Freshwater viral communities from Lake Michigan, USA - Su13.VD.MM110.S.D | ecosystem: Environmental > Aquatic > Freshwater > Lake | place: USA: Michigan | collected 2013-07-16 | reverse complement strand
GGCACCGCCTGGGGGAAGCCCTGGCCGCCCCAGCCGGGGGGCGTCGGGGGCGCCGCGGCGTAGGCCCCGATCCCCCCGCGAAAGGTCGGCTGCCCGGCTTCCATCGGCATCGTGCTGTTTACACCCATGAACGGCCGGTTTTGGCCCGCCGCCGGATGACCCGCCGGGAAGCCCACCACCGAACGCGGCTGCGCGCCGGGCGGCGTCTGGAAGCCGATCGCCCCGAAGCCCACGGGCGCCTGAATGTCGCCCGCGTTGCCGGCGCGCTGCGCGGCCTCCTGCGGCGTCTCCGGGCGCGGCGTCGGCGTCGGCCGGCTGCGGAGCTGCGGGGTCGCCCATTGGGTCGCCGCCCGCGCCTGCTGGCCCGGCTGCTGCTGCTGCCCCTCGGGGCGCGGTTCGGCGTAGGACATCGCCGGGGGCGGCGCCGTGGCGCCGTAGTCCATGATCGGACCGCCGACCGGCGCCATGATCGCGCCAAAGCCGAAGCTGTCCGCGGACATCGGCGCGCCGCCGAGCGGGGTGCGGATCGCGTCACCGCTGACACGGCCGAGGGGCGTCGATTGCCCCTCATGCGGGTTGTAGTCGCTCACAGACACCTCTTCGCCGCCGTAGCTGTAGGCGTAAACGGTCGGATCAACCTGCCGAAAAGTCGGGGCCATCGCCATAGGGTTGCTCAAGCGACCCCCCGGACCAGACCGTAGGCGATCCCGGCCAGGAAGCGCACCGCGGCCGCGCGCGTGGGGTTGTCCACGACCTTGCGGCCCTGGTACTCCGGGTTCCAGTCGGCCATCTGCTCGCCCAGCCAAACGGCCAGCTCATCGGCCGAGGCGCACTTGGGGGCGTGCTTCTGCGCTTTCTCCAGGAACTCCCCGATCCGGCTCAACAGCCGCATCAGCTCAAAACTCATGCCGCCCCCTTCGCGCCCCGCGCGCCCTTCTTCTTGTCGTTGAAGTACCACAGGGCGCCGCCGCCGATGGCGAGGGCCAGCCAGAGCTTCGGGTTCTTGTAGAACGGCGTGGACTCGTCACCGAGCGCGCCCGCGTCATCGCCCGCGTCATCGCCCACAAGCTCGGCCTCTTCGGCGCTGACGGGGCCCTGATCGGCGTCCGGGCCCATCGGCGCCATCGCACCGCCCTGTGCGACCATGCCGTTCGGGAACGCTTGGAAGGCTCCGCTTTGCATCTGGTCGTAGTAGCTGCCACCGACCGCCGCGGCGCTCGGGGCGAAGGTAGCCTCCTGGCCCGCCGGCTGAAACCGGCCTGGCACCGCGCGGCGGGAGAGCCAGAAGTGAACGCGCCGAGCCACGATCTGCTGGTACATCTCGGGCACCTGCACCTGGCTCATGCCCATCTGCGTCGCTTGATCTACGCCGACGCCGAGCTGCAGGGCCCGCTGGGCCTCGGGGAGCACGCGGTCAACGTAGGTCTTCACCGCGGCGGGGCTCAGGCCGCGCGGCACGGCCGGGCCGCCCATGCTGACGAAGGCCTGCTCCTGCAGCCGGGCCTGCGCGACGGGCGCCACCTGGAGCTTCTTTTTCTTGTTCAGGTTCAACGCGCCGACAAGGCGCTGCTGCCGCGCAGTCAGCTCCTTTCCCTTGCCGGTACGCCGGTCGATCCGGCGCTTCATCACGCGCTCGATCCGACGCAGGCGCTTTTTCGCCATGTTGATCTGGATCTCGTAGAACCGGATCCGGCGCTTCGCCGTGCGCGGCTGGCTCTTGCTCAGGGTCCGCTTGGTGACGCGGATCTTGCTCTCCAGCTCCTTGATCTTGGACTTGAGCCGCTTCACGTTGCCGGCCGTGGCGCGCCAGGTCGCGAGCACCGCCGCGGTGGCGGCTACTGCCGCCACCGGGGCTGCGACGATCGAGGCCCCGACAAGTGAGGCGGTCCCCACCGCGGCAAGCGCTGAAGCACCCACCGCCGCGCCCGCGCTTCCGCCGACCAGAGCACTGCCACCGACCAGCGCAGCGCCCCCAGCGGCCGCGCCTGCGCCGCCGCCCGCCGTGGCGCCGAAGCTCCGCTCCAGCGCGCCCAGCTCGGCCTCGACGCCCGCAAGCTCCATGCCCAGCCCGGCCAGGCTCCGATCCGAGAACGCACGGGCCATCGGGCCGGGGTGCTGAAATGCAGGGTACATGCACGACTCCAGAGGGCGCTCGCCCGTTCAGATCAGCCCAGCCAGCTCCGCCGCCGCGGCGTAGTACCAGATCAGGTTCCGCTCGGGCTGACCCCGATCGGCGCAGGTGTAGGCTTCGCGCCAAAGCGCAAACTCAGTAAGATCAACCTTGTGGGAGTAGACGGTGGACTCGGCGCGTTGGGTCCGCCCGTGCTGCTCCTCTTGGATCGCCGCGAGGATGTTCGCGCCGTGCTCCAGCACCAGCATCAGCTTCGGATCGCGCGCCGTCGCCGCGCGCCAGCCGCCCGCGGCCTTGTTGCGCTCGTCGGCCCGGGACATGAGCTGCGCCCGTTGGTGCGCCCGCTCGATGGTCTTCCGGTTGATCCACTCCGGTACTTCTGCCCCTGCTGCTCCCATACCTACCCCCATACTTTGCGGATCGTCCGCCGTGTCGCTTCTGCCACAGCCCCGATGACCAGACCCGCGATCACCGCGGGGATCAGGGCCCTCGGGTGTAACCGTCGCCCGATCTCGCCGCTCACGTCCACCCAAAAAGGCGGCGCCGCCGCGGGAGGGGCGGCGGGGCTCAGGTCAGGACCGGCCAGCTCGGGGAGGACGACGCGGCCGTTCTTTTTCTTGATGTCCACCACGTCCCAGCCGAGCGGAACCCCCCGAATGGTCGGCTCCGCCGAGCGCCATTCAGACGGGGTGAAGGCGGGCCAGCCGATCCGCATGTAGATGTGACTCCACTTCACCCCCGAAGGGTACGGATCGCCCTCGACCCAGCGGATCATGTTAGACCCGCGGTTGCCGCTGATCACGAAACGCCAAGGCAAACGCAGGCTCTCGCACAGCGAGGCGAGCAGAAGCGCCATGTCGTCGCAATCGCCGTATCGAACCTTGAGCGTGTAGAACGGGTCTTGAAGCCGCTCACCCGGCTCGTTGACGTAGTAGACCTCGTGCTGTACCCAGCGCAGCAGCGCCGCGGCCTGCTTCTCGTAGGCGCGCGGGGGCGCCTTTGCCTCGCGCAGAATGTCCACGGCGACCGTTGCCATGCGCGGGTCGCGTCCGGCCTCGACGGCGATCTGACGCAGGGCGGAGATCCGGCCGCGGTCGTCGCCGTCCTTCCAGCTCGGGATATGAAAAACCTTGACCTCGCCGGCCTCAGGCAGCTCGACGCGCTCCGAAGAGAAGGCCCCAAAACGCGGCGCCGCGTCGGAATACCAGCCGTCAGGCGCCCGAACGGGCATCATCGCCCCGGCGCTCACCAGAGCACCGGACCTGCGGCCGGAGCGGCCGGCTTCGACCCCGTGGCGAACAGGGCCAGCAGGCCGATCAGCAGGACACCGCCGCCGACCGCGACGGGGATCACCCAAACGGGCAGCCGCTTGTTGCCGCCCTTGCCGCCCTTACCGCCCTTTTTGGGCGGCGCCGCCGGGTCATCCGGGCCCGCATATGGCACGAGAGCCGTAGGGTAGGCGGGTTGAAAGCGCAGGCCGGTAGGGTACATAAAAACCTCAGCGGCTCCATGCTAACCGAAAACGCCGGGGTTGTGTCCCCCGGCGTCTGGTCGTTTCGTTACCTACCTACCTACATCACGCGCCGCGCGACTCGGCTTGTCCCCCGGCGAGGCCCCGGACATAGCGGATCGCCTCGACCCAGCAGAACACCACCGCCGGGATGACAAAGGGGCCCCAAACCGCGAGCACCAGAACGATGACGCCCCAGGGCGGCCAGCCGCCCCCGGCTGCGGCCGGCTCAGGCACGGGGCGCCCGCTTGCGCGCCTTCGGCGCCGACAGCAGCTCGGCCGGGAGCTTGAAGGTCGCGGTCAGGTACTCGCAGATCCCGTCCATGCCCTGCACGCCCCGCGGCGCCGCCAGCTCGGGGGCCAGGAACATGCGGGTCGCCGCCTCCTCCAAGGTCGGGGCGTACTCCGCCGACTGCATCATCGGGAAGTAGCGCGCGCGGGTGGATTCGCGAAGCAGGCCCTCCGCCGAGGCGCGATCGGCCGCGCTCGTGTCCTCGGGGATCTGCGCGAGGCCGCCTTGCACCTCCATTTCCTGCGCCTGCATGGCCCGCAGATAGGCCGGGTTCGGCCGGCGCCGCGTCACCGTCAGGGCGATCCAGCCCACGGGTAGCTCCAGATCGTCGCCAGGATCCACCGTCGCCAGGTCGTCATCCGTCGCGGCCAGGCCGCTGACATCGCACTTCAGATCGTCGTCGTTGTCGCTCACCAAGCACCCCCCACCGGCCCAACCGGCCGGATCCCTTTCGCGTAGTCCGAAGCCTTCGGGTCGATCAGAACCCAAGGCGCGTTGATCGTGTCCGCCGGGTCAGGCGACCCGTACATCTGCTGAACCCGCACCGAATCAAGCACCCGCTGGACATCGTGCGGCCGCGCGTCCGGGTGCGCCTCGACGAAGAGCCGCCGCGTCTCGTCCTCGTTGTACTGCGACAGCGGGACGCAGAAGGCCCACTGTTTCCAATCGGCCACGGTGGCGTCGTAGAAGGCCCGGTCGTCGGGGTGCGTGATTGCGCTGGGGCGGAACACCCGCCAAAGGCTGTCCAGCTCGCCGGGCCCGTCGCCCAGCTTCTCCAGAGCGGCCGACACCGGCCCCATGTGGCTCGCGCTCGCGACGGAGGCGATGTGCTCCGCCATGATCCGGGCCCAGCGCCGGGCTTGGTGCGTGTCACCCGTCCATCCCCGCGCCCCGTAGCAGGGTACGGCGGTCCACAGCGGGAGGAGCGTGTCGAACACCAGCCGGGTCAAGCCTTGCCCCCGAAGTACCGCCATCATGGCCGGGCCGTTCCCCGACATCGAAGCGGTCAGGTTGTCCACCAGGCCGCCGTCCCACTCGGCCTTTTGCATCTCGCTGAGCCCGTCCGGGCGGGGCTGGCGGAACCGACCCCACCAGTACAGAAGCAGCATCGACCACGCTTCGCGGCCTGCGGCCAGCAAGCGCGCGCTCTCGCCGGTGCTGACCTCGCCCAAGGACTGCGCGGGATACGGGGGGTGCGGGTGCGGGCTCTCCGGCGGCTTGGGTGACGGCTGCCCGGTGGCTCGCTCCCCGACGCGGTACTCGTGCGGGGCGTGTGCGTCGATTGGGGCCCCGGTGAAGCTAAAAGCCTCGGGGGCTTGCGTGAAGGCGCGGCGCTCTGCTGCGGCCCATCTCGCACTCAGGCCGGGCAAACGCTCGTAGCTGGCGCCCTGGTCCGGCTCATCCCCAAGGGACGGGCCCTCATCTGTCCGAGCGCTGACAGCGCCGGCCAGGAGCCGCACCAAGTCGGCAATCTCCGCCGGGCTGCCCTCAAAATGCACCTTCATGCCGTCCTCCCCGCGGGCCCTCGCCCGCCTTTTTGCTCAAGTCCCATAGTTCAGCTCCGCCGGCACCAACGGCGTCGCCTGCAAGCAACGGACCACCCGCTGCAGGAACGCCACGTCATCGCCCGAAGCCTCCAGAACAGCGACCCGCAGAGACACCTGCTGAATGTAGTACCAAATCCGCTCTTCCTGCTGGATCGCCAAGAACACGACCGCTGCCGCGTTCTCGTCGTCCGCTTGGCGGATCTGCGGCACCAGGGCGCGAAGGGCCCCCTTGGCGATCCGCATGTCCTCCGCGCTCAGCTTGTCGTCGGGCCCGATCTGGACCGCCGCGGCTTCGGCCGGCGGTGCGAGCTGGGCCGGGCCCTGCCCCACGACCACCGGGGCCGGCGGGGCTGCCCCGACGCGCACCGCCGCGGGGGGCGGCGCGCCGACCTGCACGCTGGGCGCCGCGGGCTGCGGGGCCTGCGCGGGCGCTGCGGCGCGCGGGGCTTGCTGCTGCCGAGGCTGGGGTGCCTCGCCCTCGCCGCCGTCGTCGTCGTCCTCGTCGTCCTCGTCTTCGTCGTCCTCGTCGCCCTCGTCGTAGCCGGGCTGGTATGCCTGAGGCTGCTGCTGGATCTGTCGGGGCTGCTGCATCGGCATCGGGCGCGGCTGCGGGCCGCCCTTCGTCGCAAAGTACGCCTGCAGCACGCCCCCGGCGGCCGGAAGGACCACCTTGGCAAGCTCAAGCGCGACGCTGGGCTGCTCTTCGCCCCCGCCGCCGATCACGCGCTGCAGGGCATCTTTGGGATCCAAGCCGATGAGGCCGAGCAGGCCCGCGGCCTTCTCCAGCATCGTCTCCAGCCCGCCGCCGCTGCCGTGCGCCGCGGTCTGCGCTTTCAGCACGCCCTCAAGGCGCAGCTCCTCCAGGCGCGCCATGCGCTCTTGATGCGCCGCGTCCGCTTCGGCGCGACGGCGCAGGTTCTCCACCTCCAGATCGTGCTTGCGCTGCCGGTCGGCTTCGCGCTCGCGCGCCTCGCGCTCTTCGCGTGCGCTCTTTGCCGCGGCCACCTCGGCATCCTGCCGGCGGCGCTCGGCGGCCTCGGCCTGCACCAGCGCCAAGCGGCGGTCGGCCTCCTGCTGGATCCGGGCCTCGCGGGCGTCCGCGGCGCGGCGCTCCTCCTCCCGCCGCTGGCGGCCCTCCTCCTGTTCCTGCCTCCAGCGCTCGCGCTGATCCATCATGCGCCGATCGGCGTCGTCGCGCTCGCGCTGGGCGCGGGTCGCTGCGTCGGCCGCGTCCTGCCGGGCGCGCGCATCCTGCGCGGTGAGCATCGAGCTGAGAAAACCGGCGGTGTTGTCCGCGGCCTGGCGGCTTTGCGTCAGGATCGCGGACGTGGCTTGTGCTTGACGCTCGGCGTCCATCGCGATGATCCGCTCGTATGCGTTGCCTACGCCCATCGTGACCTGCTCCGACGTGGCCGCGCTGCGGGCCGCGAACTCTTCCTGCTGCTTGCGGAGCAAGTCGCGCTCCAGCGCGAGGCCCTGCATCTGCATCTCGACCAGCCGTTGCGTGGCCGCAAGCAGCGATTCGCCCGCGCTCGGGCCGTGCCCACCGCCACCGCCGCCCGTTGCGCCGGCGGCTTGGCCGGCGGCGGCCGCGGCCTGGGCGCGCTGCTGCTGGATCGCCATGTGCTGCGATGAGATCGGCACCTCAAACTCGTGGCCCATCTCGGTGCCGCGGGGCGTCAGCGGCCGGAAGATGAAGGTACGGTAGCCCTCCGCCTCGGACGGCATGGCCTTGGGGAAGGCCCGGATCAAGTCCTCCTCGGTGCTCCCAATCTCGATCATGCCCAAGCTGACCACCTGGCCGCGAACCCGCATGAACACGCGCAACTGCGACGCGCCGGGGTGGCTGCTGGCTTGGGTGAGCAGCGGCGACTGTTCCGACCGGCCCGGCACCGTGCGCGCCTGCTGCCCGTAGATGTCTGAGCGCTCGGCTGTGGGGTGGATCTCGGGCGGCGGGGGGAGCGTCCGATGCTGATCCACGACGGGCCGGAACGCCGGATCCTCGCCCTGACCATCGCCGTAGTAGTCCGAGCCCCCGAAGTCGTCGGGGCCTGTACCTCCCCCGAAGTCATCGAAGCCTGAGCCTGGAGCCGTCATGTATTACCTCACGGTTTGGGCGGGGTAGTAACCCCGCACCTGCGCCCGCGAAGTTATGCCCCGAGGCGGGTAGGTTCAAGCTGTACCCGCAAAACCGGACCATACTGGAAAGTCCTACTAACCCTGGGGAAATCAACGTGTCCGACGATCAAGGCATCCTGCGCCGCGCCCGCGACCTGCACCAGCCCGCCGCCGCGACGCCTGATCCGACGCCCCCGCGAGCGGCGCGGCCCTACGCTGCGCCGCTCCCCGCGCCGTCTCCGCTGCCCCGCACCGTCTGGAAGACTGCCGCAGTACCTACGCCACCGCCGCAAGCCCCGGTCGAGCTGCGCTCCCCGTTGGAACCGACGCCCCGGCGGGGCGGGCGGCCCAAAAAGGCGGGCGAGCGCCGCGACGTGAACCTGAGCTTTGTGGTGTCGCCCTCGGAGCGGGCCGCGATCCTGCAGCACCTCGCGGATCACCCGGAGATCGGCAGCCTGTCGAGCCTCATCCGAAACGCCGTGCTTGACAAGATCCCCGGCGCCCGTAGCGCCCGGCTCACCGAACAGCAGGCGCTCGCGCTGGAAGAGCACGCCGCGCTGACCCGCGCGCGGGCCGGGCACGAAAAGCGGCGCCGCAGGGCCGAAGGCGAAGATCCTACCTGACCCGCAAAAGCTAAAGGGGCCCCCGGCTTTCACCGGGAGCCCCTACAACCACACCACGGGGAGGACGACCACGAGCTTCAACGGGACCAACGCAGAGGCTCGCCCCCACCATACCACCGAAACACCAACCGTCAAGAGGATCCCCACAATGACCACCGAAGCCGTACCCAAAGCCGCGGCCAACGCCGTCCCCACGCTTCAGCCCTTGCTCACCCACGGCTTCGCCCCGCTCGTACTCCCGGCCCTGGCCGTTCTTTGGCCGCCGCACCGGGTCGAGCGCCCCGGCTTCCGCGGCCTGCTCATCTTCCCGCAGACCGAAGGGACCGGGACCGGGATCGGCTGCCTGTACGGGCTTACCTGGGGCCTCACCGAGCCCATGTGGTGCGTCGTCTACGTCACCGACGACGGTGTTTCAATGGCTTCGCCGCTCCAGGGCGACGCCGAGGCCGCCGTCATCGACCTGACCGCGATGGCCGGCGCCGCCTTCGCCCGCAAGCGCCTGGCCGACCTGGCCGCGGAGCGCGCGTAGCTGCCTGGGGGCGTGTTAGGCTTGCCTTGAGGTACTTACCCCATGCACGACGCGCCCCCCGGCCTCCCCTACGGTCAGCCCTTCGGCGTCACCGGCACCTATGAGGCCGAGCAGGCCGCCGCCTATTGGGGCGCGCCCAGCATCGGCGGCGACGGCTTCCCCGAAGAGCTGAATAGCCCGGCTTTTGCCGAGGCTGCCCGCTTCGGGGCGTTGGATACCTGCCTGCTGATCGCCGCCGTCGCTGTGGGCGCAGCGCTGGATCCGCACCTTGAGCGGGTCACCGGAGCGAAGGGCTTCGGGCCCCTGCTCGGCGCCGTCGCCGGCAACACACTGGCCGCCGGGGTCGGGGCCAAAGAGCACGGTTGGACCACCGCGGCCGGCGTCGGGGCCGGCGCCCTGGTGGCGCTCGCGCCTGCGCTGGTGGCCTTCGGCTTTGGGAAGAGCCTGACGGGCAACACGCGCACCATCCTGCTCGGGCTGTCCGCCGTTGGGCTGGGCTGGGCGTACACCCGGAAGGGGCCCGGCGATGTCTGACCAATGGCTCAGCCTCGACGACCTTGAAACCGCCCTGCCCGCCATCGCAGCAGCCGGCGTCAGCCGCGTGGCCCGCGGGGTCGATGCGTCCAGCGTCACCGATGGGGGCTTCGTCCAGGCCTACCGCTACGCCGGGGGCTCGCCCGCCATGATGCGGCGCCTACCTGCCACGTCGGGCCAGAGCTGGGCCGACCGTCGCGCGTCGTTCATCTCCCGGCACGTCGCCCAGGCCGAGGCCCAAGGCGAGCCCTGGATCGTCGGGGGCCTCCCCACGCGCCGCCTGCTCGCGCTCCTGGCCTGGGCCTACGTCCCGCCCGCCGTCCGCCGGCAGGTGATCGCGTGGCTCGACCAGGGCGCCCCCAGCGAGGCCGCCAGCCGCCCGAATGGCCGACGCAAGGCGCCCGCAGGGCACAAGGGCGAGAAGGCCCGCGCTGATCTGGCCGCCAAGGCCCGGCCGCCCGTGGCGCCCGAGCTGGCCGACGCCTTTGTGGCGCTCGTGAGGGACAGCGCGAAGAAGCGGCAGATCATCGAGGAGCACCTGTCCGCGGCCGTTCCCGCCCTGGCAGAAGAAGGCTTCCTGCAGATCGATGGTGTTCTGACCCAGCTCAGCTTTTTGGGCGCCGATTGGCCCGTATACACCGTCCGCACCACGAAGCGGGGCCGATCCGCCCTTGGCGTCATGGCCCGCGCTCGCGCCGCGCTCAGTCAGCTCGACGCGGCAGATGAGCAGCAGCGCCTCGACGCCGAGGCCTCGGCCGATCAAGTCCGGCTTTTCCGCGGGAACCCGATCGACGTAGGCGACGCCGTGCGAATGGGCGCGCAGACCGTGGCCCTCGCGCTGGATCCGCAGCACGTCCGCGCCGACGAGGTGCGGAGCATCGCCCAGCGGGGCGCCGTCCAGGGGCCGGCACACTCAGTCGGCGGCCTGCTCTACCTGACCCGGCCCGAGGGCGCCGAGGCCTTCGACCCCGCCACGCTCCGCGCCGTCGAGCTGCGGCCGGGGGTGACCGCGATCGTCGGGCTCCGCCGGTAGCCCGTCGAAAACGAGGGTGCGGCACTCCACGGCCGGGCCCGTCCGGTCTACCGAGCGCCACAGCGGCCCGCGGAACAGGACGACGACCCGGCTCGGGAGGCCCTCGGCCGCGGACCACGCGCTCTTGTTGTTCCTGCTCACCGCCGCACCGCCGAGGCCCAGCCGATGTCCCCCGTCATGCGAGCCTCAGCGGCATGATCAGCGCACAGTGATCCCCGCGACCGTCCACCGACCACAGGGACGGGTCCAGCTCGCCGCCGAAGCGCGCCACCACCTCGCGGGCGCCCGTGCGATCAAGTAGATCCAGCACCATCGCCGCGTTCAGTCCGACCGCGATCGGCTTGCCTACCAGCGTACAGGCGATCTCGTCTACCGCGTCCCCGCGCGACAGGTCCGATCCGTAGAAGCGAACACAACCGTCTGAAAACTCTACCTTTGTGCTGCGGTTGGTGTCCGCGACCATCAGGCCCACCGTCCGCAGCGCGGCCCGCAGGTGTGCCGCTTGCATCGTGGCCTTGCTCCGTAGCGACACCGGCGGCGGGATGACCAGCCGGTAGTCGGGAAAATCGCCGGGGATCATCAGCAGGACCAGGGCGGCGCCGCTGTCCGTCGTCGCCCGCAGCCGCATCCGGCTCCGGCTCAGCGTCACCACGCCGTCCCCCGCGGCCTTCGCCAGCTCCATCAGCCCCTCGACGGCCACCCGCGGCATCAGCTCGCCGGGAACCGGGGGCTCCACGTCCTCAGCCGGCACGTCGCCCCACGCCAGGCGCGAGCCATCGGTCGCTACGAAGCGCAGAAGGCCCGCCCGGTGCTCAATGTGCAGCCCGTTCAGGCCCTCGCGCGCGGTGTCGCGCGTGATCGACGACTCCACCTCGCTGAGCGCGCGCAGCAGATCGGGCGCCGATACCCGCGTGCCGCCCTCCTCCGCCCCTGGAGCCGCCGCAGGACCGCCGGGGTAGTCCAGCGCGTTCAGCGGCAGGAGGCGCACCGACGATGTGCCGCAGCGAAGCAGGGCGCCCCCGGTCGCCGTCCGGGCGGGCTGCAGCTCCAGCTCCGGCGCCTCCAGCAGCTCCAGCAGCTCCAGCAGGCGGCGCGCGCTCAG
>Ga0181349_1001127_pt1 | contig 11424 bp, 18 predicted proteins | sample Su13VDMM110SD_FD_130106 | JGI IMG/M metagenome (GOLD analysis project Ga0181349, IMG submission 130106) | Freshwater viral communities from Lake Michigan, USA - Su13.VD.MM110.S.D | ecosystem: Environmental > Aquatic > Freshwater > Lake | place: USA: Michigan | collected 2013-07-16 | reverse complement strand
TCTGCTTGCTCTCTGGCAAAATCATATTCTTGAAGGCATTCGCGAGTAATAGGAAATTTCATTATATCCTTTACATGATATCTAGTTATCGATAAGTAATCCATTTTTAATTAACCTAAATATATAATGATATACATTAGCGGTATAATCTCTTTAAGTATTCAGGCGATTATTGGAGTCATTGACTATGCTGCGATAAGCTTAAAAGTAGATTTGAAAGATGAACTTCTAAAAGACATACTAAAAGTTGAATTCCTTGTTCAGATCATTGAATTCATATTTTACATATGGCTATTTTACTACTTCAAGAAAGGCTCCCAAAATATTACTCCATTTCGTTATTTAGATTGGGGGATTACTACACCCTTGATGTTGATTACATTATCTGCTTATTTGAGTCACGATGGAACTAAAACAACCAGATTACATGATTTTTTATCTGATAATAAACACTCTGTAATAAGAATTGTCACGTTAAATGCAGCAATGTTGTTCTTTGGTTTAATAGGCGAATTTGGGTACTTAAGCGCATATACTTCTACAGCATTAGGCTTTGTTCCATTCATTCTAAATTTTAAATATATTAAAGACACATTCTTACCGGCTGGAGATATTCTAAAAAGTTTTGTATTTTACTGGTTTGTCTTTTTCTGGTCTCTGTATGGTGTTTTTGCGGTTACAAAATATACCATTAAGAATACTGGTTACAACATTCTAGACATATTTGCCAAGAATTTCTTTGGTGTCTTTCTAGCATACATTATATGGTCTAGACATCAACCACTAGACATTGTTCACTGACAATACTATCATAAATAAAACACTTTAGTTCGCCTATTTCTTTGCGTGGGATAGCATTTTTACAATATCTAGCAATCGCTTTATACAACGAAAATCCGATATATCTATCTGCTTTGGGGTTTTTTTTGAAAAACAGAACACTTGTGTCATCCTCCAAAGTCATCCACTTAATAAACATGTTAAATAACGGTTGTTCCTGATATTCATCATATTTAGGACCCATAGGGAATATATCCCAAAATAAGGAAGTCGCCAACCTTGCTAAATCAAAGGATGGGTTAGGCTTGATTACAGCATGTTTATCCGTAAAAAAGGGTTGGCAATTATATTGTCCACCAGCTTCTTCCATCAAATCAAATTGGTCGCTCATAAATAACTTTGCTTCTTTCATGCTTGGCAACTTGATAGATCCAATACCTCTATCAAAATCTATAATCTTCATTAAATAACCATATGTTGGAACCTTATACGTTATACCAGCATGGAAATAATACAAGAATTCTTTATCAGTTTTCTTGAACATAATATTATTCCCATGGAGGTCGTTATGAGTGAATGCGAAGTTTCTCTGAGCATACGCCAACGCAAAAATAATTTGTGATATCCATGCTAGATGCTTATCCGATTCTGGATTTGTTTTCAACAGTTCATAGAAAGTTCCTTCAAGTTTCTCCATAATGGTTATTTGGACAGGAACGTTCTTAAAAGTTGCCCAAGCAAATGCTTCGTCTTCTGATTCTTCCGAACATACACTTCCATCAAAAGAACTTGTCAATGATTCAATTTGAAAAATATAAGAAGTTGAAACATCTGAAGTAGACTCTGTTTCTGCTTCTTCTTCTTCATCATGAAACAAAGGTGTGATTTCTGCTGCTGAAGATTCCGTATGATTAACTTCAAGTTCTTCTACAACACCCAAATCAGCCTCATCACCTAAACTCAAAGGAAGACGAGCAGAGCGAGTATATTCGATAGGTGTTCCAGTATGTTCGTCTAGTTTCAAATCAAACGTCTTACCAATATTTTGCGAGAACCAAGGACGTTCGGATAAATCTTCGTAATCATCTGAAATGTTGATTGTATGGCTTAGTGCAGTTCCAGTAAAGACACCAACAACTTCCGGAAAATGTTGGCATCCAGATTGAGATAAGGCAATAGAAAGTATAGACCCAACATATCCTGCTGTATTGTGGCTTTGAAGTTTCTTTTGAGCTTCATTTGCGTTTTCGGAAAGCATAGGTAAGCCAAATGTTCCGAAGTCACCCTTGATACATTTGAATGGGCTTAGAAGCATAGTAATTTTCGGATGAACTTCCATACTTCTGCCTGAAGTTAGTGTAGCAACGTTTCCAGAAACGGTGACAGCAGAATCAGACAACTTGATACCATAATTTTTTACTTGCTCCAAAGAGTTAGTTTTGAATAAACATTCGATCGGAGGAAAAAAGGGTTGGAGGTTGGTTACATTCCATAAGTCGTTTCTCTGAGGCAATCTACCAACGCTTAATGCTACAGGATTTGTCCTGAGTTCGGATTTACGCTTCATTTCTTCAATTATAATCCATACCATAAACCAATATAGAAAACTTCACGCAATGAACTTTCAGATTCGGAAGTTCAATATTCAGACAATAGTCGACCGATGCGAAATTGACTCGCGCAAATCTCCAATGATTGTATTGATTGGCAAAAAGGATACTGGCAAATCCTTTTTAGTTCGCGATATTCTTGCTAATACAAGGGCTTGCTTCCCCGTAGGAACTGTAATTTCTGGAACAGAAGTTGCTAATCCTTTTTTTCAGGATATGGTTCCTTCAAAGTTAATCCACGACAAGTATAGTCCTGCTATCGTAGTGAATGCTATAAAACGTCAATTGGCTGTTAAGCAGCAAAGAAATCATGATAAGAAAGCCCACGGCGGAAACTCAAATTCAGATCCTCGTGCTTTTCTGATTCTGGACGATTGTCTTTACGATAAGTCATGGATCAATGAAGAATCTACACGATATGTATTCATGAACGGAAGACATATTGATATGCTAACATTGATTACTATGCAGTATCCTTTGGGTATTACACCAAACTTGAGAACAAATATAGATTTCGTATTTATTTTGCGTGAAAATAACATCACAAACAGAAAGAGAATCTACGATAATTATGCTGGTATGTTTCCAACTTTCGAAATGTTTTGTCAATTTATGGACCAATGTACTGAAAACTATGAATGCTTAGTAATTGCGAATGGTGTTCAATCCAACAAATTAGAAGACCAAGTATTCTGGTATAAAGCAAGTGATCACCCGAGTTTTCGGTTATGTGATGATTCGCTTTGGGTTAATAATCAAGCATTTAGTTCTACAATGTTGGCTGGTGATGATTTTGATCCTGCTAAAGTTCAGAAAAAGGGTCCTCAAGTATGGGTTAAGAAAGGGCCCTAATTACTCGCGAATTGCTCCCTCGGTTGGGTGAACAGCAGGAGTATCTAGAATCGCCATTGCTGACTCCTTCTCCTTATCGGCCAAGGCGGCTGCGCGACGCCGCTCATTTTCTTTCTTCTGATCTTCAATCTTCTCGTTCTTACGCTCCTCGAAAAAGATGTCCTTATTGACCTCGTTTTCCTTGTATTTACGCATCATCTCATTGAGCTCCTTCTCAGCATACTCAACCTCAGGCATTACATTCTCAGAAGGATCCCAAGGCAACCAGCAACCAACCTTACCAATGTATAGGTTGTCGCGAGGATACCTGCGCTGAAGAACCTTCGTGAACATCTGAGCCTCCTCAACGTTCGAGAACACACGACGAACCTTCACGCCACGCACATTGGTGCGGAACTCATTCTTCTCCGTAAACTCAATATCCAAATCCTTCTCATGCTTCATGAGGAAAATGTTATACTTCTCCTGAATGTCAGAAGCCCGCACATCCGCATCATGAACCTTCTTGAACTCACTCAAGTCGTTCATTAAGTCCTCAATCTTCAGAGAATACTTCTTGCCAACAAAAGCCATAAATCCCTCCATGCCAGTCACCTTCCACTCATAATCAAGCCACTGAAGAAAGCGCTCATAGTAAAAGATTTCCTTCTGCTTGATCACCTTCTCGGGAGAAATAAAAGACATAATGGCATAGCGCTGCGTAGGAATCTCAGCATCCTCCTCGAGGTAATCGATCACTTGTCCATCTTCTTCTTTGGGGAGAGTCTCACGAGGCATTTTATTATTATATGCTGGCATGTCTGAAAGTGACTTTTTAACGCTTGCGTCCACCCTTCAAGACACCATCCTTGGGGGGCTTAGGTAGAGCAGGCGGCTTACCCCAAGCAGCTCTAAATTTATTGATCTGCTCTAATTTCTCGTCAGCCGTTATCAACTCTTCTGCTTCAGCCCTTCTAAGAGCCTTCTCTAAAACATCAAATGATCTATTCCAGTCTGGTTCGATTTTAGGCTCCGACGAAGTATCCTGTGCTTTAGGAACAACTGAAGGAACCCTTGATGGCAATCCTGTGGTTGAAACAACATCTGAAGCCATCTTGGCTAATAAAGACTTTGGAAAATCACAGTGGAGCGATATTATCATGTACAAACGCAATAATGTAAACGAAGTAACCAATAACCATGCGACACTAGTAGCCCCCGCTGTTTGTGGTTTTTCATACATGTAAGAAACTTCAATAAGCGCCATAGTTATCAGCAATGTGATAAACAGTGCTCGAACGCTACCCGATATTTTTGTAACATTCACCAATCCAGCCACAATATATACCAGAACGGCCCCATTCAAAGCAAAGGGAATCCACGAACCAAGAACACGAGATTCAAGTGTATTTCCCCACAAGTATGATGAACTAAATCCATAGGAAAATGATAGTAGGATGACCCCAAACACCGTTAGTAAGGTATCCTTTTCAATCATTCCTTTACATTTGTGTTAGGAATACATTCTCCGATACCAAGAGTCTGCTGTAGCATCACTGGCGCCTTCGCTCCCCTTCGAGGGCACTTAGCATGCTCCTTCCCTAAAATATGACCCATCTCATGTGATACCATATATTGCCTATAATCCTGTATATCCAACCCACTATTCTCCGCTCCACCAAACCATCGCTCAGCACAAAGATACATGTGTTTGCCACCCAAAAAAGCACAAGACAACATCGGACTATTCCCACAAATTTCTTCTATTGTTTTCGAAAGCGACATACGTATCCATACATCAGCCTTATATTTCTCAACAGGTTCGAAGAAATACCCATCCTGTGACCAACCATCAGGCGAGTTCAAATATATCATGATATAGAAATCTATTTGCCTCTCACCCGTGTTGTGTATCCTATACTTTTTTAGAACATCATCATCAATCGATACATGATAAGTTTTCTTAGTCATTCACTTTTCTTCGTTTGTAGAATATAAAATGGCAGATAAAAAGGAACCCGCGCCGTCAATGATGCCCGACATATCTGATATTGTCACTCGTCTTGTGAAATACGCCCTAGAAGGTGTGGCTGTAGCTATTGCTGCCTACTTCTTCTCAGGCAAACTAAAAATCAACGAAATCGGTATGATTTCGCTGACTGCGATGGCCACTTTCGCCATCCTTGATGTATATGCCCCATCTGTAGGAGCATCCGCAAGAACTGGCGCAGGCTTCGGTATTGGTGCTGGTCTTGTAGGCTTTCCTGCCTAAATGTTTTTAAACATGTCACACAACGCATCAACTTCCTTCTCAGTCTCCCTATCCACTTCACCAATATAATCAACAATCTCAATAATGGTCTTGTTGAAATTCAAGTATTCATGTAAATTAAACCAACGAGAGGTTTCATATTCCCTCATTAGTTTGTCCATATGAACATCTAACTCCAAACATTTTGCTCGAAAGGCTTGGTCAACTATGTATGGGTGGATGGTAGCAAATCCGTTCGTGAAGTGATCAGCATACATCTGAAGCAAAGAATAATGTTCGTCATACCAACTGCTTTCTCGATAAAATGGAAAGCTTTTAAGTTCTTGAACAATGGCATGTAGACGGTCATAGCGGTAATTGCATTCATCTTCTATATCCATCAAATTGTTTTGGTCTTTATTTTGATGTTCTAAATCCATTTTAGACTTGCTCGTATTATAGTATATAATGGCAACTAAAGCAACAATTCCAAAGGCCTTGCGTGAACAAGTATGGCTGAAAGTATTTGGTGCCAAATATCTCGGTGAAGAGACCGTCTTCTGTCTCGGACAAAGCCCTGTCTATGACTTCGAGTAACACCTCGCTGAAGAACAGGTAAGTGGACAAGCAGAACTTTCCAGACCTTTCATACGAGTCCATCATGTTGCAGATGTAGATATCTATGTCTATGCAGTTTTGTCGAAACTGTCTATCTGTAATGTCAGGGTGGATGTCAGTGAAGCCTTCTGTAAAATGATCACGGTATTCTTTTATAACAAGGTATTGCTCACGATACCACGAAGGTGGTTTGACTTGAGGGCTACCCTCCAAATCCTTTATCAGAGCCTTCAGCCTGTTGTAACGCATTTGCCCGTCCATTTTTTAAAACCAGTATATTCTAACCTTTGCTTTCCGCTTTCAATTTCTCTCTTGCGACGAACAGGTTTCTTCTCTTGCACAGGATCCTCTTCAACATACGTCTCTAGGAGGAACTTCTCTTGACATTTCCATGCTTCTTCTTCATACTTTTGTTCTTCGGCCCATTTCTTTGCCTCGCGTTTCGCTTCTCTCCTCTCATCTGCCAATATCATATCAGTTATCCAACAAGACATGATTTTGTGTATATTTTTTAAAATAGTATTAATCCATTTTGAATAAGAATTCTGTTTTTGAATCACGTTTTCCTTCAAAGTAAGAATCTATTATCCTGCCAAAAATTGAATTAGGAGAAATCAAATCAAATAAGGTCATTGATGATCTTAATTTTTCAGAATCACTTCCAAAAATTTCTTTAATAGTTTTCCCAGGGATTTCAATTGCACGTGTAATTTTACGTAAACGTAAACCCAATGTTCGATGTTTTAAAAATAGTTTTGCTTCTTCTATTGTCAATGAATATTTTTTATTCATTGCAGAAGGGTTAGGAGTAATACCATCAAGCTGTGGAAAAATAAACCACATCCAATGAGTTTCTTTTTCTCCTTCTGTAATTTCAGTTAATGCCTGTTTAAATGTAGATTTCTGGGCTTCAAGGAAGCGGTTCATTATATATAATGAAGGATAAAATACCAAAAGCCTTGCGCGAACAGGTATGGTTAGTTCATATGGGACCCCGTTTCGAACGCAAATGCCGGATTACGTGGTGTCAAAATAAAATCACCGTATTTGATTTCCAATGCGGGCATGATATTCCTGAGTCAAAAGGGGGTGAAACAATTCTGGAAAATTTAGTTCCGATCTGTTCGAGATGTAATTTATCTATGAGCAACACTTATACATTCAAAGAATGGAATCAACTATCAAAACCAAAATTGACATTAACAAAATGGTTCCAGCAATTCGTGTACAAGGAAAATGGTACAGAGTCCAGCCAAAACCCTACGAATCAGAACGGCAAACCTATAACATCGCATACAAACTTATCCGCGAAGGCTGCTCTCCCGAGGTAGCATATCGAGAATGGTTTGAACAAGAAAGAAAGGACGCTAAACTTTTATACCCGTCATTTCGTAAGGATGAATAACATACTACAAACAACTTTGTGGGTTACGGCAACATTTATTTTGCTTGTTCTCGTTTTCAGATTTGTGAAAGGCTACTATCCGGCAAGTACCTTTATCATAGAAGACCCTCCCATGGAACATAATGGACTTGATGAAGATCAAGCAAGGTTTATGTTTTTTTATACAACATGGTGTCCTTGGTCTGTAAAAGCACAAAAATCTTGGAACTCTTTCAAACAAATGTTAAAAAATAATCCTACAAAATATGGAGGCAAAACTATCCTGTTCGAAGAAATCAATGCCGAGTCAGACAAGGGAAAAGCAGCCCTATACAACGTAAAGCACTATCCAACATTCAAATTAGAAACAACTAAGAAGGTGTTTGTATTACAAGCTGTTCCAGACCCTGCTACATTTGACGTATTCTTAACTGGAACGCTCGGCAAAAAAACTTCTAGTTGATTCATATCCTGCTTGTATCATCTCTTTACGTTGCTTTTCCGAAACATCTGAAATTCCAGAAGACAACTTATAAGTTAATCGAATATTATTTGGATGTTGTCGACTTTTTAATTCATATATACATGAAACCTTATACAGACTATACAGGAATTCAGGATAGGTTAGACTCTTAATACTTTCTGGAGTTATTCCAAAATTATCATATCTTATAGAGATTTCTAATGTTTTCTCTCTAAGGTATTCTGGAATATAATCCAACATCATATTTGTCAAGTAGCCTCCATCAATAAATAAGTTATTGTTGATTTCTTGAGGACAAAATATTAATGGAATACAACAAGATGCTCTGAATGCCTTTGTTATCGGAACATCTCCTTGAAAAACAGTCAAACATTTTTTAGTAATATTTGATGCGCAAATTCGCAATCGTAATGGCGAATCTGAAATCAACTTTCCTCGTAAATCTACACCCTCGCTCAGAAACATATCAATAAAAAACTTCTCTAAATTATCCATTTCGAAAAATCCTTTGGTGTCAAAGTTATCCTGTAATCTATCTATTGTCAAGCCTTCAAAAAATATCTTATCGAATGATTGAAACTTTTCTGCCATTCGCTGAATAGCATCCAATTTCAATTGAAAAGCCAATCCAATAGCAAAGATAGAGCCAACCGAACACCCATAGATCTCATCAAATGTCATGCCAATTTCTTCTAAGTATTTGATGGCTCCGATATGTAAGATTCCTCTTGTTCCTCCACCGCCCAACGCCAAAATTCTAAATGGTTCCATTTAATAAGAGAATCTCACCATGATGAAAGCCAGAGAAGTGTGGGATGAGCAAGAAGAACACAGACTATATAAGATGGGTGCCATGAAACCTATATTAGCCCAAATAGAAGGCAAAGTTAGGGAACAAGCAATTCGGAATGCTAATGCTCCTTATATTCTATTCGAGGTTCCATCATTTGTTTTTGGATATCCCTTATTCAACTTCAAAGATGCCATAAATTATTTGCTTGGGGAATTGCTCAAGGCAGGATTTTGGGTCTGGAATGTAGAAGAAAAGTATTTGCTTATTTCATGGCTAAAACCAGTAAAGACGCGTGATTTAGGCAAACCTATGCTTGTTACAAATTATCGCCCACAAGTATATGATTCAACATTTATGTAGTAATATATAAATGAGCCCATTTATCATAGGAGGTATTTGCGCCTTTCTGATAATTGCTGGGGTTGTAGTATGGGTAAGCATTGAACACCGTAAGATTAAACGGAATGTAGTATTATTCTCGGGATTACTCGCTTCAATAATAGTCTTACTTTACGGAGAGTTTGGCCCCGGGGGAGGTAATATGTGGTGGAGACTCGCTGCCGATGGTGAACATAAGTTTAATGCTGGCGGGGTATACACACTTCTATTTTCACCATTAAATCCTAATGCTATTTGGCTATGGAGTCCAGAGTGGTGGATTCAAAATGTATTCGTTCTGACTCCTATGATACTAATTTCGATGACATATATTAGTCGTAAATAATAAATGGGCAAATCTTATGCTGGAGAAAATCTGGCAGTTACTGGAAATGCTGCCATCTTAGCAATTCTTCATACAGCTTATGGCGCTTTCATTTCTTATCTGTTTTATTACTTATTTGACGAATTTGATGAACAGTGGAAGAATCGCAGCAACCTTTACAAGATTACAGATGTGATGGTAGAAATTATGTTAATTGCTACATTTGGTTATTGGGCTTCTGAAACAACATTATTACTTTCTCCCATATTCCCAGTATCAAAGGCCAAGGAAATTTCTGTTGACTCGTGGGTCTCAGGTATCTTCTTTGTGATTGCTCTGTTCTTATTCTTGGATGGTCTAACAGACAAACTCAAATATTTACAGAACCTTTTCTTCGAAGATATTTTCTCAAAGTGGCTTCCTCAATATGGTTCTTTAGTTGATTTAAATCTTTCATATACGCCTGTGACCGAAGAGGAGAAGAAGAACGCAGCCGAATCACCTCACGCACACATTACAACAGCCTCTTCACATCCTCATGTTGTTCGTAGTAAGTAAAACGGAATCATTTTAAAGTCTGGTAAAGAAACATCAAACATAATGTGTAATCACACATTTGAAGTTGATGATGGTGAATATATATGTATTCTTTGTGGAATTATAGGAGACCGATTTATTGATGAAGGTGCTGAATGGAGAAATTACGATGACGGAAAAGAAGAAAAAGGTCGTACTGGATTTACAACGTCTGACCTTTTGCCTAACTCATCGTATGGTTCAGTAATTTCATTCAAAGGCATATCATCAACCAACACAAACATGAAGGCTCTTCAACGCCTTTCTACATGGTCATTATCATCTAACTCGGATAGGTCGTGGTTGGGCATTTTCGATAATATTCAAACTGCTTGTGGAATGTATCATCTACCCAAATCAATCATTATGGATGCGTGTGGACTTTATAAAACATTGGAAGATGCCCAAAAGGTTCGTGGAGAAACACGTAGGGCTTTGATGGGAGCAACTGTATATGTTTCTTGTCGACAGAATGGAGCATCTAGAACGTATGAAGAAGTTGCTGATATATTTCGTGTAAGTATTCGATCATTGTGTAAAGCCGTTTCCAGATTTAGTGTGATGGAGAATACCGTTCTTCAAACCCAGTTAGGAATCGCAGAACGATTGTGTGCCTCGCTTTCACTGAACGATAAGCAAAGAAATGATATCTTTAAAATTCTGCTTGATATTTCTACCAAGTCAGAAGATGATTTCGAACATACGCCTAAAACAATTGTTGCTGGTGTCGTAGCATATGTAATGGGATTCAAAACTAAGGCTCAAATGAAACCTGTAGCCGATGCTTCAGGTGTATCTGCGCTGAGCATTCATAAGTTAGTTTCTAAGATTTAGAACAATGGCATCTTTTGCGGCTCCGTTAAATCTATCAAATGTTCTACAAGTATATTTAGGCACATCAACGGGAAGTATGAATGGCCTTAGAGGAAAGTATTATTATACGCCCAGTAATCCTCCATCGGTTCTACAGCAAATACCGCCAACTGGTAATTTTTCATTATCAAGCCTAATAGGTCAAACGTATTATAATGGTCCAACATTTGCTGGCCCCCTTTCAATTACAAGTCTGGGTGCTATAAGTTATCCTCCGAATGCTCCTCTTCCGGTGTCATTCTCATTAAGTTTGGTAGGTGGTGGCGGAGGCGGCGGCGGTGGTGGAGGAGCAGCTATCGCATTTGGTGGCGGTCCTGGAGGCGGTGGTGGTGGAGGAGCGTCACTGACAACTGGACAGATTAGTTTTAGCCCTAGTGGATTACTATCTGCTATTGCTTTGCCTGCCGGTGGCGCTGGTGGCTATGGTGGCTTTGGCGGCGGTGGCAGTGTAAATACCGGTTCCGGCGGCGCTGGCGGGAATGGTGGAAGTGCTAATGTTATCTATGTTAGCACAACATATT
>Ga0181349_1001125_pt1 | contig 11426 bp, 10 predicted proteins | sample Su13VDMM110SD_FD_130106 | JGI IMG/M metagenome (GOLD analysis project Ga0181349, IMG submission 130106) | Freshwater viral communities from Lake Michigan, USA - Su13.VD.MM110.S.D | ecosystem: Environmental > Aquatic > Freshwater > Lake | place: USA: Michigan | collected 2013-07-16 | reverse complement strand
GCGGTTTCTTCGCTTAAATTCGTATCTTTAGCTAATTCTACAAATTTAGCAAATTCTATTTTTGCTTCTTCACTAGATTGATATATTGGCGCAACTGTATTTAATATCTCGGCTAAATTAGTAATTACATTTGAAACTACTTCTTTTCCACCTTGCTGTTTTAATAATTCATTTATATAATTTCCACCAGTAGGACTAACTAAACTAGTAGCAGCTTGGGCAAGAGCTCCAGCTTTATTTTTATTAGTAATTGTTGATCCTTTAATTTGAGCAAAGAAAACTTTTAAAGCTTCATTAGATGTTGAAGCTACTCCTTCTGCTAAAGTTTTATTAATAATTAGAGCAATCTCTTCGAAATTTCCATTTTCAATTGCAGCAAATATTTTATCTGCTGTTAATTGCCCAACAGGACCCAATGCTTCTGCTAATTGATTTTGTATTAAATCTAAATTAGCTTGTTTAATGTCTGGTGCTGCTTCTGAATTTTGTATTCTTTGATATTCTTGAATTAATGGAATAACTTTTTGCAAACCTGTCGCATTATTATTATATTCATCTTGTAGTCTTTGTAATTCTTTTGTGTATGTTCCTATATCTATTTCTTTTAACCCTTGAAGAAATTTATAAACACCAAGTCCAACTCCAGCAGTACCTCCTATTGCAGCACCAATCGGTCCACCACCTACACCTATTTGTGCGCCAACAAATGCTCCAGCTAAAGTTGTACTTATGGCAGTACTTATTGAATCGGTAATAAGTTGGAATTTAGGAGTATCTTTATTGAACTCGCCTATTGTTTGCAAAATAATAGGAATGCCAATTGACAAACCCAATGCAGCATTTCCAAATTTATCCATTGATATTTTGGTTTTTTCTGTTGTACTTTGAAGTTGGGCTAAAGCTTTTTCAGTTTCTTTTATTTTAGTTGCATATTCAGCTTCCATTTGTCTAGTCACTTGCAATTCTCTTTGTATTGAAATTGGAGATGCACCAGCATAATTTGGAATAAATCCACCAGATGCACCAGCTCCTCTTGCTGCATTTATAGATTTGTATTTTCCGATTCCCTGACCTAAACCTCTAGGTTCATCTTTAGTATTATAAACTCCTAATCCCATTGGATTTAAACTAGAAACTAATGACGAACTACCCCCAATTCTAACCTTAGATAATGGTGTCCCACTTTGAGTTTCCCTTCCAATCGCGGTAGATAAAGCTGAATAATTTGGAATAAATCCTAGTGCTGCTTTTAATGGTTTAGGTAAATCTGCAATATTAGAATTATATGCTTTAGCTATGATATCTCTCGCTTGTAATGCACCAACAGTTCTTTTTGCATCTGCTTTTATAACGTGTGGTGAAAAACCAAAATTTTTATTAAAAGCTTGCGATGGAGAACCAGTTTCTTCAAAGTCAAAAGGTTTTTGTGCGGTTTCTTGATTGAATGCTTTAGCTAATGCTCCTGTTCCTTTTTTTGTTCCTAAATTTACTGCTGCTTCAAATATAGATCCTTCTGTTCCAGCAGGAAGTAAATTTACTCCACCCCTTCCTTGTGATTGTAATATACTTAAAAATTTTGGGTCTGGATTAATTGTTCCAAAAATTTGACTAGCTAAATCTGTAAGTGGTTTAGAAAATAAAGTATTTATAGATGTAGAAAAATCTTTCGAACTTCTAAGTTTTGAATTGTTTAAATCATCTAAAGTTCTGCCTTGTATTCCTTCAAATCTTACATATCTAGGATCATTTGGAAATCCAAGAGTAGAAAATGCAGAAGTTGCATTTAATGGTCCCCGCGCTCCTTGGACACCAACTAATCCTAATTTTGAGGCATCATAAGGTACAATTGTTTTTTCTTCTTTCGTCCCTCTTGAGGCGTTTATTGAAGCTCTTGCTTCTTGAATTGCAACTCTATCTGTTGCAGTTAATTTATTAGCAGTTGAAGCATTTGATTCTAATGTTCCTAATTTTCTTAAATCTCCAGTCGCTAATGCTGAGTCTAATGCACTTTGAACAAATGGGCTAGTTCCACCTTTAGCAAAATTTGGTATAAAACCAAAACTTGCATACGGATCAAATCCTAATTGAGATTGAAATTGATTTTGATAATTTTTTCCAGCACGACTTCCTTTCGGTGGCATGATGGCTGGTTGAGACATCCCAGGAAATTTTTTAACTGTTTCTGCACTATTATATACTACCGATCCTGCACCAGCAATATTAGTTTTTTTAATTTGGCCTGGAGTATAACCTCCAGATAAAGCGCCATATACTTCTGATAATGCTGCATTCGCAAAATTTGGAATAAATCCACCACTTTTAGTTTTAGTAATTTGTCCAGCTTTTACTCCAATTCCTTTTCCAATTAAACCAGTAGTTACTGTGCTTGCAATTGCTGCGGCTTGTTCTCTTGCTACTATTTGTGCTTGTAATATTCCTAATATTTTTTGTTCAACAGATAAAACGCTAACTTGCTTGCTAGCTATTGCTGCTAGGAGTTGTGGTTCTTGTGCTAAAATGGCACTTATTCTAGTTTCTAATTGAGCTCTTTCTGCGGATTGCCTACCTACTCCTAAAAGTGCTTGAGTTGATGAAGCTGCAAATTTTCCTAAATCAAGAAATAATTTTCCAACAATTGCAGTAGTTAAAGCTAAACCTGGACCAGAAATAAATGTTGATATTCCTTTTAATATTCCTTGTCCAATCTTACTTCCAGCACTTTCTGTATCAGTACTATTAATTCCTTGCAAACCAGAATTTATTAAACCAAGTACATTTTCTATTGCTGGTTGAAAGGCTCCCTTACCAATTGTTGCTCCTAATTGTTGAAAATTAACAAGAGTTTGATTTATTAAAGCAGATAATGTTTGATTAAGAGCTTCATTTCTAACTATGGCTTGATCTGTAGCGTTTTTAGAAGTATTTAATGCATTACTATAAACAGAATATTCATTACCTAAATCTTTTAATGCTGCTTTTAAAATATTAATTTGGAAAACTCCACCGACTAATTCTCCAGTAGCTGCTTTTTGAGAACTATTTAAATTATCAAATGTTTCAGCTAAATTAGTTAAAACTTGAATTGCTGGTAATGTATTGCCTTCTACATCTCTAACTTTAATTCCTAAATCTTCTAAAGCGTTTAATGTATCTGTTCTTTGTATTCTTGTAAAAATTGTTTTAAGAGAATTACCAATAACCGCACCACCTCTTGCTGTAGTTTGTTGAACACTGGTAACAATAGCTAATAATTCATCTAAACTAACGCCTGCATCGCCAGCAGAAGCACCAACTCTTTTTATTGCTTCTGCAAGATCAGCAGAACTAACTGCAAATGCTGCGTCAACATTTGCTAATTTATTAATAATAGTTGTTGAATCAAGCGCTTCTTTATTAAAAGAGTTAATTGTGGCAGTTAAAGCTTCCAAACTGCTATTAACATCTAAACCACTTAATCTTGTTAGAATTAATGCATCTCTTGTTCTTTTTAAAGTTTCTTCTACCCCTAAACCTTGTCTTGCGAATTCAGTAGCAGCAGAAGCGGCGATTTGAAAGCTTTGTCCAGTACTTTTTGCAACATCAAAAAGCTCAGATCCAAATTTTTGTAATGTAGAGGTACTAGCATTTAATATAACATTGATATCTGTTAATGATTTCTCTACATCTATTGTGCTTCTAATTAAATCACCAAAAGCTCTTTGAACAGCAAATATTGCTCCAGCACTTGCTCCGAAGGCTATAACTCGGGCGTTCGAAGCCTCTAAAGATTTTTGAAATTCATTAGCTGCGCCAGTAATACGACCAAGAGGTTGAGTAAATGCTTTCTCATTTAATCCTTTTAATTTAAAATCCTTATTCAGGGCCGTTTGAATATCTCTTTCAAGAGGCCTTGTATCCGCACCAACAGGTATATTAGCTGCCGTTCTAGCCATTCCTTACTCCTTTTCCTATCATAATATTACACGAAAATTACTATATATTTGATTTTATTAAGTTAAATACCATGTAATTTAAGCATGTCTTGCATATTGAGTGTTCCACCTTTTTTGACAGCTTCATCCATTAAACTAATTCCACTTTCATTTTTAATTCCAGCTTTTTGAAGATCATCTTTAGACGCTCCAATAATAGAGGTGCCAATTGCACCCTCTGTATTCTTATCTATATTACTTTTTTGCATTATATCTTCTGCATTTTTAGAAGATTCTATCCATTCAATAAGTCTTTCTGGGTCTTCATAATATTCATTTGGAGGTTGATGTTTAGCTGAAGATATTAAATTTTTAAAATATCTAGCGTATGTAAAAGTCTCTATTTGGTAAAAAGTCAAATTAATTATAGGTTTGCCGTATAAATTATATAAACTATCATTAGATACATTAAACAATGATAAAAAATATGAAGATAAGGCTATATTCTTTAAATTAAGATCTGAAAAATTTGATATAATATTATTATAAATTTTTACTAAATCATGTATATCTTGATTCTCTAATTCGTCAAAATCTTCATTTTTAAAGAATAGATTATTTAAATTAGAATTATCATATATAGAGATATACATATAATATTCATTAATTTTTTTATTAGCATAATTTTCTGCAGTATATCCAATTAATTCTGTTTTCTTAAAATTCAATTCAAATAATTTAATTTCATCTTTTTTAATTTCATTTTTAAAAAAGTCAAGATCAACTTGCTTGAATACTTTAGATTTAGATTGTTTTAAATTTATTAAGGATTTTTTTATCTTTTCTATTTCTTGGTTGCTTTCCTCTTTCCAAAGATTTTCTTTTATAATGTATTCTTCTTTTTCTTTTCGAGTGGGAAGTTTATTCTTTATGGCCTTTTGATAGTATTCTTCTCTTTTGATATCTATATCACCTGCATCTAAACTAGATATATGTTTAATATATATATTATTATCTTTATAAGAGCCTAATGAATAACCATTAAGAATATCCGTAAAAAATAATTTTAATTTATTTTTCGGTATCTTTTCCAAGATGTTTAATTTTCCTTAGTTTCGGATTCTAATATTTTTTCAAATTCAACTTGAGTAGAAGCTCTGCCCATATACCAAAATGTCGTATAAAGAACTAATTTTTTAGCTAAATCTTCAAAAAATGGATCAGATTTTTCTTCTGCAATATCATAAAATTTAAGTTTTTCTTCAAAAGGACCATTACCAAATACTGGATTAATATTACCAGATTCATCCTCTTGGTGACTTAAATTGAGAACCCACCATAAAACTGTTTTATTTCTGGCTCTATTTTCAGCAGTTTGATCAAATAGACTAGCTTGTGCCATTTCATAATCTTGAATTTTGTTTCTTGTGTCATTGATTTCTTCAATTAATTTTTTATATTTTTCTTTTTCATCTTCGGATCTTGTGGACTCATCTTTAATTGATAATCTTTGAAAATCATTTTGTAGATTAAATAGCTTCATATAAGAAGAAGCATATTCTTCTTTATCTTTTTCGCTAAAAATGCCACCATCATCTATAAACCTTTTAGCTAGTAAAGCTTTCGTTAATAATCCAGCTTTAATGCCCTCTGATAGTCTAACTCCATAAAATAGTTCTGCTTCATCAAACATTATCCTATTTGGTTTTCTTAAGAAGAATTTTTGAGGAGTTTGTTTCTTAACTTTTTTAATGGTCTTTACTTCTTCGCCTTTTTCATTAGTAGAAGATTCTACTTCTTCAATTTCTAATTCTTTATTGATTTTAAATTCAAATAGTTTTTTCATATTATTCCTTTATTTTTGCCTTGGTAATTCATCTATAAATTCTTTAACTTTTTTAAAATGAACTACTCCACCGATTGTTTTAATAAATCTATTCTTTTTTTCACTATTCCATAGATCATATTGTTTCAAAAAATTAGGACCAGTAACAACTGAATATTTAGCACAAGGTATTCCAAATTCTTTTTGGAGTGACCTTTGATTACATTGAAGATCTAAATTACTTGTAATAATTTGGTTTGGGTTAAAATTATTTTTAAAATTTATTTTCATTTCAATTTAATATCTAAAGCTTGGAATTGTTCTTCTAATTCTCTTATAGCGTCATTCGCGTGATCGAGTATCCTTTTGCGAATTTTTGTATAAGTCTCATCGTTAATATTATATCCATTATCCTGCAAATCTTCTATTATAAAAAAGAAATTCTTATAAATATTCGTAATTTTTCTACGAACTTGAAATAAAGCAAACTCTTTAATTTTATCTTGTTCCATAAACCTTTGACCTTCAACCTTAACAGTATATACACAAAAAATAACCCCCATGAGGGGGTTATTTTAAGTATATTTTATATTAACAGATTAATATAGACCGCTAATAAATAATCCGTTATTATTATCTTGTGGTCCACCAATTTGTGAACTGAAGTTTAATGTTACAGATTTATTACTACCGATATCAGAACTAAATTCTTGACTATCTAATTTAGCTCTCTTCAAACTATATTGAACGACTGTTTGATTATTATTAGCTGGATTATTAATTCTGATAATTGGATTATAGAATGTTGAAGAATCAGCTGATACTAATTGTGCAACTGTTCCAGTTGTTAGATCAGTTACTTGTGCGTCAACTGACAAACTAACTGTTACTGGGAAGTCAATTTCTCGTGCGAATGAGAATTTACTACCAAGTCTGTCAATTGGAGTTCTGCTCAAATCGAAACTCAATGTATAACTTTGAATATTGAATGTACTTGATGTAGCACCAATTGTGCTTGGTAATGATAGACTAATATCTCCTGGGCGAAGTGCGCTAATTCCAGAAGCACCCAATGTATTTAATGCTGTACTTGATATAGCTGGTGGTAGAGCATAAAGAACGGTGGTTATTTCACTTCCGTCTGCGGGAAGAATTGCTGGAATATAATTTCCAGTTGTTCCTTGTTGGAATGCCATATTCAAACCTTCTACATTGACGGTAACTGTTGGGAAATTTCCTACAGAAGCTTCGCTAGAATAAGAAGATATAAATCCATTTCCAATACCAATAACACCGACTTCAGCACCAGTTGCGAAGTTGTTTACTGCATCTGTTCCTTCAGAGGTTGTTTTGATGAAATAATTCTTTTCGTCAGTTACTTTAGTTAGAATTCCAGATATTGCTGTGGTTTCTGGTTGTGAGCCAGATTGGACATACAAACCCAAAACGTTTTCATTAGCAAGATTTGCTAAGATATAACTCATATCTAAAGCTACTGTTGGTGATGTTAAGATAACACGATCAATAGCTGCTAATTGACCAAATTGATTAACGTCTGTACGATCTACGTTAAAACTATAATTGGCGGTTTGAACTCTTTGCAATTGTTTAACATTTGAGAGTCCAGTGTTATCTGGAAGTCCAAATCTATTTGTAAAATGATATCCTGTTGCTGGACTTGGTCCTGCGTAAACTGCTTCAGACTGATAAATAATACGATTTCTTGGCATATTTTTCTCCTATTTCTCTATTTATTACACTGTTTTTTAGGTTTGAGAACAAAATTTATTGTCTCGGGTATCTATTTTGAATTAGTTCAAAATCTACAAAAGCAGAATATACATTACGATTTAAACTATTAGTAGTATTTGATAATCTCGTATCTGTTTTACTTACGTTAACTTGATTTACATATAAATAATCATAATCTGCGCCTTTATTTGCAGTTAATTCAAGATAATTAAAACAATAGCCAGTTACTGTATTTAAAGCATTAAATGGCATCTCATTTTGATATATTAATGGCACTAATAGTCTACTAGTATCTCGCATTATGCTAGTTACAGCATCTAGGCTAAATACACTATCAGCTAATATTATAGCTCTTACATTACAAATTGTTGAATCCATTCCACCAAATGCTAATGGTTTATTTTGACCACCTTGATATTTTAAATATATCACAGGATATGTTTCTGAGCCGATTGGAAGTCCAGTAGGATTTTGATAAGTTCTAGGATTAACTTGATATTGAGTTTCAAATAATAAATTTTCTTCAGTTCTACTAGTTAAATACATATTAAAATCTTTAACAGCATAATTCCCACTTAAAGCTGTTGCGGGATTGCTAATTGGAGTACTAAAATATAATTGGCCTTCTGAAGCATTAATTCCACTTAAATTATTTTCTCCAACGCTAGTAAATGTACCATTAACATATACTCCACTTATTACATTTGCTCCAGAAATCGAACAGTCTATTACCATTTGTTTAAATGGTGCACCATATGTATAATATCCATATATCATATTTGGTAATGGATAAAATGCACTTTGATGATTAATATAAGCTGTTCCTTTAGTTAGAACCTTGTTATCTAACCAAAACAACATACTAGTCATTACAATGTTATCAAATTGTGGTGTCATTTATTTAAACTCTTTAAAAATATTGATCTCAATTCTGAAAAGTATTTTACTGGTTTATAGTAAGCTTTTCTAACTTTATTTTTAGATTGAATAGCTCTTCCAGATCTGCTGTTACTGAAAATACCAAATAAATAATAACCAAATCCAGAAATTCCAGATTCTATACCCTTGAGCCAACTTAATCCAGATTCAAATGGCATTTTAGTTGATGTTTCTAAATCTTCTAGGGAAGGAGTATTCAACTCAAAAACAATAGAGCTTTCTTTCTTTTTCATTTTTCCATTAGATAAAAATGTATTTTCTCTTATTAAAGATTTTAAATCTTCAATTGGAGCATCAGTTTCATCAAAACCAATAAACGCAAAAAGATTAGCTTCTCCATTTAATGTATTACTTGTGTTATCTGCGTCTGGTCCAGCGCTTAATTCTTCAGAAACTGGATGATTATCTATTTCATTAATATATTCATTAACTTTTTCTAATAAAATAGCTTGTGCTTCTGCTTTGGCTTCTTTTTGAATAGCTTCTAAACTAGGAGCAATAACTGATTCTCTTACTACTTTTAAGTTTAATTTGACGGCCATTATTTTGTTTGCTCCAAAATAAAAGTATAATAAGCATTATTTAAATAACGTCTTGGTATATCTTGAGATATAACATTAAAAGTTTTTCCATCGGCTTCTATCTTGATAGTGTTTCCATTTAAAATAAAATCTCTTGCTGGCTTTTTAGTAACTAGTATCATATCTCCTTTTGCAAAAATTACTTTTAAATCTGTATTTACAGCATCAACATTACCCTTATTGACATTATACTCTACTCTTCCCATAAATATTCCTGTTACAGGAATATATGTATAATTTTCTGCATTAGAACTTGATCCATATCCATATAAAGCTGGACTTTCTGGCTGAATTAAAACTTTAATTGGTTCTTTATAAACAATAAATTGTCTAGAAAAATAGTCAAAATAACTTTCCATTTCTGCAGAAAAACTTGCTGCTGTTTTATCATCTATAAAACTCATAAATTAAAAACCAAAAAATTGTCTAGCTCTAGTATTTCCTATCGTTCTTGGATCATAAAATCCTGGAATTGTATCATCTCCTGCAACTTGAAGTGGGCTACTATTATTATTTCTATATTGAGCAATAAGTTGTTTCAATTCTTCATATTCTTGTTTTCTTACGCTCACATAATTTCTTAATAATTCATTTTTGCTTGATCTTGTTACTGTGCCATAATCATCACGAATAGACATAAAATCTGATGTTGAGCCAGTGCTTTTTATTTGAACATCAAAATAATATATGAAATACATTTTTTTGAATATGTATTTTTCTATATCAGATAAAGATGGAGTAATTTCAAATGTAGTACCATCTACTTCAAAATTTTGATTTAAATTAGTGTTTAATCCACCTATATTTCTTCTAAGCCATTGAGTGATTGCAGATATGCTAAAACCACTAGCTTCACCAATTTCTTCGTATATTTCTTGAGCAATTCCAACGATATTATTAGTCATATAGTATATTACACTATATTTAATTAAATTAATGTGGATAATATTTCTTGTGGATCAAAAGCCTCTGGTATTGAGTAATTACATTGATGAGGTATTCCAGTGAACTCTTTTTCTAGAATAATACCATCAATATTATGGACGAATATCTTAGAGTGGTCTTTAGCTTTTATATTTTTATGTATATTATATCCTAATTTATCAGGAGATGTGCCTATCCAACACACTGTAGATGGTAACATTAATGCTGCTGAAGCATGTTGAGCAAAAGAGTCAATTAAAAGCCTTTTTTCTGTTAAAGCTAAAAGGCAAAATAACTCTCTATAATCCGCTTGAATTTTTTCTGTATTTGGATATGAAATTTGATCATTTCGTGCTATATGAAATATATGATATTTATCATGTAATTGATTTATTAAATTTTCTGTAAGAAATTCTGGCAAATCTCTAGACCAATTATATCTCCCTCCATCTCCTCCATTTGCTTGAATTGCAAGCAGCGGCTTGTTTCTCGTGTATTTTTTCGATGCAGAAAACATTTCAGCATAATTTAAAAATAATCTAGGATTTTCTCCATTATATCTTAATCCAAACATATTGCACCAAGATTGTATTAAATGCTTATTTTCGACAACATATTGATTACTTTGATAAACTTCATTTCCTAAAAATATAACATCTTTATCTTTAATGAAATCTTCGTGAAAATATTGAGAAGTATGTGATCTATAGCTTCTATAAACAAAGGGATTATTTAAAAAAACTTCTGGATATGGACAAATTACTATTAAATTTCTTTCTTGATAATTGTTTTTTATGCATTCTGCAACTGCTGTCCCTGCGATATGCTTTCCTATACCACCTTGTAAAAAAAATACAATATTTTTCATTTATATTTATTATAAGTTTAAAAATCTATTATATCTAAATTATACTTTAAATCTTGTATAAATATTTGATCTAAAACATTTGGATTGCATATTAATCTAGTTAAGCTATTTTTATTAATCATAAAAGTATCATGTCCAGAGTATAATTCAATATAATTATTATTAATTAATATGTTTTTTATAATATTTAACTTTTCACTTTTTAGGTATGATTCGAATTGAATTTTATCAACTTTAATAGATCTATTTCCATTTAATATAGAAAGCATAATATTGTAATCCTGACCTTCTGTATCAATTTTTAAATATTCTATACTATTAATATTATATATTTCTATTATACTATTTATAGTCATAGTTTTTACTTTATCTTTTTTGAGTAGATGACAAAGCTTCCTTTCAGACAGATAATTCCATAATTTTTCATTTACTTGATATAAGCTTGCACAGCCAATAACCCAAGAATATAGATTATATTGAATTGCATCATTAATAGAAACGTAAAAAATATCCGCTTCACCATTGTCATCTCCTATGGCACAGTTTAATTTATTGACAGTAACTGGCGAATTTAAATTGTTGAGATATTCTTTAATAGGCTCAATTGAAAATCCATATAAACCATC
>Ga0181349_1001124_pt1 | contig 11428 bp, 21 predicted proteins | sample Su13VDMM110SD_FD_130106 | JGI IMG/M metagenome (GOLD analysis project Ga0181349, IMG submission 130106) | Freshwater viral communities from Lake Michigan, USA - Su13.VD.MM110.S.D | ecosystem: Environmental > Aquatic > Freshwater > Lake | place: USA: Michigan | collected 2013-07-16 | reverse complement strand
TAGACCCATAACTTGTCCAGCTGAATTGATCAAGGTGCTGTCAGTGAGTCCGCCAATTTTACTGCCACCAAAGGTAATACGACAACTGGCATATCCACCTTGATTCAACCAATCCTGTTCGGCCTTTTGAGCTTCACCTGTGGTTTTATGTCCTAAGACTAGGGCCATGGGTTGTAACATTTCACAGAAGTAATTAGTAAATGCTGTAAAGTTCATGTTGCCCAGGGTTATGCGAATAGGATATGATGTAGTGCTCATGAATATTTCTGTGGCGTTTGCTTCATCACTGTCAACACCAAATTTTGCCTGTATGCCTGCAAGTATATCTGCAGGAGAGAGATTGTTAAGATTGCCACCCAGCACATCAGTGGGTTTGTACCCAGCCGCTTCTTTTTTAGCCACATCTGTTTGTAGTCGATATCCACCAGGCAACTTGTTAGAAATTTCATTTTCAATAGGTATAGGAGAAATTGCTCTAAGATATCTGGCTAAAAAATATCGCTGACCGGTAGGACTATCAAATTCTGCTATACCAAATCCACCTTTTTGGTTGTTAGGGGCGGTAACAGCATTGCCTTTCCCATCTACCCATTGAATTTTTGATGGAGATATTCCTAGCTGTTGGCATACTTGATCCAAGGTTTGTTGCCATTCTTCTGGAGTAGCATACGCACCACCACCTTCTGGGTAAAATTTTACCCCTTGAAATACAAGCTCATCACCTTGGGGATTGGCAAAAAGAGTACCGGGTTTACGGTTAGCCAAGCCAACACTTTCGGTTACAACAACGGTATCAAGTAAATTTAGAATATCACGCATTTGCTTTTCTTTAAATATATGTTATACTTATGCTTTGAACAAGGAGACCCCATGCCAAATCTAGTACCAATTGTGCTTGAACAAACCTCAAAAGGTGAACGCAGTTATGACATCTACAGCCGATTGCTAAAGGACCGAGTGATCATGCTGGACACAGAAGTTTCAGAACACACAGCCAGTTTGCTGGTGGCACAAATGTTGTTTTTGGAAAGTGACAACCCAGACAAAGATATCAGCCTGTATATCAACTCGCCTGGCGGATCAGTCACAGCCGGTATGGCCATCTATGATACCATGCAGTTCATCCGGTGTGATGTGCAAACCATTGTGATGGGACAAGCATGTTCCATGGGAAGTCTGCTAAGTACAGCAGGAGCCGCAGGCAAGCGTATGATCCTGCCCCATGCCCGACACATGATTCACCAACCATCAGGTGGTACTTCAGGACAAGCAACAGACATCCAAATACAAGCAAGAGAAATTCAAAAGATGAAAGAGTATCTTACCAACATTTACGTCAAACACAACTCAGCAGGTAAAACCTTTGAGCAGTTGAGTGCAGACATGGAACGTGACTTCTTTATGAGTGCTCAAGAAGCCCTAGACTATGGACTGGTGGATAAAGTACTCGACAAACGTGCCTAATCAAAATTTTTTTTGCAGTACTCCGTGGTATGAACTGCACATCTATTGGGATGGTAGTTTAGGTATCTGTTGTCAAGAGTCTCATAAACTCTACAACGACAACAGTTATAATATTGCCACAACTACGATTGCAGAATGGTTCAACTCCAATCCTGTAAAACATTTTAGACAACAGATATTAGGTGATAGCCCAGTTAGTGCTTGTTCTAGATGTTATCATGAAGAACAGTCAGGCGGCAACAGTCGACGTTTCAAGAGTAATCAAAAAAGTGTAATCTTTCGGCAAGCGTTTGCTGACAGTTTTGAGCAAAGCCCGGGCCGCAAACATTTTGATCTGTCCGGAATCACAGTAACTCACCCCATTGACATCCATGTGGATCTTGGCAACTACTGTAATCTTGCTTGCAAGATGTGTCACCCACAAGCATCCAGTACTATTGCTAGTCAGCAGGTCAAGTGGGGAATTGAATCTAGTCGACAATATCTTGGCACAGACTGGACACAAAACAACGACGTTTGGAATAGTTTTCTACAGCAATTGCTGAACACACCCGGTCTCAACAACATTCATTTCATGGGTGGGGAAACCTTGTTGACCAAGAGGTTCGAAGATTTTGTGGATCACATGATTGCACACGATCGACTGGACTTGTGCTTTAGCTTTGTAACAAACGGCACTGTGTTTCGACCTGAATTGATGGCCAAATTAAAAAAGTTTCGTAGAGTGGGCATAGAAGTCAGCATAGAAACTGTGGACCGCCGCAATTCATATCAACGCCAAGGTACAGATACAGACCAGGTCATGACCAATCTTGATCGATATCTTGATCAGTGCAATGGGTCGAACATAACGCTGACAGTAAGGCCTGCTGTGAGTGCCTTGACTATTGGTTCGTTCCCAGGACTGTTACAGTATTGCCTGGATCGAAATCTGTTGGTCAAGAGTTTGTTGGTAAGCAGGCCAGACTTTTTGAATGCGTTAATCTTGCCCAAGTCAGTTAAGTATCAGTACCTTGAATATTACCAAACATTAATCAACCGATTAAATGGTATAAAGGTCCCGATAGATTACAATGCCAGCGATCCACACAACACAAATATAATTGTAAAAGAAGAGGCACACATGTGCATGAACATTTTAAGTCAGCCTGCACCAGAAAACGCAGAAGATCTACGTCGCCAAATGGTAGAGCATTGTAGAAAATGGGATCAGATATATGGATATGATGCCAGAGAGTTGTATCCTGAACTAACAGAAGTATGGAATAGACATGGTTACTAAATATCCGGTAAAGATTCGTGTAACGTTAGAGCCAGTGGGCAACCCTTGGGTAAGTGTAGACATTGATGGGCGGGGTAGAACACAACATCTTACAGAAACAACTGAATTTGATCTTGAGTTTGACTCCCATGATCGTGGTAGTTTAAAAATAGAACACTCAAAAAAAGCAGACAACGATCCGACTACCGCAGTAATCATCAAGCAGATTAGTTTTTTTGGAATTACTAATCCTAAATTTATATGGGCTGGAATCTACTATCCAGACTATCCTGAACATTACGCAGACAAAACACCAGCATTGCCCGGACAGGGCTACCTGGGGTGGAATGGTATATACCGACTGGAGTTCTCAGTACCAGTGTTTACATGGATACATCAAACTCTAGACATGGGTTGGATATACGGGTGAACTTGCCAGCCACCCGGCATCAATATATTTGCAATTATTTTGCACACATGGCCTTGCATTCAATTATTTTTCCTTGTCTAGCCAAATACGCGGCTGCACGAGCTTCACCCATGGATTCGAAAAATTTCCAAAATGTGGTTAGAATGGATTTCATATAAAATTTCCTCTTTGTTGTTTTTGGTAATATTGACGTTCGTAGTATTCCACGTCACTTGCTGACTTGGGGTAATGGCTGGAGATGTAACATTCTAAACGGGACTGGTAGTCCGGTCTAGGAAACATCTCGGCCAATCTTTTTAAGATTTGTGATAACATAGTTTTGTTTCCTTCCAAGTATTTATCATGCGTGTCTCATGGTTTCTACTAATATAATCAAAATTAGTGCTTGAGCACTAATCTGGCTCAGGTTGACCAATAATTCACCTTTTGCTATAATACTTGTATGCTTTATTTTGCCTATGGAATGAACACAAACCGGTCAGAAATGGCCCAGCGTTGCCCTGGGGCTCTGAGTCTGGGCCATGCCCGGCTGATTGACCGGATATTTAAATTTGCCACCCACGCTGACGTGGTCAAGTGCAAAGGTTCCTATGTGGATGGGGTACTGTGGACCATTGACGATTTTCATCTAAATGCCCTGGATAGATTAGAGGGGTATCCCTACTACTACAACCGCCAAAGTCTCAGAGTGGCCCATGACAATCGTATTGTTATGGCAGAAACTTACTACATGCAACCCGGGAATCTGGATTCCCTGCCCAGTCAGAGCTATTTTAACATGGTGGTTGAGGGCTATAATCAGCATAAAATACCCCTAGATCAGGTGTATAATAGTGTATACGATAGTATTACTTTTTAACTAGTACTATTTTGGTTGACCAATAATGGCTCTTTTGCTATAATATAGACATAGAGTAACAAAACAGGAGCTCCAAATGCGCCACGTAGCAGGATTTAGTAACAGCACCCGAATTCGTTTTATTGTCAACGGTTTCGGCATGTACGGAACTGTAAACGATATCTACACAAAAACAGCCACAGTGTCTCATGGTGCCGCTTTGCGCCTTGCAATCCAAAAATTGGCTTACGATCGTCGTCACAGTAGTTTTACTGGTGCCGGTCGCCCAGTGGGTGTGAACATCACCCACGAAGGACACGACGTACAAATCACTTTAATGGCCAATTGATTTTGGTTGACCAGAAATTTCCGATTTGCTATAATATACACATACAGACACAAAAGGAGTCCCGGATGTTTTACATTGTTGCAAGAGACACAGGTCTTATTATTACAGACGGCCCTAACCGTAGTCGTGCCTACAAAACTTTTGGTTCGGCTCGGGCCACTCGCACTCGTCTCTGTCGCAAGGCAGGTTATTCAGTTAACGATCTCAGCATCATTGACACCAAGTACTACAAACCCCAAATGGTCACCCGCACTAATCTTATGACTGGCCAAGAATATCAAGAGGACGTGAATACTCCTAGATCTTGTTCACCCAGTTCAGAACTTTTTTGGACCATGTGATGATAGATCCCAAAGACTACTGGTTTAAAATGTCGTGGACACAATCCTATGACACGTGGCCTAAGTCTGTGGCCCGGCCAGTAGAATACCAGGAACCCGAAATTACAGACTTTGCTCAAGCCCGTGAAGTGCTGGCCGGTATCATGCAAAAGAGGAACTGATTATGTGGACTGTGATTTTAATTTTGGCCACTGGCACACAAAATGTAGGGCAATATTCCACTGCCCAGGCCTGTGAGGCGGCTGCCTTGAAGTTCCAGCAACAAAAGGTTGTGGCCGCATGTGTGCCACAAGAAACATCCGAGCAGGGTCTGGTTCGCATGCAAGCCATTATGAAAACCTTGATAGAAAGCATGCCCCGATGAAATGGTTCGCTGAAATAACTGACTACCGAGATAACACCCCCAACGGTATCTACTTGCTAGACGATGGCAAGAGCAAGATGTATGCATTCCGACCTCGAGGCACAGGTGAGATCAAAGTATTTCGAAACCCAATCCGCATTGATCTGCGTGGACGCAAGTTTGCCATTAACTCTTTACAATTCAAGACTGAGTTGACAGAACCCGAACCTGAAGGTCGTGTGTTCAAAGTGACTGGATCCAAAGGCGACCGGTACACCGTAAACGAGGTGCGTGACTCATGGTCATGTACCTGTTCCGGATTCAGATTTAGAGGCGAGTGTCGACACATTCGGGAGTTGTCATGAAATCTATTTTGGCCATTGCATTGTTGGTGCTGAGTGGTTGTGCTACCAGCCAGACACCCAATCCTGTTTACAATATTCAATTTGAAGCCCAACCCAATCTGCCGGAAAAAAGCATACGCTGGGTGGTCATAGAAGACGTCAGTAGATTTTGTCAAGCCAAAATGCCCTTGCTAGGCAATCAACGTGTGTTGGCCTGCTCAGAATACAACAACCGTACCTGTACAATATACACCGGACGTGTTACTGACATGGCCATAGTTGGACACGAAATACGACATTGCTTCGAAGGTGCATGGCACAAATGAAATACTTGCTTGTTGTGTTATCTCTTATAAGTCTAACGGTTCAAGCACAAACTGTAATCACTACTACCCAAATTATTCGAGAAGAAACAACAATGGTCATAGTGTCCCAAAACGGAAATACCGCTACACAATCCAGCGTTCCGATTGTGTACAAGTGCAACGGACAAACGTGCGTTCGACCTTGATCATAATAGACTCAATATAAACCACCCTAGGGTGGTTTACCTTTAAATACTGCATGGAAAAATCAAACACCTATTGCGTGATGACTCACGTGGGCATGGCACTACAAAACAACGCAGATTATTGTTGTTGTAATCTGAATAAGGAAAGTTGGAAAGACAATCAGCACCAAGTCGTTCGGGTGTATACTCATCCTATAAAAACCGCCTTCCAAAGTTACACTCGCAAATTGATTGCCACAGCACTAGATCATGGCATTCGTCATTCCAGTTGTCAGGTATGTTGGGACCTTGAAGACACTGTGGGCACCAGTGCAAGACTAGAATACAACCGACAGTTTGGCCACCTAGAATCAATGAAAACGCAACCTCGTGTATTGGTTATCAAACCCGGCAACACCTGTAACTTTGCCTGTAGAATGTGCAACCCTATGACCAGTAGCAGTTGGTACGGTGATGCTCATGAATTAGAAAAAGTTGATCTTGGCAGTAGCAGTTGGTACAGCAATGATCAAACTGAACAGGCAGCCGCACTAACTTTTAACGAATACACTCGAACATTTGAAACCATACGCAACAGTTTTGGGCGCAACAACGAAGAATTCTGGCCCACATTAAAAGAGTGGATTGGAAATTTAGAATATATTGACATTTACGGTGGCGAACCCTTCTTGACCCCAGCTATGTTTGATGTACTAGAGCATGGTGTCACAACTGGAGTGGCAAAAAATGTGGTCTTGAATCTTCATACCAATGCATCAATTCTTAATGACCATTACATCAAAATATTAAGCCAGTATCGACAGGTAAGTTTCAATATAAGTGTGGACAGTATGGTACCTAAACAATTTGAATACATTAGATACAAGGGTAATTTTGATCAGATCATGGAAAACTCACAAGGATTTATTGAGTTTTTTGATTCTTACTCCAACGTTGATGTTGGGTTTTCATTAACAGTGACTCCACTCAATGTGTTTTATATAGATCAGATTTTTGAAAATCTAAAAAAACAATTCAGCAAACGTGTAAACATAAACCTTGTGACCACACCTGAATATGACATTCGGCATTTGCCTATTCCGGTCAAGACCCAGTTAATCAACACAATTAAAAATCAAACCGTCAAAAGTTTTCTGACAAAAACCATTCCTGGTTGTGACATTGAATGGCCCAAATTTTGTCGTGCTACCAACAAGTTAGATCAATTGCGAAATCAAAGTTTTGCCAAGACTTTCCCCGAGTGGTGGGCCATACTTGAACCTTATTGGGTTTACTAGAAAGCCCCTTTCGGGGCTTTCATTTTTACGCAGCGTCTACAAACTTTTTGAGTTCTTCGGCCTTGACCACAATGTCTGTACTAGACGGAAAGTCTGGCATGGTTGGGAAAGGTAGCGTACCACGATTGGCATCAGTTAGTTTGGAATGATATTCATCGCTTAGACTACTGCGCTTGTCATGAACTGGCGTTGTTAGAATTTCCTTGGCCAGATGTAGAAGTTCGAGACGGATCTCGTAAGGTGTTTTGCTCATGTTTTTCTCCTGTGTATGTGTGTGTCTTTCAAGTCCCGCCCTATGCAGGACAAGATTGCTACACGAGCATGTTACTTATAGATGTAATTCACAGTGTCAGAATTTTCGCGGTAGACACCAGCACCGTTCTTTAAATGGAAACGTCGAGCCATCTCGGTCTTGGGACTGAGTGTAACGTAGGTATCAATGTCGGGAAATTCCGCTTTGATTGATTCTTGCGCCCGAACAATCAGTTCACGCCCTGCTCCAGACGTATACGACCAAATTGTGTAAAATACCGCAGTTTTGGCACTCCCCACCAACTCCACCAAGTCATCTACTGCGGCTGGAATAGCATCCAAAAACTTCACACAGGTCACTGCACGAGTTTGGTCGCCATCTTTCAGCATGTATATTCGACTGTTGGAGTTCACACGGTCAGTCACAGGGATCTCAGGGCGCACTGGGTCGTCCTTTAGGAGATTAACAATTTCGTCAGTGATACTGGTGATGGTGTGTAACATATCTACGCTCTTTATATGCTGGCAGCTGTGTTGCAAACCTATTTATCAAAAGTGTGTAAAAAATGAAATCAGGCGTGAATTTCTCGATACCGTGCCATGGCTCTGGCTCGGGCCACAGCCAATCTCACTTGGACATACGCAGATAACTCATCATCTGGTTGGTTGGTCGGTGGTGCTACCTTGGGTCTTCGAGAGGTACTGCTACAAAGAAATTCATCATCCGGAGCATCATAAGGATTGGTTCCTTGCAATCGGATAGTAGTGAATCTGTGCGGATTACTTCTCAACAGTTTGACTTTTGGTACTCGTGGCGGGTGCGCTCGTGATTGGTCAGGTGCCGCAACAGACACCTGTGCCCAGGCACCAGTGGCAATCATGACAGCAATAACTAGAAAATGTTGCATACTAGTATATAACGCCATAGCCCTGCAAAAGGTTGACACAGTCTGGCAATGTTGCCAAAACATGTTGCGATTGTGCGACAACTGTCTTATAATACTTAAATGCTGTACGCAACGGCTACTACTATGAAAGGTAAAATTATGCGTTTTAATCCAGAAACTAAGACCTACAAAGTGTTCAATGCACTTTACAACGGCGAGACTTTGACTCCTTCAGAAGCAAAGAAGCGTTTTGGCGTGGGCAACTTGAGTGCTGAAGCCAGCCGCATCCGTGCTGCCGGTTTTGCTGTTTACTCAAACAGCCGCACTGCCGGTAACGGTGTCAAGGTTACGGAATATGTTATAGGCAAACCCAGCCGTAAAATTGTTTCGGCCGGTTACAAAGCAATGGCCATGGGCCTGGTCTAAAATTTAGACACGCTGTCCAATTCAGACTGGACACATTGATAAAACCCTGTTCACGACAGGGTTTTTCTTGACCAATTATTCAAAATCCTGTATATTAGCTGTATGCTTAAAAAACTCTTTCAGCGTTGGAGTCGGTACCGTGTGATCATGGACCGTGTGGAAAACGAACCCTATTTAGAACGCTACTATGTGTTCCTTCGAGATAGGAATAGATTTCCCTTCAATATCTTTGTACACAAGTTTCTCAAGAGCGATCCCGATGACGTGCATGATCATCCCTGGCCCTACTTCACATTGATTTTACAAGGTGGATACTATGAATGGATTCCTGTATTTGACACTGTGGGCAGGAAAGTTGGGGAAATTGCTAAATGGCGGAGTCCGGGACACTTTAGGTTTTCTAGTGCTACAAGTTATCATCGTATCGAACTGGATCCAGATGTCACATGTTGGACACTATTCTGTCCTGGATCCAAACAACGTGACTGGGGATTCCTGGTCCGGAACAAGTGGGTGCAATGGGAACAGTACCTAGCACAACGCCAAACATCATGAAAGTAAATACACTATGGAATTACTAAGTTTTATATTGGATCTTGTGTTTTGGGGCATTGTGTCCTGGTTTGTTTTTACCTGGCTAGTGAGCCGTTATTTGGAGTCCCGCCAAATTGGCCAAGTGGTTAGAGATCTTGATCAGGAACAGTTGATCCCACTCACGGTAGAGGTTGACCAAAATCAGTATTTTTGCTATAATAGCATTACCAAAGCATTTGTATGCCAAGGCTACAGTTTGAAAGAAATTGTAGAACGTTTTAAACAATTGTATCCGGACAAGTCTGCCGCTATCTATGATGGTGATGAGACTGCGGTACATACACTACGATCTCAACTTGACCAAGTAAAATTTTGACACTATCATGCGCTCTTAAGGGTAATCAAAAAGTATTTTACATTCAACGAGGTGTGGCCGCTTCTTGCTGTAGAGCATACCCCGAGCCGTTGCCTGCTGATATTTCTTCTTTGATAAATGTATGGAATTCAGAAAGTCAGCAACTTTCTCAAGGTGTGCCAGTTGCCAGTTGTGGACCTTGTTGGAAACAAGAACGACAAGGAATGTTATCACTTAGGCAATTACATTCTGGACAGAACAACGCAAATCTTATTGAACTTTATCTATCAAACCTGTGTAATCACATGTGTAGTTATTGTAGTCCGAAGTTTTCGAGCACCTGGGAACATAGCATCAGTAATCAAGGTATGTTTGAGAATATTAGTGCTTCAGCAAAAGATAATTTGAAAATTATTGAACACGCCCAAGTTGATTCAGAGCATTGGTTTCAAGAGATAAGTCAATATATTTTATCCCAACCTAAAAATTCTGTCAATTTAAAACTGTTAGGCGGCGAACCACTGATGCAGTTTAAAAATTTGCAAAGAGTAATTGAAGTTGGCAGTGATAATATAAAACAATTGATAATTCATACCAATCTCAATCCGCCAAATAATAAATTTTTAATTTGGTTACTGGAAACTGTTCCTGCTAAAAAACTTAGATTTACAATAAGCATAGATTCCACTCCTGAGTACAATCATATTCCTAGAAGCGGATTTGATCTTGAAAAGTTTTTGATCAATTTGAAACTTTTAAAGCAACAACAAATTGAGTTTGACTTCCTGTCAGTTTTCAATGTATTAAGCATTTTTGATCTGGCAAATTTTGTTCGATGGGCAAAACCGTATACACTTAATTTTTCTAGATTGTACGGTGCTGACTGCCTCCAACCAAATCTGCTACCGCCCGGTATTATTGAACAAATTTATCAGGAGTTTGATGAGCAACCTCGTCCAAAACTCTTGCAAGAACTGTATGAAAATCGCAAAGAACCACTTGACCTAAAATTGTTTGAGCAGTATAATTACTTGAAGGAATATTTTAAAAGAACCAAAATTGTTCTAGAAAGTATTGACAACGCTGTGTTCCAAAATTATTGGACCCTATTAAGTAAAAAGTTTTAACATGAAAATTTCTCTAGTGTCGGATGTGCATCTTGAATTCGGAGACCTTGATTTTGAAAATGATCAAGGGGCCGAAGTCTTGATCTTGAGCGGCGATATCTGTGTTGCTCATGATATCACACAACGTGATCCATACGGCGTGATGGGTCCAGAATATCGTAGCAATCGATTCCATGACTTCTTTCAACGCTGTCATGCTAGATTTCCACACGTGATCTATATTGTGGGCAATCATGAATACTACAATGGCGACTTTGCTACAGCCTTTGCACATCTTAAGGATGTGCTGGGCTACTTGCCTCGTCTGCATGTGTTGGAAAAAGAAAGCATCACCATTGATGACACTACATTCTTGTGTGGCACGCTGTGGACTGACATGAATCGTGAAGATCCACATACCTTGTGGGAAATTCGACGCTACATGAATGATTTTAGAATCATTAAGGACAGTCGCCATCCGGTGCATTACAAGGACTCGGAAGGTCACCGTCACACACGTGATGGCAGATTCAGCCCCGAGGCAACTGTGGAAGAACACCGAGCCATGTTGAAGTTTGTGAAGGAGTCAATTGACACCAATCCTGCAGGTAAGTACGTGGTAGTTGGTCATCATGCGCCCAGCAAGGCGTCAACTCATGCACAGTATGCAGATCAAACCATGGTGAATGGTGCTTACAGTTCAGACCTGG
>Ga0181349_1001123_pt1 | contig 11430 bp, 10 predicted proteins | sample Su13VDMM110SD_FD_130106 | JGI IMG/M metagenome (GOLD analysis project Ga0181349, IMG submission 130106) | Freshwater viral communities from Lake Michigan, USA - Su13.VD.MM110.S.D | ecosystem: Environmental > Aquatic > Freshwater > Lake | place: USA: Michigan | collected 2013-07-16 | reverse complement strand
GCACGTCCGTGATGTCTTTTTCCAACACTACAACTTTGGAAACTCCGTTAAGTTGGTTGTTATCCCCTTGTGGTATAAATCCTCTTATGGGAGCAGGTTGCGAACTGCCGCCAGTTGAACCACCGCCACCACCACCACCACTCGAACCGCCACCGCTTAATTTACCAAAGGTTGTTGCTGCTATTGTTGCAATACTTAAACCTGCTCTAATTTTTGCCCCTGCTGATGCAGCAGTTTTTAAAGTTGCTCCGCCATCAGGTAATAATGACCAAGTTGGATTTGAGTAATAACCTGCTATCTCCCTTTGAGTATTTATAATTATAGAACCTATTGCACTTGCTTTGTCTAATAAAAATGCTGCGTTTGCAATAGCTTTATTTTTTCCTCCTAATGCTGAAAGTAATGCAATACCTTGATTTGCTATTGCTAACTTTTGGTCTTGTAATAATATTTCTGCTTGTAGTGTTGCTTCATTTATTTCTTTTTGCTCTGCTGCTGCTTTTTCATTAGCAGTTTTCTTTTTCTCTGCGGCGTCTAATGCTTTTTTATCGTCTTCTTCTTTAAATTTAATATCTAATGCATCAAGTTCAAACCTTTGGTCTTGGTATAATTTTTTTGTTAATTCTGCATCCGAAAAAGCTAACATAAACTTTTCAGCGTAACTGTTTTTTAATATTTGTTTTTCACGTTCTCTTTCTGAAAGTAAATTTAATCTTAATTTTGTATCAGTATCTGTTTGTAAAGTTTCCCTTTTTAGTTCTCCTTCTTCCTGCAACTTTTTTATTCTTTCATTTGCGGCTTTAATATCATCTAATTTTTTTTTCAGTGCATCAGCTCTTGCCTGTTCACTTTTTTTGTCCGACTTTTCAACTACCGCAGTTGTTTTTATTTCATTATCCTTTGCCAGTTGTTCTGCTTGTGTGCCTAATTTTAAACCCGCTTGGTATAAAGCCTCTGTATTTGCTTTTGCATTATCTTGTACTTTTTTAGTTCCTTCAATTTGTCCTTGATTTAAAGTGTTTAATGCTTTACCTGTAAATCCTAAATTTAATTGCGCCCCTGCTATAATCTTGTCAATAAGACTTATATTTTCTTCACTTGATGCTACAATCCCTTTTGCTGCTTCGTCTGCTGACTTGGCAAATAATGCGTTGGCTTGGGCTTTTAATCCCATTATTTGAATGTAAACACCTGCCTTCTTATTGTAGATATCTTCTGCCTCTTTTAATGTATTTGCCTTACCTAATGTATCGCCCAACGTATCATTGTAAGTTTTTAAAGCATCCTTTTTAGATATTACACCTGCTTTGGCACTATCAAACGCAGCACGTACTTGATTAGTTTTTTCAATGGCTTCTTTTGCACCTTTTTCATAATCTTCTATTGTATCGTTGTAACCTTTTTGAGCTACACTGCTACTCTCGGTACTATCTGCAACATCACTGAAAGCACCTGCTAATGCTAATACTAATACAACTATTGCGCCTATACCTGTGGCTATCAATGCACCTCTTAAAAGATATGTAGCTTGAACAGTTCCTAATGTTGTTGCTTTTAATATAGTTTGCCCTAATGATAATGCCTTTGTCTGTACGTTGGCAAGGAACAACATCGCTGCACTATCTTTTTGTAAAGCGTTATTTATTGCGGTTATCCCTTGTACTGCTGCCATTGAGCCTTGCAGTTTAACCATTACTTTGTTTAGGTCTTCGTTCTCATCACCCAATAAAGCAGTAACCCCTTGAACTGCTGCAAAGCCTCCTGCAATACCCTCCGCAACTCCTATAATACCTGTTAAATTTTTGCTATCGTTTGAAAGATTTTTTACCTCATTGTTTACATCACTTATTTTATCCTGCAAAGCTCCTGCTTCTTTGGCTAATTTATTAAAAGCATTATTGTCTAATGTGCCACTCGCTAAAAGGGTTTTCATATCCTTTAATTGAGTTTTTAAACTTTTGGTTTTTATCTCTGCTTGGGCAACACTATCATTGCCAGTTACATTAATTTCTAAATCTATTTTACTTTTTGCCATTTTAGTATTGTATTATGTGTGTGTTTGTTAGTAAATAGTTTTTTGTTTCTGCTGAATTAATCGTGTCAATAGTTGCGCCAACACTATCTTTTATATGTATGGTGTGTGGTGCTGCTGTTTTATGAACGTGAATTATAAATCCTGCATTATCTGTTAAAGCAGGTAAGTTAATATCTATATTACCTGTTAAATTGCCAACTACTAAATGAAACGGTGAGCCCTCATTACCTTTAACCACGTAATTTGCAGTTATATCCAAATAGTTTTGAGTTATTATATTTACATTATTGCCCTCAATTACTTTATTATTTGCACCAATTAAAACTACACCGTATAAATTATCGCTAATATAGTTACCACTTCCTGCAATTATATGCGTATGCCCTCCGTTTTCTGTTTGATTATTGCCTCCTAAAATTAACGAACCATTGGAACGTACTGTATTATTAGCATTGTATTTAAATATCCCTCCTAATACCTCACTTATTGCCCCTGTACCGTTGCCACTTCCTCCTGTATCTATTGTCCCCCCAGTTGTTCCGCCTTGTCCTCCGCCGCCCTCCGTATTATTTGTAGTCGCTGTTATTGGATTGGCAAAGTTTAGTTTTAAAAGTTTTACTAATGTTGTACTATTTCCGTTTGGGTTATAGTCCGATATTTCTAAAAGTCTGTACGCTGCATTTTTTACCCAATAAATATTCCTAAATGATACACTCGTAATATCGTAATTGTTTAAATTAAAATAGGCTTCTACTAATTTACTATCTTTATCCCCTATTTCCTCCCATTGTCTGTAATGGTAGCTATTCCACAAAGTTTGATTAGGTAACGCTAAATAAGTTTGTAAGGGTGTTTGCCATTGATAATAAGCCTGTCTATCAAAGCATAAATCATAAGTGCTGTTGTCGGCTGTAACCTTACTTAAATGTCCTGCATAGGGATAGGTACTATATGAAGTATAAGATAATGAGCCAACTGCGTAATATCTCCAATCGTTTCCGTTTGTTGGTTGGTCTCTTATAAAAGCTATAATAGGTTTGTCGGCTTGTTCTTTGCTGCCTCCATCGTATCTTGTTGACATCATTACTTTGCCATAGTTTAAATTCATAGGAACTAATGCAAATGGTAATTCTATTTTTTTAGTATCTTTTACAAATTCATTGTCAAATATTTTTGTTTTATACCCAAACGCAAAGCCTGTTGAAATTTCATAAACTTTTGAAAAGTCATCGCCATTGGTTAAGTATTGGCAAAATATCTTTTTGTTTTCTAAAAGCCCTTGCGGTTTAATTTTAAAATCTTTGGACACATCTAATTTATAAGTCCAATCAATAGTGTCGTCTAAAAAATAACTATCTCTTGGCTCAATTATTAATTTACCGTTCGGCAGGACATCTACATAAAGATTAAACATTTTAACTATACCCATAAAGAAATTAGTTTGAGTAATGTCTGGCAATACATTTCTTATCTCGTAATCATCTCCGTATGTAATTTGTCCGTTTAGTGTTAAATATGCTTGTGTGTTTGTACTTACTGAAACCACGTTGGTAATTACCGTTGTAGATAAATCTGTATTTGTGGCAATATCTATTAAAGAAATAAAAGCCCACCTTAATTCATCGCCAGAGTTTAAATAAGTTGAAACAAATAAATTTAATAAATAAGGCTGCGATGGAGCAGTTGCAAAATTTATCATAATGCTATTAGTTTTTACAATAGTGTAAACGCTGCCTACTTTTTTTATTAAACCCATTGTTAACGCTCCTACGCCTGTAAAAGCTGGATTACCTGTTATAGTTCCTACTACGGTATTAAATACATTCCAATAACTTGAATTGCCTATTGTTACTGTTCCTGTGGTTGGATTGTATTGATTTGCAACGTCTAATATTTCATTGTTATAAATTATATTATTATTGTAATATGTGCTATTGGCTACACCTCTACCACTTACCGAAAACGCTGCATTTGATGTTCTATTAGCACCTATGTTAGTTCCTGTTATTACAGATTGGTCAACTTGAAATTGTTTAACATCTCCCTCTAAAATTAATCTGCCAAAATTATCTACTGGCGCATCGTCTATAAATGAACTTTGATATTCAAATCCTGCATCTAAAATTATTTGCTGCAATAACCATTGTACTTTTACCCAAGGTTTAAAACAATTAAAGTCTGTTCCGTGTATTGCACCTTGATAACTTCCGTTCCTCCAATCAAAACTTAACCCTTTATCTAACATTGGATATTGGACTATACTTGTAATATCACTCCACGTGGCTTGTATTGTGGCATCGTCCCACGTTGTATCTTCTGTGCGTGATATTTGGTTTATATTCTTATTAGTTAACTTTGCAAAGAAATCCCTGCTCTTGCCATAAATTGTTATATTGTAAATTACTTTATTATTTTCTAAAATTACAATTTCATTTAGTTGGCAATACCCATCAATTTGCACGTTGCTATCTTGCAAATAAATACAACTTGCTTTTATACTCGGATTAAAGTCAGGGTTTAATTGGTCTGTATTTCTTATACTAAAATTGACATCAAATAAACTTTTAAATATATTATCGTTATTTTTACTACCTGCTATGGCTACGGTCTTGCTGTAATCACTTTGCCTTTTGCTTGGGTCTACAATAGAATAAACCGACTTTGTTATGGATATGTCTAATGTCTCAATTGTATCTACACTAAAACCACCAATAAATAGTTCATTCCTCATAGTCTTTGTCTTTGAGTATCTACGCTCATTTTAATTGTTAGCTCTACTTGTATAAGTTTGTTTTGTATTGTCTTTTTTGCTTGGTAGCTATTTGTTTCAATTACAACAGGGATAAATTTGCCCCCAGTGTACCAATAAACCAATGGACTTTGGTGCAGCTCTTTTAACCAATAGGCTGTTTCTGTGTCTATGTAATCACTTTTTAATTTATATCTTTGTATTGACTTGCTGTAAAATACACTGCTTTCTCTTTGTGAAGATAAAAATGTAAAACCAACAGGGTCTATCACACCTAATAATTTTTTATAAGTTGACTTTTCAATCTCGATATTATCTTCACTTACACAAGTAAAATTGAAAGCATCAAATCTGCCTATTTGGTTTAAAAAGAATAACCTTTGATATTCGCTTTCTCTTGTACATTTTCGGTCTATTTCAAACTCTTTCCATTCTGTTGACTGCACATTAATACTATTGAACATTGCTACTCTATAATATATTACGCTATCGGTTATTAAAGGTAGTGTGCCAGTGGTTAAAGTGCTATTGTTTAAATCACTTGCTCCACAGAGTATAGACAAAAACCGATTTGCAGGTGTTGTAACATCTAAAAAAGTATTATTAATTGTGGCAGTTTGGATTAAACCATTTACTCCGTAAGTTTCTATTTTAATATACTTGACCGAATTAGTTGTACTTTGAATAATGCCTAACTCGTAGCTATCCGTTGACTTTAATTTTATCCTTAATGGCTGATTAGTTGAGAATTTCCGTGTGCTGTTAAGTGCTATTCTATTTCCTAAATTATTAACTACAAAATCTTCATAGTCTATTGCAGCATTAACAGGATATTTTGCACTTGTAGTTGCACTTGCATAGCCACTTATTACACCACTTACAGAATACTCCTCTTGGATTACTAATGTATAATACTTAAATACGTTTACCCCTGTTTTAAATCCGTATAGCAGCCCTATTAAATTATCTAAATCATAACTTAAATAGTTTTCAATGGTTCTTTGTGGGTCAAAGATTAAAGTATCGTAGGTAGGGTGTGGTATGTTTCTAAACTCTGCAATCGTATTCCCAGAAGCGTCTTTTATTTTAGTGAAAAATCTAAAATTAGTTTGAGCTGTTTGTGTGCTACTGGCAACATACATTTGCGGATTAAATCCACTTACAATATCATTGGGAGTTTGTAATACGGTTATAGACATTTAACTATATTATGTAAAAAAATTACTTTATACGTCTGAAAATGTAATATTAACTTCAAAATCTTTACCGATAGCCTTTTCAATTCTACTTGCTAATACTTGTAAACTTGCTTCCGTGAATACCGATGTATAAAATAAAGTTCCCTCAATACCTTTCTTTTTAACTGAACGTGCTATGGCAAATGCTATGCTTTTACGTCTGTCTAATACATTCTTTAAAGGTTCTTTGCCTTGCCTTACCTTTATTCCTTTTCTTGTTATCCAATCTTCAATACTCGATAGCATTTTCCTGCCTACAAATAAATTCTTAAAAGCATAGCTGCCAAATGTTTTAACTTTGTTTTGTACACCTCTTACACCCAAGTCAATAAATACATAGTAGTCTGGTAGCAACCAATTAATTTTTACGGATGTATCTGTTATCTCTGTATCTTCTATCATTATTGATTGGCTTAACATACTCTTGTCCTTGCCTGTATCAGCTAAATTCTTTTTCATTTGATACGTGGCTTCATTCGCCCACTTTTGAGCCTCAAATGCTACTGCTTCAATAATTGATTGGTCTAATGTACTCATTCGCTTTTGTCTTTTAAATATGAAAGGTGATTAAAGAAATCGTAAATATTCATTGCAAAATAATAGTCAAATTTACTTCTATCTTCTTTGGCTAATACCTTGTCTATAACGTAGTACCATCCCCATTTGGTTTGTATCCATTTATCTGTTTCGCCAACTCCAACCTCTTCCGCATCAACTTCTTCACTTTGAAAGAGTATCGGGTATTTGAGAATAAATAGGTTAAGCTGGCTGGATAAAAAAGCGCAATAGGGTAAGCTGTTGTTATTGATAATTCATTAAGGAATAATTCTGCCTTTCTATTGTACTCTGTTATTGAATTATCCTCGTTTGATTTGCATAGGACTGCTAATATATTATGAATATTATTTACTATTTCGCTTTTGTCTTTGGTTAAAGTTGATAGACTTATAAACTGCTCTACGTTCCAAGTTGAACTTTCTAATTGTACTATAAACTTTTCATTGTTAATTGTAAATTCTTTTACCCAGTCTGTTGGCATTAACTCTTCGTTTAGCCATTTGTATTTAGCTACTATCTTTTTAAAGTCCGTAACTTTCATTTTTTCAATTAGTTTTATATCCATATCTTCTAATATAGATATTCTATTTTTCCAAACAGTAAACTCGTTGTCATCATTCAGGCAATTAACTAACTGCTGAAATTTTAGTATTGATATATTTTTATAACTCATATTTTTTTTGTGTTGGTGCGGTGGAGTGTTGGCATTTTAGTATTGATAATCAGTTGTTTATATTATGTGATATTTTCCTGTGTTGTTATTTATTACGTTTGTCGCTATATACCTTAACGCATCGCAGCAATGATTGTACCTATCTATTGGCTTCTGTAATGCCTTGCCCTGTTTGTCTGTGTCCCACGAGTAATTCCTTTGCTCTTTTATTAAATTTGTACTTTGCGAAGTTAAAGAAATATTTTTACTTTGCAATAACTGAATACCAAAGTTAATACTATCAGCCCCTTTGTTTGCTCCCACTATGTTTAATCCGTATTGCTGCAACTCAAATATACTTTTAGGCTCGGCACTATCTGCCACAAAAAAAGAATTGATATGTTTAAGGTGATTGTATATATCATTATTTGTTAAGCCAGTCTTATAAAGTATCTCGTTGGCTATGTAGGTATCATTGTACTTGTATAGTTCTATTGCAGTCGTAGGGTCATTGGTAAATCCAAAGTCAATACCTACACCTAATAATCTTGCCTCTTGTGGGATGGTGTCTATAATTTTAAAGTCAGGGAATATAATACCTTGCGTTAAGCCTGTTTGCCCTAACCCATAAACTAACCACCAATTACGCCAGTATGCTGATGTCTTTGCCTTTTCCCTTGCCTTTTCAATTTCTTTTACTATGGCTTTGTCTAATGCTTCATTGTCTTTGTAGGTAAGTATTATAAAGTCTGTGTCGCTATCATTAACCAATTCTGTATGCACCCAAAATTCATTTGTAGGGTTGTAGTCTAAATAGATAAACTTTTTAGTCCTTATGGCTAATTGGTAGTAACTATCAAATACAATATTGTTGCACTCGTTTATAAATAATACATCACGTCTTGCACCTCTTAACCTGTCTGGCATATCTGCACTAAAAAACTCAATGTATGAACCGTTGGTAAAATGATAAACTAAATTTGTCTTATTAAAATTGCTATCTATAAAATTACCTGTTGCAATCATTATCTTTATAAAGTCTTTCATTGCACCCCTTCTTAAATGTGGTACACTTTCAGCAACTATTGAAATCTCACTTAAAGGAGTTTTAATAGCGTAGTCAATTAACATAGGGATTATTGAATACGTTTTTGAAGATGATGTGCCACCTTGTACAACTCTAACCCTTTTTTTTAAGTTTGCTATTTTATTTTGTGCTGTCGTCTTCTGAAACATTTATGTCTAATTCTTTAAATATATTTTTTTCAATATTGATATTTTTATTTTCGGTTTTAGTACTTGCAATTCTATGGTATTCCTCCTCCGTTCCTATTAGTTTATAAAGAGCCATTTGAGTTAAGGGATTACTTCCGTTGTACCATTTATTCCTTAATCCGTTCTTAACATCAATCTTGTTTTTGTCAAGCAGCTCTTTTATATTGTCCAATTCGTCCGACTTGTCAGGAAAATAATCCCAAAAAGTTGACCTGCTACAAGGCAGTAAAGTAACCACATCCTCAATAAAAAAAAGTTTCTTCTTCTCTATTAAGTCAAGTGCTTGTTCGTATATTTTATTCTTGTCGTATGCCATTTGTTTTTTTAAATTATTTTTTTTATATTTGCTGCATTATAAGCGATGTTAGTGTAATGGTTACATACTTAACATTCCAGTTAAGAGTTGGGGTTCGAATCCACCACATCGCTCAATTTTCTTTCTAACATTGTTATCTTTTCCCCTTTATACATTCCTGCACCCATTTCATCTATTTTGCTAAATGGTATTATTGGTAGGCTTATTTCACAATTTTTGTCTATTAAATAAATATATTTTAATTGCTTGCCTTCAAAAGGTTTCCAATTTCTAAACTCTGTACTAATCTTTAAATGATGAGCTTGTATAACGTGTATAGCCTCTCCGTTTTTAGGGTTTATTCTTAATGCGGTGTTTTCAGCTATGCCTACAAGTTTGAAACCGCTTGCTCTATAAATAGTGCCGTCCCCGCATTGTGTTCCATCTGCAAAACTAATAACCCATTTTATTTGAGGTGCATTCTTTTTTATTAATTTAATGCTAATAGCTATACATCTACTTTCTGAATACTTAGGTAGGTAATCATCAAAAGCCATACGGTTAAGTTCTATAAACTCATTCCAGCCAGTACCTTTTACTAAATTAATAGTACCTTTTTTATTTATACTTGGTCCATAACTCATAACTCCATGCAGTTTTTCATCTAAAAAGCAACCAAAGTGTAAAGTGCTATTTGGTACTACCTTACCGCTATAATGGTTTTTCTTTACAAACTCATTTGCAATCTTACTTGGTATTACTTTAACTATTATTTCTTTTGCTCTGCCCATATTTATTTTGTGGAGATAGTTAGGTTCGAACTAACTATAAAACCCCTATTGGTTATCCCCATTTTTAAATCCATTCTTGGTTTTTTCTAAAATTCATACTATCTTTTGGATATTCTTGTTCTTTTTTAGATAAAAACGACCTTAATCCTTTATTTAATGGATATAAATATAAATATCTAAAAGAGTTTATTATTTTACCTGTACCAAATAATGCTTCCCCTATTGCTTGTCCACCTTTTATACCTTTTGGGACTCTACCAAAACGCATTGGTGCAATTATATTTTTATATTCTCCATTTTCAGTTAAATAAAAATCATCGCATTTTTCTTTTCCAAAATACATCCAAGATGATGATTGATAAACAATCCCACAATCATTTTTGCATCCTCCTGCGTGTGTTAAAATAACTTTTATTTTAGTATTTTTTTTAAATAATTCATAAACTTTACCAAGTACAAAACTTTCTGCATTATTACCAAGTATATCAGATATATTCATTCTTTGCATTTCTATAAATTGACCTTCTTCTATATTTGGAATTATTTTTTGTAATTTTTGTTTAGTAGATGGAGATAATCCAAATGTTAAAACTCCATTTAATCTTTTATTATAAAATACTCCGAAACAAACTTTGGGAATAGGGAATGTTTTCATGTAATGATTTTTAATAGTATATTCTTTTGCAAGTTTACTATCTATAACTTTAACTAATACATCTTTTAATTGTTCGTTTATTTTGTATTCTCTTTCCATTGCATAATAATTAAATATAAAGCATTACCATTTGAGTTTTCGTTACCCATAGTTTCGGCATATTTATATTCATCGGTTTGTTTAATGTCTGCTATTGCATTTTTAATTTGAGTAGCTTGTTCATCTGCTAATGTAAAAGTAATTTGTTGAAATGGTGCTTTATCTCCATCTGCTAAACTAAAATCAGTTCCTAACTCATCACTATCATTAAAAAATATTGGCAAATCAATACCCCATTCAGTTAATTGCTCGGTGTCCCAACTGTTAGCCAAGTCATCCCAATTCCATTCGCCAAATCCTACGTTGTCCTTGATTATAAATTCTTTTTCTTGCTCTGGTGTCAATTCACTTGCTTTAATAATATACACTTCTTTTAACCCTGCTTCAATACAAGCCCTTAATCGCATATTGCCGCCAAGAACTATCATTTCATCGTTTACTACTATTGGTCTTATTTCTAACATAGCAGGAAATTCTTTTACCGATGTTACAAGTTTTTTAAATTTGTCATCTTTAATTACTCTCGGATTGTTTGGATTGTTTTTTACAAGTCCAATTTTTACTTTTTCAATTTTCATATATATTTTATTTATTTTTATTTATGTACAGTTCTGTAAATTCATCTAATTTTAATATGCTTATCCATTCTATGCCACTGCTATAAAAAGATACGTATTCTAATCCATCGTAGTCTTTATATTTACCGAAGCTATCAATCGTAAAGAAAAACCTTGACATCACGTTGCAGTTCGTTAGCTCGTAGCTTTCTTCTTCTTCTTGGAGTGCTGTTAATTCAAATACCTCTATCCACATTTTAAAAAATTTGTTTTGTAAAATAATCTATCCTCTTATTGTGTACTCGATATTTTCCGCCCTCTCTTATTTCTACTCTTGCAAATCCTAAATTGTGACGCAGGTTTACAGGGTCGTAGCTGGGTGCTAATGTACATAGGCAGCCAGTTGAGTAGGTTGTAATTAATGAACCATCTAATAAACTCTCGGAGTGTTCACTTGTTTGATGACAATGCCCTATTAACATTGAACCTTTTAATTTATTAAATATTCCTTTTGATGGGTTAACTG
>Ga0181349_1001122_pt1 | contig 11442 bp, 18 predicted proteins | sample Su13VDMM110SD_FD_130106 | JGI IMG/M metagenome (GOLD analysis project Ga0181349, IMG submission 130106) | Freshwater viral communities from Lake Michigan, USA - Su13.VD.MM110.S.D | ecosystem: Environmental > Aquatic > Freshwater > Lake | place: USA: Michigan | collected 2013-07-16 | reverse complement strand
TGCCGAAGAATATGGCCTTGTTGACGAATCGCCAAAAACCATAGCCGCAAGAGAACTTGGTGTTGCCGGAGCGGGCTTTAGAGGCTTTGCGGGCGGCGGCATTGGTGGCGCTCTTAGTGGTGCTTTCGGCCCTGGCTTGGCGGGCAGTATGGCGAGTGGCGGACTTGGAAGATTTGCTACCGAAACAGCTATTGGCGCTGCGCCAGAATCCATTGGCGGTCGCGGTCTTAGCTTCGGGGATGCCGTTTCTAGGGGTGTTCCTGAAGGTGTTAGTGGTGCCTTTGGCGCTGCTTTGACTGAGGCTTTGGGCGGCGGATTTGCGGGCAGGCAGGCGTCATCTTCTGTGATGCGGGAAATCAATCGTGTCGCCGGTGACGCAGCTTCCCGTGGCATATCGGGTGTGGTCGGGCGTGATGAAACGTCTGGCGGAGAAGTTTCGCAGCCGCGAACTGCCACCATTACTGATACTGGTTCGCAACGGCAGTCCTCTAATGTCCGATTAAGCCCCGCAACCCTGTCAGCCTTGTCAATTCGGCCTGACATTGGCGGTCGCGGCGTGACTATTTTTGGCGGCGGCGACAGTAAAGGCGGACGCAGAAGTCCTTGGAATAGTAGGTCTTTGCGGGTAAAAGATAATCTAGGAGTGACAGATGAATAAGCTCGCTAAAGCCCTGCGCTCAGATTTTACAGCGGTGGTCCCACTTGAGATTGCCGCCGAGGCCGTTCGTCGCGCCGGTCGAGGCCGCGATACGATCCTCGCGCACATTACGCCCCGCGAAGCTGCGATGCTGAAGCGGCGCGGCGGTAGTGGCTCGATCAACCCTCGCACGGGTTTGCTTGAATTTCAGGAATATTACGAGGATGATTTTTATTCTCCTCAAATGCAAGATGAGCGCGCGCAATATGCCGAGGATGTATCTGGTTATGAGGGGACGCAAGATTACGATGCGCTTGCGGGCCTTGGCGTTTACAGTCCGCAGCAAGCCACTTCAGAAACGCCCGTTCAATATTCTGATGGCGGTGATGCCGGTTATTACAATCAGTTTACCCCTGCTGATGTGCAAGTTGCATATCCGTATAGAACCGCAGGCCCAGAATATTATGCCCCTGGGGGCGATATAAGCAGAGACCGAGCTGCACTTCAAAGAGTTGATGCTCTTGAGGAGCAAAGAAACAAAGAACAAAAAGAATCTCCGGGCGCTGTTCGTCGCGCACTAGAGTATCTTGGCATTACTCCGCGCAATGCTATTCAGGTACTTGGTTTGGCAGGCACGGGCTTGGGCGGTATTTTGACTTCGCGGCGCGCCGGGGAACAGGCGCGGAAGTTGGAGCAGCAGCTTGCGCCGGGTGCGCGTGAAACGCTTGAACGCGGCAAGCAGTTTACTGCACAGGCCGAGCGCGGCGAACTCACGCCAGCATCTCAGCGGCGCATGGATATTCGTCGCGCCCAGGAGGCGCAGCGCGCGTCTCGTACCGGCGGCGTTGGCGCGGCTCAAACCGCGGGCCTGCTTGAGTCGGAGCGACAGGACCGGCTCAGGCAGCAGGCCACTTACGGCCAGTCCTTGCAACAGATTGGCGATCAGTCGTTGCGCCGCGCCCTTGAGCTTTCGCTTAAAGCGGATCAAGAGGGTGCTGAGACGGCGCAGAAATACTTTGCTGCCCTTGGACAAATGGTCGGCGGCACTCGCGGATTGATTGGAGGCTAATGATGGCAGTCGGTGATCTATCTGACGACCCGCGTACCGCCGAACAAATGCGCGCTCAGTTCGATATGGGTTTGTATAATCAGGATTCTGGATTTGATCCGGAAGAACGCGATCCTTATGATCCGGAAAAAAGTCGCCTTCGTGAAATTCAGAGGCAAGCACCAGACGCGATAAAGCGCGCCGCCGAGGCGGAAGGCGAAGCTCTACTGCTAAAATCGCAGGGTGATATTGCTGGCGCAGAGGGCAATGTCGCGGCAGCAGAAAAACGCGGTGCCGATGTTCGTGGTTCTTACGACGCCTATGGCGAGCGCATTGCTAAAGAGCCATTGCCTGCCTTTGTCCCGTCAGAAGATAACGCCGAAACTTTGGGTGCCTTGTTTAGCGGCGTTAATTTGATTGGCTTAATTATGTCGCGCGGTGCGGGGCGCAGTTCTGCCCTGGGCGCGATGAAGTCCATGACGGGTATGCTCGACGGCTATCGCACGGGACGCAAAGATTTATATGAGCGCGACAAGCAGATTTTTGAGAAAAACTACGCCCGCATCAAAGACATTCACGCTCAATATGGCAAAGAGCTAGATCAGGCTCTTAAATTATCTGAAGTTGATTTTGAATCTGGCAAAGCGAGCGCGCAGCTTGCTGCAAAACGCGCGGGTAATGGGTACGCCGAAAAGATGGCGGAAGCGGGAAACCTTAAGGGCGTCGTCGCTGCTTATAATTCAGAAGTTGCAATTATTAAGAACATTACGGACTTGACGAAAGACCAGCTTGCCCGCCTCTCGCGCGAGGACATTGCCGCTAGGCGGGCGCAAGCTCCCGGTCGCCCGGGGGCGTATAATCTTGCTTTTGCTGCGCGGGTATATAACGCACTCAATGGAGCGGCGGTAGATTTAACAAATGTTTCCCAACTAAAAGCGCCATTAAACCAAAGTGGTGGCACCGGCTCAGTTTTGGCCGGTTTAATTTCTTCAGAACCAGGGACAGTTAAGGCGTCTTTGACTGCTCTTGCTGGCCGAACAATTACAAAAGACGATAAACGATTGTTCGATATGTTGACCGGACAAATTGGCGCTGCTTTAGCCAGAATTGAATCCCAGGGATTGGCTAGTGGATCAACAAAGGCAAATATTGACAGTTTTAATGCCTTAAAGCCAAAGGCCGGAGACGCTGCAATTACGCTGCCGTTTTATTTGGCTCGCGTTAAACAAGAAATTCAGACTGGCTACAGATCATTCCGCCGTATGCCTGGAGCGACGCCAGAGCAGATTGCCGATATAGAAGAAGTCTTAACCGCATTAGAGGCGGCTGTTCCATTTGACTTGCCAGATATTTATGACGCTATGAAGGGAAAGCCTCTAGTGCAAGAAGCGCAGAGGATTCTTGCCGGGGGCAGTCTTTTTGGTAATCTGGCATCTGGAACTCCCGCTTCCACTGCGTCCGCGCCGCGTCCGGCCCCGGCATCTTCTGCGCCCCCTAGATCAGCGGGAAGGGTCATGGACGCAGCTAGCATTGATGCAACTATGAAAGCCAGCGGAAGAACGCGCCAAGAAGTTATTGATGCCGCAAGAAATAACGGTTTTGTGATCGAGGAATAGTATGGCCGATTTTTCCGCAGAGCTTTTTGGCGATGAACCCGCCCAAAGCGGGACGGATTTCTCTAGTGAGCTTTTTGGGGAGCCTAAGTCCACCGGCCCCAGTCTGTCGGAGCGCGAGCGTCGCAAGCGTGGATTTGAGCCTGTAGAGTCACCGGACATTTCCGAGTTAGGCAGTCAGTACGGCGCGACTGCGCGGTATGCCGGTGCCGAACTTGGTGGCCTCGGCACGGGTCTTGGTGAGTTTGTCCCTGGCGGGATCGGTCGCGCGTCTGCTGCTGGCAGTCGGTACCTTAAGGGCGTTCAAGAGCGCGCCGTAGAGGAATATCCCGCTGCGGCCCCCGTGGGAACCGCCTTGTCTTTTCTCACGCCGGTAGGTGCTGGCGCTCGCTTGGTATCTCGCGCCCCGTCCGCAATTGGCCGCATTTTAGGCTCTGCCGGTGTTGGTGGTACGTTAGGAGCGGCAACGCCAACAGGCGAAGAAGAATATGTTGATAGGCTAACTGGGAAGATCATTCCAACCGCCATAGGCACCACTCTTGGCGGCGGCATTGGCGTTGCCGGAGAGGCTGTCCGCAGGGGCGTAAACGCTGCTCGTTTCAATGCTCGTCTTAAAGATAGATTGAGCAATGTTGAGAACTTGAGTGAGCGGGAAGTTTCCGACCTTCAAAACGCCATTGCACAAAACGAAAAGCAAATCGCGCGGTTAGCGCCGGAACAACAGCGCGCCGCCCGCGAGGCGGAAAGGGCGGATGCGCTTGCCTTGCGTCCGGTTTCTTCTGAAGCTGGCGCTGCCCGTCAGGCGCGCGCAGAAGCAGTTGAGCCGCAATTTGAAACAACGCTGCAATCTCGTGCGCGCCAAGGCGAAGCTCCGCTAGGATCAACTCAATATCGTGAGCGCGAAGCTGCGCTAGAATCCACTCGGAAACGCTATAACGCTAAAGAGGCGGAATTACGCAGCGCGGGCGTTGATGAGCAGGATTTACGGTCAGAACTGGGGTTGTTGCGGCGCCAAGAAGTTGAAACGCAAGCGGCGGTTGATCGTTTTGGCGACGAACTGCTTGCGCGGCCTGGGATTGATAAGGCGGAATTTGGTCAAAGGATCAGAGCAACGCTAGACTCAATTTATAAGAAATATGATTCTGCGCGAAAAGAGGGAAGCGGCTTTACCAAGATGGTTAAAGATGCTGGCCCTGAATTGCGTATTAATACGTCAGGTGAGCGAGACCGCCTTGAAGAAATTGCAAAGACAACTAAAAACCGAGATTTGAGGAGCATTGCCCTCACCATTCGAAATGAACTTGCCAATCGGGATGCTGCCGGAAAAGCAATTCCTCGCCTAACTGTTAACCAATTTCAAGAAGTTAAAGAATACCTTGATAAAGTTTTGAAGGAAAAAAGTCTTATTGACGACACTAATCGCGCTGTTGAAGTAGACAGGAAAATCAAGGGCGAAATTCAACAAGTTAAGGACAACCTCTTAAAACAAGCTAAACGAGATTACCGGCCATATTCCGTTGCTTTGGGTAAGTATGCAGAGCTTTCGCGGCCACTTGATTTTATTGAAAAGAATCTTCGTATCCGCAGAGCGCTTACGGTCGATCCAATTAGCGCACAGCAGAAAATAGAATCCGCTGATGTTGCTGGCGTGGTCCTTAGCCAAGGTGAAAAGGGCGGCAATATTGTGAGCCAGTTGATTAAGGAGTCTCCCGGTTTTCAAGATAGCGCGCGTTTGTATTTTACACGCGAGTTGTTTGGCAAGGGGCAAGTTCCGACAGACGAGGCGTTTAATGCGTTCTTATTCAACAACCAGGTCAAACTACGGGCGTCTGGTTTGTATGATGAGTTTGATTCTTTGGCTCGCGCGCAAGAGTCTGCCGTCAATGCAGTTAACGACGCCAAGGGTCTAGTCTCAACTGGTAAAGAAGCAATTACTGGGGCGTCGGCGCGTCGTAGACTGCTTGAGCGGGAGCTTACTTCAGCGGAGCAATTGCGTGGTCAGGCCGCAGAACGCGCAGCGCCGCTTGAGAAAGCCGCAACGGAACAGCGGACCAGGGCTTTGGGCGGTATCGGTGAGCCAGCGGCAACGGTTGCAGCTAGAATCAGTCAAGCCGAACGCCGCGCTCAAGATCGAGTGAAAGAACTTACAGGACAAGCTCGGACTTTTGGCGAGCAGAGCAAGGAACTTCAGCGCAGCATTGATGATCTCGCCAAAGAAGTCGGCGTATCAGAAAAGCAAATTGCTGATTTGCAAATCTTGCGTCAGAAAATCAACAGCATTCCCGCAGAGAGCATCGGTGACGCCAAAAAGTTTTATGCCGATCTGCTGTCCGCTAAGAAAATTGATGAAGCTGCTTATACAAAAGTGGCGAATGAACTTGACCAGCTTCAGCAATACGCCAGAGAAGGCAGACAGGTTCAGAACGCTATGTATGCCGTTATGGGTTCGGCCCTTGGCTCGGCCCTTGTGACCGGCGCGCTTAGATAAGCGAACGATTAGAGATGCGGATTAAATCAATGAGACGGCTCAAGGAAACGCAAATGCTCAAACGCCTGATGGTCGCTGCCGGTATCCTGCTGCTGACGGCCACTCCGCTTTACGCAAAGAATTTGGCCGTTTGTAATGTCCCGTTTGCCCTTTGCGCTGCGTCTGGCACGACGCCAACCGGCAATAAGATTGTCGTCAACGGCACGACGTTCGACGAGGGCATGAGCGTTTGCCCGGTGCTTACGGGGCAGAGCGTAGCGGACCTTGACCTGATGAACGGCTCCTGTGACAGCCAGCCGGGTTGGGTGTGGTCGCTGTTCTCCCCCGTGACTAGCCTGCCCGTGGCCCCGACATGGAAAACCGTCAAAGTCCAGCCGCGCGTCTTCGTCACGACAACGGCTCCCGGCGGCGGCATGAGCAATATGTGGTCATTTCCCTGCAAGCTGACCCGCGTCACCAGCACTGGCGTTGTCCTGGCGGAGTGCCTTGGCCCAATGAACGAGTCGCCTGACGGTGCCGTTCCGATCCCTGCTGGCACTCAGGTCATCACGCAGGCCCCGGTTGGCGCGCCCAATCCAGTTGGAGGCAATATATGACTTTGAAAATGGGATACAGCCGCAAGTCTATCGGCCAGAACATTGGCAAGGAAATGGAGCGCGGGCGTCCGCAGAAGCAGGCTGTCGCCATTGCGCTCAATACGGCCCGCAAAGCCCGTAAGATCGCTCGATGAAAGAAGATCGCAGCATTTTTGGCGCGGATATGGGCGGCGCAGAAGGCCGCGTAATGAAGCGGCTTATGCGTAAGCGCAATCCAAAGCGCGACGTAAAGGCTATGTTTGGACGCGCAGGCAAGCGATGAACAAAAAGAGCCGCGGCGTTAATCCAGACCTCGATAAAGCAATTAGTGATCTGCTCAAGGCAACGATGGCCGATCCGACCGCCAGCCTGACGGATAAGACTAAAGTGATAGATCGCGCCTTAAACCTTGAAAAGATCAAGCAAAGAGTAAATGATGATGAGTGGGGAAGCGGTTTTGCTTCCGACGATGACGATGAAAAGTAACGGGGAATACGATGGATGCTACGATTATGCGCGTGATTCGTCTCGCGCTTTCTGTGATCTGCGACCGCTTGGCGACGATTGTGAGCTTGGTGATGACGTTCGCCCTGTCGAGTTGGGCGATGGACGCGCCGACTTACGAACGGTTGGCGATGGCAGCGTTTTTTGCTATTTTCGTATTCATACCCTGCATTTGGCTTGAAAGGCGTCACCATGAAGGTCAGCAAGAACAGCAATATTAACGAGGGCGGTCCTTCGTTTGGCGGCGTCGCGGTTAAGCCGCAGAGCGTCAAGAATACGCTTGGGCGTGGCGGCGGTCACTTTACTCCTGGCCATGTGCCGCTTGGCGGCTTCCAGGGTATGTGGGTCTTTACGGATAGTGAAGATACCAAGAACAGCCCGACCACAAAGCCAGAGCGCAAGACGAACATCTTTGGCGGAAAGTAAGTTATGGCAAACAATATCCCATTTCAGGCGATGGGTAAGACCACTCTAATCAACGTCACGACTTCCGCAAATACCGTGGCGATTATTTCTGATGGTCCTGCCAGCCAATTAAGAATCCACAATGGGACCGCAGGCGAAGTCTTTATTCGCCTTGGCATTACAAGCGCAGATGCCGCAGCCGTCCCCACCGCCGGAAATGCCTCCTATGGTTTGGTTCTGCATAACAACCAGACCAACATCTTTACGGTGCCGAAGCACGCGACGAATACCGCGACCCTGTACCTGTCGGCCATTACTGCCTCCGGCAACGCCGTAATTTATGCAACGCCGGGTGAGGGTTTCTGATGGCGACTAAGCAAACGGCGGCTGTTGACCTTGATAAGCGCATCTCCACTCACGAGGCAGTTTGCGCGGAACGCTACCAGTCCATCCTCTTTCGGTTGACGCGCATGGAACGGTTTATTCTTGGCGCGATGGTTGTTCTCATTATGAGCATGGCTAGTGTTATCTGGATCAGCTTGGCGAAGTGATGCCGGATTTAGATATTGATAAGCTGCGGAGCGAGTTGGCGCGTGACGAGGGTTTGCGACTAAAGCCGTACAAATGTTCGGCGGGCTATCTCACGATAGGCTACGGGCGCAACCTTGAAAGCAATGGCATTAGCCGAGAAGAAGCGGACGCCATGCTTGATTGCGACATTGCCGCAATATCGAAAGACCTTGATAAGAATATCCCGTGGTGGCGGCAGATGCCTGAATCGGCGCAGCGCGGGATTATCAACATGGCCTTTAATCTCGGATGGTCGCGTCTAAAGCATTTTGCCAATATGTTGGCGGCGCTGAAAAGCGGCAATTACTTCGAGGCAGCGCAACACGCGCTTGATAGCAAATGGTCCTTTCAAGTTGGGGACCGCGCCACACGCATTGGCGAATTGTTTATGATTGCTGCAAATGGTCAAGAGGGCGACCAAACGCCGTAAGCCTGTTGGTGCATTGATGGACATTGCAAAACTCATATCAACATTTGCTCCGGCCCTGGGAACCGCACTCGGTGGCCCGGTTGGCGGCATGGCAACCAGAGTGTTGCTCAATGTGTTCGGACTTGGCGATGACGCAACAGACAGCGACATAGCAAAGGCGGTCAACAAAGCCAGTCCGGATCAATTGCTTGCGCTGAAACAGGCTGACTACGCTTTTCAGGCGCAGATGAAAGAGTTGGACGTTGACCTAGAGCGTATCGCCTCAAGTGACCGGGATAGCGCCAGGAAGCGAGAGGCTGCGGTTAAGGACTGGATGCCCAGGATTCTAGCTGGCCTCGTTGTGGTCGGTTTCCTTGCAACCGTGTTCCTAATACTCTCTGGCTATGTCGAGGGTCTTAAAGACCCAATGACAGCAACAACGGTCGGCACTCTTATTGGTTACATATCGTCCAAGGCTGACAGTATAATTAGCTATTACTTTGGCAGTAGTGCGGGCAGCGCCGCGAAAAACGAGATGCTGGCGGGCAAAAAGAATGGCTAAGAAACCCTTTCCTTCTTTATCTGTCGGGCGCGGCGAGAAGCTGCCGATCAGTCGCGGCGCTGGCCTGACGGCCAAAGGGCGAGAGAAAGCACGGGCGGCTGGCAGCAACCTAAAGCCCCCGGCTCCTAACCCACGCACGAAGGCAGATGCGGCGCGGAAGAAGTCTTTTTGTGCCAGAATGTCCGGCGTTGTTCGCAATGCAAAAGGACCGGCGCTTAGGGCGAAGGCCAGCTTGCGGCGTTGGAATTGCAGATGAAAAGCGAATCGCGCGTCAACGAGTCTGGCAATTACACCAAGCCTGGGATGCGCCGGGAGATTTTCCAGCGCATTAAGTCGGGAGACAAGGGCGGTCGATCCGGTCAATGGTCGGCCCGTAAGGCTCAGATGCTGGCCCGCCAATATAAAAGCCGCGGCGGTGGATACAGATGAAGAAGCCCCAAGAAAGCCTCAAGCGGTGGACAGAGCAGAACTGGCGCACCAAGAGCGGCAAGCCGTCTACCCAGGGTAGCAAGGCCACAGGCGAGCGTTACTTGCCCGCACGGGCGATCTCGGCGCTGACTCCGGCTGAATATGCTGCGACCACTCGCGCCAAGCGGGAAGGAACGCGGAAGGGCAAACAGGTTGTGCGCCAGCCCAAGAAAATCGCCCGCAAGACTTCGGCTTATCGTTAGTCCTGACGCAACAGTTGCCCCTCAAAGATATAAGTGCCGATATGGGCAAGATTGGCCCAGGGTGCGGCATGAACCTTTCCGCCGATCTCGCGCCACTTAGCGCAGAAATGATAATCCTCGGACAATAGGCGCTGCGTCCCCGGCTCGATGCTGGTGGCGAAATAGCGTTTGATCGGGTCTTTACCGATATTGCCAGCTAGGTCGGTCACATCGTTGATATAGGTTTCGACATGATCGGCCAGCTTGTCGAACACTTCGCGCTTAATCAGCATGAAGCCCGTGCCGCCGTTCCAGATTTCTAACGGCTGTCCGGTCGGCACGGTCACATTGCCGGTGTATCCGACAAGGTTCACCACAAATGATCCGGTGTGATTTTTAAGCTGATCGGTCGGAACGCCAGACTTCACGGCCCTCTCGACTTGCGGCCAGTCGATTTCTTTCTTCGGGTAGATGCCGCAGATCACATCAACATCGGCGTCAATCATTGGCGGGATGTCGCCTGGGTTCCACCGAATGTCCGCGTCAATGAACATCATATGAGTGCAGTCACTCATCAGGAAGCCCTTGGTCAGCGCATTGCGAGCGCGGTCAATCAGGCTTTCGTTTTGTATGAATGACGCAATGGCAGTATGCCCCCCGGCGGCAAGCGCGCCCTGGCTCATCATCATAGACTGGACATAGAAGCCGGTGCAAAGACCGCCGTACATCGGCGTTGCGAAGAACACTTTTGCCATTTTATTCCCGTTCTGTTTTATCAAGATTGCGAGCGAAACGCTTGGCGCATTTGCTGCACTTAAACAGCGTCATGCTTGCCCCGCCCCTTAGACACATAATGCCGACATCGTGCCAGCGCCAATGACAAGACGGCTCTTGCTGGCAGCGAGACACATCAGTCTGACTTGCCGTCTTTTTTGGTTTCATCAAGCATGACTCCAATTTGCTCGAACAGATAAATCATGGCCTCAAGGTCAATTTTCTTTTTCTCATAGGCCGTTGAAATCATAACGGCGGCTTGAGTCAGCGCCAGCGCGCGGCCCAAGATGACATGACTGTTTGTGTTTATTTCGTCCACAGCGTTTCCCCTTTGATTAGTGAGGGCAGACCGGAACCTTGGCCCTCGCAAGTTACCTAACGGCAAGCTAATTTACGCTTGCTCGCCTCCGATCTGACGGGATAGCAGAAGAATAAAATCTTCTAATCGCATGATTGCTAAAGCGTCTTTGCTGTCGGCCCTGGCGATCACGATAGGCTTTTGCTCGGCGTTACAGGCTTTTGTTGCCTGCTCCATCCATTCATAAACACTGATGCGAGCGCGGCGTTTGCACTCGATCAGATAGCCCGGCAGCATAATATCACCGCCACCGTCGCGCACTTGGTCTAGGTTGCGCGTGAATTTGCCTCCAAGCGCCTCGCTCAGAACATGGCAAATCTCACGCTCGAACCCGGCCCCTTTAGTGCGCTGCGACTTTCCCACCGACTACCCTGTATTCCCAAAGGCCCTTGTTAACGTGGCGGCGATCCACCGTTGCGCCCATAATCTCGGGCTTACGGAAGTCACGCAGCCGCGCGCTAATTGATGCCTCCGGCTCGCCTGTCTCGTCGGCAATCTGCGATAGAGTGCGCCAGCGTTCGTCGCGCACCACCATCCACACGGCTAACAGTTGGCGGTTAAGCCTGCGCCCGTCCCGCTTCGCGTCGTAAGTGTCGCCACTAAACTTGGGCGGCTCTGGCGGCGTCCAAGACAATTGCGGAACCTCAGAAAGGTACTTCGTCATCGAACCCGACCCCCTTGCGCTTTTCTTCCTTGGGATAGATCACGTTGCCTTCACCGGGCTTGAAATTATCAATGCTCAACGAGATGTAGGCGTTACCGTTTTTTGTAGTCTTGTTCCACGCGGCCAGCTTAATCGTCTGCCCCGCTTTGATGTCCTCGTCAGCGACGATCATTCCCTTGTACTTC
>Ga0181349_1001119_pt1 | contig 11456 bp, 10 predicted proteins | sample Su13VDMM110SD_FD_130106 | JGI IMG/M metagenome (GOLD analysis project Ga0181349, IMG submission 130106) | Freshwater viral communities from Lake Michigan, USA - Su13.VD.MM110.S.D | ecosystem: Environmental > Aquatic > Freshwater > Lake | place: USA: Michigan | collected 2013-07-16 | reverse complement strand
TAACAACATTTTTATAATAACAAAGAACAAAGATGAGCCACTGTATAACTATATTGAAAACAAATTAGGTGATAAAGGCTTAAAAATCGTCGAAGGTATTGAAAAAGCACCAGATTTAGATAAAGATATTGATAAAGAAGACCAAACATTAATTGTGATGGATGATTTAGTTCTAGAAAAGAATCAATCAGCATTAGAAGAATATTTTATAAGAGCACGAAAACTAAACTGTTGTTTAATTTACATAGCACAAAGTTATTATAGAGTTCCTATTATTATAAGACAAAATTTAAACTACTTAATAATAAAACAATTATCGGGATTAAAGGACTTATACGGTATTATGAGGGAATACACGCTAGGAATTGATAAATCTTTATTAAAGAAAATTTATGAAGAAACCACCCAAAGCAAACAAGACTTTTTATTAGTTGATTTGGACGCTCCACCTAAAGATAGATTTAGAAAGAATTTTAATGATATATACTCAATAGCCGAAAATTAAATAATTTAAAATAATTTTTTTTTCTATCCTATTAATATATGAGTATTGGGTGTATAAGAAACACTAATGATTTACAAAACAAAAGAAAAGAATACGCCGAGTATTTACAACTTATGATTGATAATGAAAGTATAAAAGAAAAAAGAATTAAGGATTATAAAAATCCTAATAAACCACCAGCAGTTCCACCACAATATAAGACAGTAGCAGAACAAAATAAAGATTTACAACTACAAGAAAGACAAGCAATAGATAACGCCAAAGATTTAGGTTTAGATATATCTGAAGCACGTTCATTTGTAATACAATTAGAACAAAAACAAGACGGTATTGATAATTTAGTTAAACTTAATAAAAACTTCCCCGCATTCAAAAAATTAGTGTCTGAAAGATTAAACCCTAAATCATTAGAGGCGAACGCTGTTTTAAATCTTTGGGAGGAATTTTCAGCGAATTTGAGTGTAATAACAGGTTTGAATTCAGTATCTAGTAATGCGACATCAGCATATAGCAGTGCTACTGATAATTATATGAAAATACCAACACAAAATAAATTAATTAAATTTAAGAAAACTATTAGTGAAGAAGTATTTCAAGACACTGACTTAGTTATTCCTGATTCATTAAAAACAAACGTTTTAATTAGTGTTGATAATGCAATTAAATTTAGTTTAGACGATTCCACAGTTGAGAAAATTGATGAAGCAACAACCCCACTTGAAAGAAGAGGAATAAATAAATTAGCAGAACAGTTGTTATCTACATATAAAATTCCAACAAAAAACGAAATTGAAGTTAAAACAAAAGAAATCGCTGATTTATATGATTCTTTTGGAAATACAGGGGTTGATAATGTTAGTATTAATGATTCTATATCAAAAGCATTAATAATATTAACAAGATATTTAAGTGTTTTTTCAGACGAGACAGTTGGTAAAAGATTAACTGAATATAACGAATATGTAAATAAATTAATAAGTGGTTTTACGAGTGAGGTTAAACTCGCGACTGAAGGAACAATACCAACAGAACAAGATATAGATGAATCAGAAATTTTAAGAACGAAAGCACCAACAACGAAAACAGGATTAATAAAATATATAATAAATTACAAAATATATAACAACACAGATAAATATGGGAACTCGCTTATCCCTGATTTTGATATCACGAGACCCGAATCAGAAATAGAAGAATATTTAGACACTTTAGAAAGATATGAATTAGCAGAAATAGTTAGAGATAATAAAGCAAGAATTAAAGAAGAACAAGCAGAACAAAAAAGACAACAAGCCGAAAAAGAAGGTTTAGCAACCGCTACTTTAGGTAAATTTTTAAAAAAGAAAGTAGTATCTCCTTATTTAACTGCTAAAGATGAAGAGTATAGAAAAGAAGCGGAATTATCAAGACAACAACAGGAAATTAAAGAAGGTGTGGCGAGTAAAAAAATAGTTAATTTTCTAACAAAACAAACTGTAAAATCAAAAACTAAAAAATTTAAAGATGCTATGAAAGCATTTGATGATTTGGAATTAACATTATCAGATTATAAAATAATAGCAGAAGAAATGAGGGATGTTTTACCACAAGAAAATATTGAAGAGTATAATAAATACTTATATATGAGTAAAGATAATAAAAAAGAATTACAACAATTTATTATCGGAGTCGCTATTAGTGTTCCTGAAGCAGGTGAGTTTTTAGACATAATTTATGATGAGGCGAAAAATGAAAAAGAACTTAAATTTAGAGAAGAGAATCCAGAAGAGTATAAATATAGGGAATTAACTGATAATTTTAACGAGTTAAATTTAAGTTTAGATAAATATCGTGAATTATATGATTTAATTAGAGAACTTCTACCAGACAATGAAAGATTAAATACTAAAGATAAATACCCAATATATGTTAATAAAAAACTATTACAAGACTTTATTATGAAAAAGGCTTCATTTAATGATGAAATAGAAAATATAGTTGAAGATTATTATAATAAAATCCCTTATGTGTTCAATCCTGAAGCACCTGACATACCAATCGCAACAAGAAAACCCCCGCTTAAGAAAATATATACCGCCAAACCAGAACCAAAACCAGAACCAAAACCATTCCCAAAACCACCATCTTTCTCACCAAAACCTCAAAGAGATTTTAAAGGCTTGAATAATAGACAAAGACAGCCTAAAATTTTTGAAATACCTGAAAATTCATCTAATAGAATAACAGATACATATGAATATGTGAAAGATAAAATTGAATCAATGAGTAAATCAGATTTTTTATACAGATTTAACGCTTCTGATTTAACAAATGCATATGATAAATATGATAAAGAGCAAGTAGTCCCTAATATAGGATATTCAATTTTAAGATATAGTGATGGTGGGCTTTATATTAGCCCTCAATTATCAGATAAAATTAATGAAGCAGGTATTGCTAATTTTTCTAGACTATTTTCAATTAAACAATTAACTGAAATTTTATTAGACGTTGAATTTGCTGGTGCTCGTGATTTAGGTGATAGTTTGAAAAAAGTTATAGGAATTATGATAAGTGGTAAGAATTATGAACCAGATGTAGAAAGTATGCGACAATCTGATGTTAGAAAATTCCAAGGGTTTGGTATGAAAAAGAATAAGAAGAAAGGGGGTGATTTAATACATATTGATATCGGTTCTCATATAGGAAAAAATTATAAAGAAGCAGAAGGTAAAGGTGTTAAACAACAAATGAAATTATTTGAAAAAGTTAAAAAAAATTATCAATCAGGTGGAGACCAACCATATATTAAATCAAGAATTAAAATAGGTTCTGGGGTCGCTGTCGCTGAAAAAGAACCCACATATCAAGAATTCGGAAAATTTGTAATACACATACCACAACTAAGAAAGAATATATTGAATGTTAAGTATGCTAGTGGTTCAAGACCTCAATATCTACCAATCGTTAATATAGATGACGACACAAAAGATTTATTAGTATCAACATTAGAAACAGGAAAGATGAGTGAAAATCAATTTAATAAATTACCACAACCAGCCAAAGACTTTTTAATAAAAGCAATCAAAGGAGCAGGACTACAAAATCAATTATTTAAAGGTAAAGACAAATTATATGCAACAGAAGAGAAAGAAGACAGAGATAGATTTAATATTTTAAAAGGTGAATTTGACGCAGGAAACGATAATCCGAATCTAATAAAAGAATTAAGAGGCTTAGTCATTAAATTCATTGACACTAGGATAATTCCTAAAAAACAAGGTTTAGAGTTTTTAAGACAATTAAATTAATATAAAAAAAAATCTATTCTATAATATATGCCTAAAAGTATTCTAATAAATTCTTCTAATATTGTCGCCAATACCTATAACTCAGTTTTTGAATATAATTTCCCTAATGGAGGAGTTGTTTTCAAAGATGATTTAGTAGCAGTTCAACAAGTATCAATTTATAACAGTGTATTCAATATAACAAGTGCAAATAATAATAATAGTTTTAGTTATACTTGGGTGGATAACACAACAACAACAATCAATATCCCCGACTCTTATTTAGATTGTGCGGGTATTAACGCTTATATGCAGTCTATTATGTATTCAAATAAACATTATCTAACTAACTCATCTGGTGATGTTGTTTATCTTTTAGAGATTGTTGTTAATGCTTCTAGATATGCATATCAAATTAATAGTTATTTAATTTCAACAGCAATCGCAACTGCTAACACTTGGACTATAGCATCAGGAGCAACTTGGGTCCTTCCTACAAATTCTATTTTACCTATGTTTAATGTGCCAGCCACTAAGTTTCAATCATTAATAGGTTTCACAACGGCTTCATATCCACCAACAACTATCACAGGAACACCACCAGCACAAGTCCAAGCACCATCATATATAGCGTCTTATTCAGCCTTATCATCTTCATCACCTCAAATTCTACCAATCCCAACATATTTAGGAGTTTGTAATTTGGTTCAGAACAGACTAGCCATACCTTCACAGTTAATATATAGCTTAACGATTGAAGGAGTTTCATTTGGTAGTTTATATGTTAATCAAATATCAACCCCAGTATTTAATGATATAGCAGACGGGCAATACACAAGTTTAAGGTTCGGTTTTGTTGATTCATCTGGAAATTATATTAGATTTAACGACCCAAATACAATGATATTAATGATTATTAAAAATAGATATGAAGGAAAATAAATCTAAATATATAATAATGCCAATTGTTTTAAATAAAAAACTTTATGATTTAGTTAAAGAAGAAGCCGACCAAGTGTATAAGAAACCCAGTGCATATAAAAGTGGTTATATAGTTAAGGAATATAAACGAAGAGGAGGACAATATGCAGATGATGGTGAAGAAAAGAAATTAAAAAGATGGTATAAGGAAAAATGGTCTGATGTTGGTGGTGAGGCTTATCCAGTTTATAGACCATCAGTGCGTGTGAATTCAAGAACTCCTTTAACAGTTGATGAAATAGATAAGACAAATTTAAAAAAACAAATAAAAGAAAAACAAATAATAAAAGGTTTAAAAAATCTATCCCCATTTATAGCGAAATAAAACACAGTTTTATTAAGGATAAAACACAGTTTTAACCGAAATAAAAAATGTATAGTAATATATATGTTAGTTGTAAAAAGGAAAAGTGCAGGATGTGGTTTTAATATTGTATCAACCAATAAAAATTATAAAAGATTAGCAAGAGGTAAATTATCTGGTTATGGCATAAGCCACGATTTACTAGCCTCAGCATCAAAGAAAATTGAAAAAAATATATCTAAAATTGGCGAGAGTCATATTAAGACTCCAAAAGTAAGAAAATATATTAGTTTAAATCTTTAAACGCTCAAATAATTCTATAATTAAAATATTATAAAATTATTTTTTCTAGTCTAAGTTATATATATAAATGGATAATTTAGTTTTTGAAGAATCACTAAACACTGAAGTCGAACACTCCGAATTTATTAATAAAAAATTTATTTTTGTTAATGACAATAACAATGGGAATTATGCTTCTCAAATTGTGCTTGATTCGACCGCCTTATCCAATTCAGGTGGTTATATAAACTGGCAGGAGTCTTGGATTTTAATGCCTCTGGTTGTCACCCTTTCTACCGACACAGCGGCTAACTCTGCGAATTTACCTTTAAACACCAACACCGCTGATTATTCTTGGGCTTTCAAATCAGGATACTGGCAAATGATAGATTCTATGACTGTTGAATTCAATAATCAAAACGTGATACAAACTGTTCCTTTCACTAATGTTTTCAGAAGTTTCAAAGCAAATACAACATTTAGTTGTGATGATATTAAAAATCACGGTGCCTCCACCGGCTTCTACCCCGATACTGCTGGTTCTTGGGCTTATTCTCAAGACGCGGCTGATGCTGATATTCTTTCTCTACAAGGTCGTGGTTTTGATGCTGGAATAACAAATAACTCGAATGGTATCTTAAGAAGTGTCACTTTACCAACTGCTAGTGCAGCGGGTGCTGTTGGTTATGTTGATAATGAAGTTTCTGGTTTAACTGCTGTCGTCGCTGCTGCTATCGGTGCGGGGGCCCAAAATCCAAACGGTTTATCTGATAGCACATACGCGATTAATGACGGAATGAAACGAAGACAAGAATGGGTTGGTTATGCAGGTGCAGGGACATATACCGCGGGACAGTCATTAAATCAATCTCGAGTAAATACAAGTGCAAATTGTAATACGGTGTTTAGGTCGGTGAAAACTCAAACCGCGGCTGGTTGTATAACTTGGATTACTTATGCGAAATTACGATTAAAAGATTTGGCCGACTTTTTTGAAAAAGTGCCTTTACTTAAAGGTTCAACTATAAGATTTTTAATTAACACCAATCAGGCAATAACAAAATTCACTGTTACTGCGGGTGCGATGACTGCGGCGTCTGGTGCTATAGGAACATACCCAAAATTAGAAATCAATAGCGTGACTATAACAGGAGGTAGGACGAATCCTTTAATGTTAGCGTCCGCTGGTTATGGTAGCGGGCTTAATCCTTTAACTAAAACAGCAGGAGCAGCGGCGTATTTTTTGAGTTGTTCTATTTATAAAAATAGTTTCTCAGACCAATCTATTTATTCGGGTAGTATCCCGACCGCAACTGTTCCTTGTCGTTTATACGCACCGGTATATACAATGAATCCATTAGCAGAATCAAAATATTTATCATTAGCACCGACCAAAAGAGTGTTATATAAAGATATCTTCCAATATCAGTATGGGGTTCCTGTGGGGGCAGGCGAGAGTTTCAATTTTTTAGTTAGTAACGGAATAAATCGAATACGCTCAGTATTAGTCGTCCCGTTCATTTCTAATACTAACACTGCTCTTTTAACTAATATAGACTCATTTTCTACACCTGTATCAGCAACACCAGCGATGCCCGACCCAATTATGCTTACCAACTTCAATATTTTAGTAAGTGGTATGAATTTATTTTTATCAAATGAACTTTATGATTTTGAAGCCTTCCGAGAACAATTAATGAGTGCTAATCAATTAAACGGAAACTTAACAACTGGGCTAACAAGCGGACAAATCAGTGAAGATGATTTCGCACGTGGTTATCGTTATTATTTTGGTGATGTATCTCGTTCATTACCTTCTGAAGAAAATGTGTCTCGTTCTATTCAAGTCATCGGGCAAAATGCTTCATCTGTAAAATGTAATATTTGGGTTTTCGTTGAATTTATGAAGGAAATCACTATAGACTTAACCACAGGAGCAAGAATAGATTAAAATTAAAAAATGAAAATAATGTAAATATATCTATAATATTCAAATAAAAATATTATAAATTTATTTTTTCTATCACAATATATATAATGGATAGTTTGATACCACATAAACTAAATTTGAGTATCCCACAACTGAAAAAACTTTTAAAAGGACACGCGGTGCAGTTATCAAAAGAACTAATCGGTTCTGGTGCTGGAGACAAAGAAATACATTTAACTCCTACAAATGCTAAAAAATTGATGAGAGCATATAATAATAGTAAAGGTATGCGACTTACTTTAGGACCTAATGAAGTATCAATATCTGGTGGAAATATTATTAAAACTGCTAAATCCGCTGGGAAAAGATTAATTACTGCTGGAACAGATAGGGCTATTCGTGCTATTGATGGTTCTGGGGTTAATAGATTGAAGAAGGCGGAGCGTTGGGAAGGATTCGCCAATAAAACTATTCGTGATGGTATAGACACTGCTGGAAAGGCTGGTAGAGTGTATAAAAAGACTATGGGAGGTTTTGGTGTTAATAGATTGAAGAAGGCGGAGCGTTGGGAAGGATTTGCTAATAAAACTATTCGTGATGGTATAGACACTGCTGGAAAGGCTGGTAGAGTGTATAATAAAACTATGGGAGGTTTTGGTCTTTATGGTTATGGAATGGAATTTAAACCCGCTGTAATGCCTAGGTCTGAACCTAAATTAGGGAAAGGTGTTGCTACTCGTTCAAAAGTTTATAGAACTGCAATGAGAAGAAATATGGGTGTTGATATTGATAATGCATCTATAGCAAAACCGCCAGGAGGAAGATATAATAGTGCTGTTAAGCCTTCTAGTAATGTGATGACGATGAGTCCTTATCAAGGGACAAATAGCCCTGCTATGCATCCTTTCATTCCAATGACTGCTTATCAAAATTCGGGTGTGAGTTATAATATACGTTAGTTTGAGAGAAATCATATAATTAATGCGTTTGGATAAAAATAAAAATCTATAGTATAATATATATAAAAATGTCTAAAAATGTCTATGTTGATACAAGAACCGAATCCGATAAACAATATGGGAAGGAAAGTGAAGAATTATGTCTTCCTATTTTAAAAGAAAAGTTTGATAAATATTTAATGAAAAACACAAATCAATACGCGATATTTGATTATATTGGTGGTAAGTGTTTTGTTGAATTAAAAACTAGGAGATTTGAAAGCACTAAATACCCTGATATGATGATTGGAGTTAATAAAATAAATTCTTGTTTAAAGGTCAAAAATCGAGATATATATTTTTGTTTTAAATTTACTGACGGATTGTATTATTGGGAATTTCACGAAGATAAAATAAAAGAATTAGATTTAAGATTAGGCGGGCGAATTGATAGAGGTGTAGATGAAAGACGACCTTATTATTTCATTAAAACTGCTGATATGATTAAAATTGATGTTCCTAATCCTTTGGATGAATAAAACTATTTAATTATTTTATAATGTATTATAATATATTATAAAATGCTTACAAATTTTGATATTGAACGTATAGCCGATAAATTGAAACTTCCTATCGTTGGTGTGTTTTCTAAAAATGAACTTGCTAATGTAGAACGGAAAATAGGTTCTTATTATATTAATATGCAGGATTCAGATGAGGGTTGTGGAACACATTGGGTTCTTGCTAAAATATATACTGATGATGATGTTGATAGTTCTGATGATGATAATTCTGAAATTGAAACTAAGGCCCTCTATTTTGATTCTTTTGGTCTTGGGATGCCTAAACAAGTCGCTAAATTCTTATCGCCTTTTAAGCCTATTTATTGCAGTAATAGACAAATACAAAGTATTAAAACCACTCAATGCGGTTGGTTTTGTTTATTGTGTGATTATATATTAGAGAATGCTAAGAGTGATACATATTTAGAAGATTACTCAAAATTTTTAAATATTTGGAGTGATGATACAACGAAAAATTTAACGACTTTAAAAAAATTATTTAAACCGCTTTAGATTTAGAAATTAAATGATACTTTACAATCGCGTGATATAACAACCCCACCGCCTTCAATAATAAGTTTATCAATTTCAATAGATTTTTTAATGTGCTTAATTAAATGTCTTTTATCAGTAGATGTTAATAGTTCAAGTTTTTGTTTTATCTCATTCATTATTTCTTCAGAGTGAAATTTCTTAATATATTCTGGATTATCCATATATTAAAATTAGAAAAAAATATTAAGGATTTTTTTTTTATTTAAAAAATGATTTAAAGTTTATTTTTTTCTATACTATATATATGAATACTAGTAAGTTAGATACATTTAGTGATGAATCAACCATCAACACCTCTGATATTGAAGCAGTCAGTGGAAGCGAATCTCACGATGAGATTTATAGTAATGTGGGGTTTAATGGCGATACTCCTTTTATTATAGAATTATTAGAAATTACAGGAACACCAGAAGCGAGCGTATTACAAGAGGATTCTTTTGGTATTAAACCTATATTAGTTGTTAAAAAAAGCACATATAGCGAAAAACAAAGGCTAGCAGTAGCGAAATATAGGAGACTACATCCAGAACAGACTAAACTACAAGCAAAGAGAACGTATGAAGCATTAAAGAAAAACCCAGAAAGACTTAAAAGATATAATAAACAAATGGAGGAAGTTCAAAAAAGAATAAAAGAGAAAAAGAAAGCACAAGGGATTATAAATAAAAAAGCAGGAAGACCTAAAATACCAGATGAATTAAAAGTAAAGAAACCAAAATTAACACCAATACAAAGGGCTGAATTTGAAGCAAAAAGAAAGGCGTTAAAAGAAGAAAAACTTAAATTAAAAGAAGCGTTAAAAGAAGAAGCGAAAGCAAGACGAGTGGCTAAATATGGAGATAATGAATACGCTCAAATGAAATTAAGAGAATTAAAAGAAACACATCCTGAAATATATAAACAAAGAACATATAAATATGTGAAGAAAGTTAAACCACCTAAACCTGATGAATCGGGAAAAGTTAAAAGATTTAGAAGAACAAAGGAAGAAATGTTATTAGATAAGGCGAAGAAAACAGAGACTGAAGCAGTAGCCGAAATCGTGCCTGAAGTTATTTAGACTATACAATATTTAAAAATAAAATACTATAAAATTTTATTTTTAAAGATTCAAAAATTACAATATGAAAAAAATAAATCTTAAGAAAATATTTTTTTATTAAATTTCGTTTAAAGAAAAATTTATAATCTAAAGTATTATATAATAGTATGGGTAGAAAGACCAATATGAAGAATGCAAAAATCGAAGCCATCGATGCTTTAACTAGAAATTACAACAAGGGACGGCTTAATGAAAGAACATATTATGCTCTTTTGAAAAAGATTACAAATTTTAAAAAAATAGATGCGGTGAAAAGAATTACTGAATCACAAAAGGCAGTTAGAAAATTTTTTAAGGATGAGAAGAAACTTAATAGAACGCCTAAACAATATACAACTAAAGATATTAAAAAACTAAAAGATATTAAACCACAAGAATTTACAAATAGATTTTATATTAAAAATGTTGATAGAACAGCAATTTATATTAAAGATGCATATACTGTGTTAAAACCAAAAAATACAATTGAAGATTTGTATGATAATATTAAATATGGCGTTGAAGATTTTAATAATAGACACGCCCCGACATCTGTCAATTGGATTGGTGTTATGTATAAATCAACAAGTGATAATAAAGTTGTTATAAACACTATAGAACACGAGGGAGGGATGAAGGGACGGACAATTGGGTTGAGTTATCTTAATTCATTAGAAATTTTTAAGGCACATATTGAATTATTAAAAGGAGGTAATACTTCTTTGACTTTAAAAGTTGGGAGCGACCCAATTGATAAAGATGGAGAATTTGAATTAATGCTTGACAAATTTTATTTAACTACCGCGGGTAATCCTTTAAGAGGTAAGGGGAAATCAGATAAAATTGTTTATAAATGTCTTGGGATTGAAACAAACCTTAGAGATTGTGGTTATCTGTCATTAAAAGCGTGTGGATTTGATTATGATGGAAATAAGATGAGTCTAGCGGATTTTGAGAAATTAAGGGATGTTATAGTCCAAAATGATTTAAAGATTAGTATTATGTTAAACAGTTTCAATCTAAAGAAAAGCCTACATAAGACTATCGC
>Ga0181349_1001116_pt1 | contig 11458 bp, 12 predicted proteins | sample Su13VDMM110SD_FD_130106 | JGI IMG/M metagenome (GOLD analysis project Ga0181349, IMG submission 130106) | Freshwater viral communities from Lake Michigan, USA - Su13.VD.MM110.S.D | ecosystem: Environmental > Aquatic > Freshwater > Lake | place: USA: Michigan | collected 2013-07-16 | reverse complement strand
AAGCAAAACAAGATGTCCGCATAGCGGGTAACATCGAGAAGGCAAGTTCGCAAATGCCCGGCATCGTGGAAGAACGCTTTAATCAACTTCAAGAAATTGAAGGCATCCTTGAGTACTTAAACATTGAACTTCGTAGACTTCGTAGTCAACATTTTCGCAAGTATTTAGAAAACTATCAACGAGCTTTATCTTCTAGGGACTGTGAAAAGTTCGTAGAAGGTGAAGCTGACGTTGTAGACTTTGAAAAGATCATCAACGACTTTGCCTTGCTGCGCAACAAGTGGTTGGGAATTATCAAAGCACTTGATCAGAAACAATGGCATCTCAGCAACATTGTTAAACTACGAGTATCCGGATTAGAAGACGCCAGTCTTTAAATACCGAATAATATACGCAGATAAATATCTGCATGAAAATCGTTTTAATCACTGGTGGATTTGATCCCCTACATTCCGGGCACATTGCCTACTTCAAAGCTGCAAAAACTCTAGGTGACTTGTTAATTGTTGGATTAAATTCTGACGATTGGCTTGTTCGTAAAAAAGGTGCTGCCTTTATGCCCTGGAACGAGCGACTTTGTATTATTAATAATTTATCAATGGTCAACGAAGTTTATACTTTCGATGACGATGACGGATCAGCAAAACATTTTATCCAACAGGCGCGAGCACATTACCCTGACGCTGAACTGATATTCGCCAACGGCGGTGACAGAACTAAAGATAACATTCCAGAAATGGATGTAGTAGATTCTAATCTATCATTTGTATTTGGAGTTGGCGGCGAAGATAAAAAGAATTCAAGTTCATGGATTCTTCAAGAATGGAAAGCTCCTAAAACTGAACGGCAGTGGGGCTACTATCGAGTACTACACGAAGTACCTGGTATGAAAGTCAAAGAATTAACTGTAAATCCCGGATGCAGTTTATCGATGCAGCGTCATAATCTACGTGCTGAATATTGGATTGTCAGTGAAGGGCAGGCTACTGTTAATCGAGCAACTCCGTTGAATTTTGAACTGGCTCCAGCAATGCTAGATAAACACGACCAGCTGCACGTTGCAGTACAAGAGTGGCATCAACTTACTAATCCCTACGAACATCCGTTAAAAATTGTAGAAATACAATACGGTGAGCAATGCATTGAAGAGGACATCGAACGAAAATGATTCCAATTTTTATCGGGTACGACCCCCGAGAAGCCATAGCATACCATGTATGTACAAATAGTATTATTAGACATTCTAGTCATCCAGTAAGTATCAATCCACTGGCACTGAATATATTAAAAGACTACGAAGAGAAACATACCGACGGTAGCAATCATTTTATCTATAGTCGTTTCCTTGTCCCTCACTTGATGCAATACAAAGGTTGGGCAATATTCATGGACGGTGACATGTTGTTACGGGACGATATTGAAAAGCTATGGGCATTGCGAGACGAGTCAAAAGCAGTTATGGTTGTTAAACACGACTATAAAACTAAAATGACTGAAAAATATCTTGGTTCTAAAAACGAAGACTATCCTTGTAAAAATTGGTCAAGCGTAATTCTTTGGAACTGTGGCCATCCTGCCAATGCAGTGGTTACTCCGGAATTTATACAAAATGCCACAGGAGCACAGGTACATAGATTCACTTGGCTAACCGACGAGTTAGTCGGTGATTTACCAGCAGAATGGAATTGGTTGGACATTGAATACGAGTGGAATCCCACAGCGAAATTAGTTCACTATACTCTAGGCACGCCTTGCTTTCATGAATTTTCAGATCAAGGTAATTTTTCCAACGAATGGCACAGAGAAAAAATCTATGTAGATTACTGTCTACAGCACAACCTATGATCTTTCTAAGTAAAGACGGACAAGACCCATACATCAATATGTTTGCACAAGGATGCAATGCTAGAACAACCTCAACTGATGATTTCAATTATAGTGATAGCACTGATCCTATTATAATGAGGGGTATACTTAAAAAGAAAATTATTTACAAATGCTGGGAAGATCAACGAAATTTTTATTATATGGATACTGGTTATTTTGGTAATGAAAAAACAGCATCAAATCCCAACGGTTGGAAATATTGGCATAGAATTGTAAAGAATGATCTACAACACAATACAATTATCAAGAGACCCGATGATAGATTTAAACAATTCAATAAAAAAATAGATCCTTGGAAGAAAGATGGAAGAAGTATACTAATTGCTAAACCAGACGAAAAACCTTGTAAATTTTACGGAATTAATTTAGAGCAGTGGCTTGAAGATACTGTAACAACAATTAAAAAACACACAGATCGCCCGGTGATAGTAAGAGAACGTGCGGCCAAAAGAATTGATAGGATATCCACAGACACGCTATCTCAGGCCTTAGACAACGATGTATTTGCTTTAGTAACTTTTAATAGTGTTGCAGCCACCGAAGCTGTATTTTATGGAATACCTGTTTTTACAATAGCACCAACAAATGCGGCAGCACCTATGGGACTACAAGATCTCAGCTTGATAGAAACTCCCAGATATCCAGATATTGATGAACGATATCAATGGGCATGCCACTTGTCTTATGGGCAATTTCACAATAGCGAATTACAAAATGGCAAGGCTAAAAGACTCTTGGAGGAATTGTGGGATTAGTTAAAGACGTATTAAAAAATTTACCTATTGAGGATGTTATAGTCATAGGCTCTAAAGATAGATGCACCGTCGATCGTGCAGCTACTAATAAACCGTTGGTTATTAGAGGTATCACCCAAGGTAAACACATCCGACAGTGTATGCAAGATAATAGAGACTTTTATTACACAGATACTGGATATCTTGCTAATTATATCGGCCCTGGCAATCCCACAGGTGTAAAACTTTGGCATAGAATAGTAAAAAATTCTCTTCAACATCACACTATTAGAGAGTGCCCTCCTGATAGATGGCAGACATTACTAGCTCAGGACAAAAGACTAGAATGGCGCGGCTGGAAAAATTATGATAAAAAAATCCTACTAGTAGTGCCTAATCCAAAATCTTGTGCTTACTATGGTATAGATATCGAAACTTGGAAAAATACCACTGTCGATGAAATTAAAAAGTTCAGCAATTTACCTATTGAAATAAGATATAAAGCATCTCGTAGAGAAAGAAATAACGGATACACTATCTATAATGCATTTGATTCGGGCGTGTATGCAACTGTAACTTTTAATAGTATTGCGGCCTTAGAATCTGTATTATACGGAATACCAGCATTTGTATCAGTACCCTGCGCTGCTTCGCCCGTGGCATCGACGGATTTATCACAATTAACCAATCCGGTTAAACCAAATATAGATTTAATCTTAAAACAGTGTTATAGTTTAGCATACGGACAGTTTACTCTAGAAGAAATGTATAACGGCACCGCTTGGAAACTTTTACAAAAATTCTAACATGAAATTACTATTAAACGACAAAGAAATAGCAAGATTTCTTATTGCATTAGTTAATGTTCGAGACAGCTGTGTCGACATAGAAATGAATCAACGGCATACTGCCGACCAGATTGCATGGGTAATTGAAATTAGAGATAAACCTAAATTTAATTTAGAAAAATTTAGAGATAAAATTAAACAAAAAATTACACACGGTGTTCGCAGAGATCTCATGGCCTGGAAGGACACAGTCAATACACAGATATCAAATCACAAACAATACTGTCATAAAAACATTCATCAACATCTTGAGATGTTTATTGATAAGCTAGGCCAAGAACAGATTTTACAACATTATCGTACTCATTCAACACAGGATTTTATAAAAACTGTGGGATTACAGATTGATCCCACAGCTACGATGGTTCGTCGCAGAGATTTTACAAACAGCACAGAAGATTGCCTGTTGCGTAACACCGTGGGCAATGAAAATATCATCGTAGATAAACTCAATCGTAATCTACCGTTTTGGTTCATCGACAGCGGGTATACCAACTTTGTAGAATCAAATAAGAAGTGGCATAGGCTAGTAAGAAATCACCTGCATTTTAATTCACAATTTATAGCTCCCGCTGATAGGCTGAAAAATTTTACAGTATTTCCAAGACCATGGCGCCAAGACGGCAAGAAAATTTTGATTGTTCAACCGGGCGAGTTTGCAGCCAGTATTATGAATGTGGATCCAACATCGTGGACTGACCATGTGTTAACAGAGCTACAGAAACACACTGATCGGCCTATAGAAATCCGATCAAAAATCAACAAGAAAGTTAGAACCAGCCTTTATCAGACACTGATTGACGGTGATTATTATTGCACAGTCAGCATTAATTCAAACAGTGCTGTGGAATCTATATGGGCTGGGGTCCCTGCTATCACTTTAGGCAAACACGTTAGCAATTCAGTAACTAGACACAGCCTTTCGCAGATCGATGATTTGTACTACGGACCGTTAGGTGACTGGCTGGCCTGGCTAAGTTATTGTCAATTTACCTACGACGAACTAATGGACGGCACCGCCCTAAATATTATTAGGAAATATCACAGTGTCTAAACTAACAGCAATAGCCTACTATGCTGGCATTCCTCCTAATAATCGTAATTTAGAAAAGCCTCAAATTTTAGATTATTTTTGTCAAGGAGTTATTGCATCGGGAGATTCTGCTATTGCTCATCAAGGACTAAATGTTCTAGATTGCGATGTAGCATTGATACAAGGATTTGTACATGAGCATGGAAAATCTGCACCTCATCTTCAATTGAGGAAAAATGCGATAGCATTACAAAAGAAAAATCAACAACGGTCATTAATCGTAGACAGTAATTTATTTCTATACGCAGACAAATCTAATCTCTTACATTATTTGAGATATAGTTTTGACGGAGTATTTCCTACTACAGGATTTTATTTTGATCAAGATGTAGACCCCGATCGATGGTCTCAGATCAGCAGAGATTTAGGAATAAGTCTAAAACCCTGGAGAACGCAGGGCAATCATATTTTAATTTGCCTGCAGAGAAATGGCGGCTGGAGCATGCGAGGGTTAGATGTAATCCAATGGATGAATGCAACTATCTTAGAGATAAGAAAATATAGTCAAAGACCCATAATTGTTAGATCTCATCCCGGAGATAAAAAAATTAGTGGGTATCTTAAAATAAATCATAAATCAGTATTGCTCAGTACTAAGCTCGATCTTAGAGAAGATTTACAAAATGCTTGGGCAACTGTGGTCTATAACAGTAGTCCTAGTGTAGCTAGCATTATAGAAGGTATCCCTGCATTTCTTACAGATCTTCAACCGCAACACAGTCAAAGTTTTACGGTAGCTAACACCGATATAAGTAAAATAGAAGATCCATTGTTGGTTGATAGACAGGCGTGGATAGAACGATTATCCATGTGTCATTGGAAATTCGATGAATTAAAATCAGGCACTGCTTGGAAATTTTTTAAAAGGTATATATGAAATTAATGCACAACGGCTGGTACGTTCCCGACGACGACCAAAAAATAACTAGAGTTCTAGAGAATGACAAAGACAAAACAAATCCCTCATACGAGGGAAAGTACAGACAGCATATTTTAGATCATATTCCTAATAAACGTACATTCGTTGATGTTGGAGCAAATGTGGGTATATGGAGTTTTCCTATGATTGGGAAATTTTCAAAGATTATTGGATACGAGCCGTCTAAACAAAATATAGAATGTTTAAAAGCCAATATTACAGATGGTATTGAAATTAGAACCAAAGCTCTAGCTGACTTTGTTGGCGAAGCAAATTTTCATCAAGCAGGAAAAAATTGCGGAGACGGCAAATTATGTAGACCAGGCGCAAAATCTAGTTATACAGTACCGGTAGTCAGATTGGACGACGAGTGTTTAACTTCAGTTGACCTTATAAAAATTGATGTACAAGGTTGGGAATTAGAAGTGCTGCGTGGCGGAAAAGAACTATTGGCACAACAGCAGCCGTGGGTTATATTTGAAGTTAATCAAGATATAGATAGTTGTTGTAAATTCATGCAGGATCTAAACTATGAAACAATTTATATCAAAAGCAAACGAGTGTTTTTATGGGCACCGAAATCTGGGCTCAACATGCCTACTAATCCTAAACAGTTTGGTAGATATCTCGGACCTGGGCCGTATGCATCACGATTCGGTTGAAAGTAAATTCCATGCAGTCCCGTTTAGCAATTCCTCATGTGTAAACTGCCTGTACGAAAGATGACATAACCAACGATGCCGAAGTTGATCATCCATGTCAGGAATTTGTTCGATGTCTTTTAAATTGTAATTCATCAAACTTTTGGTTGCGGAATGCCCTAGAGAAATCACCGGAATTCCGCACACAATCGATTCTACTAGTGCGTTCGATGAATATCCAACAACAACAAATGTGTCTCGTTCAATAAATTTATTAAAAGTATCTGCATCAATGCGATCTCTTCTTGCAGCCGGTCTTGATCTTATTTTAATCGGCCGGTCAGTGTATTTTTTTAATTCTTGTGTAACGTCATCGACCCAACTATCTGCCAACTTAAAAACTTTAGAAATCTTTTCGTCAGGGGGTACTATAACTATCGACAATCCTCTTTGGTAATTAACGAGATTGATGTTGAACATAGCTAATCTATCAGCAGGACGTGATCTGATCGGGCCTTGATCTTGTAGATTGTCTACACTAACACGAATTACTTCTTTTCTTTTTGTGTTTCCAAAATATCCTGTATCTAAATTATAAAATTTTCTATTGTTTTCTATACAGTGTCGATACAATGTTTCTTTATGTGAACCAGCCCAGCACAGCGGAATATCAACATTATCGAGAGCTTCTTCTACAGAAACTATTTTGCCATTGCTACCGGTAGAAAATCTACCGCATCCGTATTTGTCTCCGCCCACGCATAAAAAATTATACATAGATCACCTCTGCCAATATGCTTCAGTTCTAATAACTTTCAAATCTTCTGGCTTGCTACGACCCAGTTTCTTCCGACCACCTTTGAGATGATCCAGCCATGCACCCCATTCGCTGTTGATCAACGGGTGACCTTCTCCTGAGCTCAACCCCGGAGCCGGACGAAGATCATGTAAGTGTACAGCCCAATCTAACTGTCGCATCTGCGGGAATTTTATTCTAACAGCATCGAAAACAAAACTGTCGTGCCACTCAGCTAAACGAAAAATTCCTTGTTCTGCCTGATCATAAAATCTTTGAAATTCTTTTAAGAATGCCTGTACGTTAGGACTACGCAGATTCATGGCATAAAGTCCGCATTCTGAATATTTGCCTTTTCGACCTAGGTAACATAACTCACTATCTGAAGGAATCATTCTATACAGATCGTTCATAGTGATAGGACTGTGACAGATAGTATCTGCATCCATCCATACTAAAATATCTGCATCTGTTTCTTTGGCACAGTCGAATATTGCATATACTTTGTGTGCAAATCTCACAGCATGCCATTTGAAGCCTTTGCCTGAATCTTTTCTTCGAGATCTCACAGGGTCAGATGAAACATCACCGTTGGCCTTGGGCACATCTTTCCATTGATTTTTAAATGCCATTAACTCTGGAATTTCTTCTAATCGTTTAAGTGTAACATGACTGTGATCACGTATGACAGGATTGCACTGTTCTGGATACAAATGGAGCACAACCTCAGCAGGCCAGTTTTCGCAAAAGGTATTGATCATACGCTGTGCATATTTGTTCAGCCCTTCTTCATGGAAGGTTGTTACTACTGCTATTTTCATTGTTGTTTTTCCCATACGTGAAATACTCCTTGAAGGCTTGTACAGCGCCATCCTGAATCGTATAATGGTTTTGACAGCTGTCTAGGAAGGGCGTCTCCGCCTTCGATGAATATCAACGAGTTATTTTTTTTCCAAAATGTCTGAAGACTTTCTAATTTAGAGATGTATGTGATATCAAAAAATACTGCTCCAACATTTACAATGCTATCTAATCTTTCAATACTTTGTCTATAAATGAGATTTTTTGCTTTTAATTCTGTGGTATTTTCATTCACAACAAAGATGGTTGAATATAAATCTAACAACTGTGTTAATTGACCAAATGCAGTGCCAATTACCAACGCATTGGTTTTATTTTTTGATAGTTTACTCAGTCTTTTTTTTATCTTATTCATGATTTATAAATATACAACAGTATTAACTACGTAGATTATTTATTAAAATTATGCGCTTCAGATTATATCGAGAATTCGGTGCTCTAAACAGTCCTCCTGTGTTTGACGCCGTAGAACAGGGCCTAAAACAATTAGGACATGACGTGGTGCACGATCATGAGGAGGTTGCTGTGATTTGGTCAGTGTTGTGGGCTGGGAGAATGCGATCGAATAAAGCAATTTACGACCGTTGTCAACAAGCAGGCACGCCTGTGCTGATTATCGAAGTGGGAAATCTTCGTAGAGGTGAAACTTGGAGGCTAAGTCTCAATCATATCAACAATCTTGGCAGTTTTGGCAACAACAAAGATATAGATGAGTCACGTCCCCAACAATTAGGTGTGAAATTACAACCTATCTCGAATCTAAGACGTGGTGAAATATTGATAGCCTGCCAACATCAAGAAAGTCTTCAATGGCAAGGCATGCCTGCTATGAAAGATTGGGTAGCAAGCACCATTGAAAAAATAAAACAGCATGCTCATAGAAGAATCCGTGTGAGATACCACCCTCGATCAGCATTTCCGTTCAAGCAGTCCGGAGTAGAAGTGGAAAGGCCTATACTCGTGCCCAATACCTATGACAGTTTTGATATTTTTTACAATTATCATTGTGTGATCAACCACAACAGCGGTCCAGCTGTTCAAGCTGCCATACATGGCGTTCCGGTGCTGTGTGACTCATCCAGCCTAGCCGCGGATCTCAGTATCAAATGGTCAGAACTAGACAGTCCCTATGTACCAGACAGGGCTGAATGGTTTTTAAAACTATGCCACACTGAGTGGACTGTTGACGAAATACGTCAAGGCACCCCAATTTCTAGATTATTCAGTTGACAACCAGAAATCAAGGCTGTATACTTGAATAATGTTACCATCAGAATTTGCCGAAGACATCTTCACAGAATTTTACCACTGGGTTAGTCAACAGAAAATCTCAATCCAAGGTCAGGATTTCTCGCCTATATCGAGTTTTCATGAAAAAATTATCAATGGCAGCGAGCTTACTAAAAATCAGGCAAATTTCCTCATAAAATTATTGGAAAAATACAAGACCATGGCAGCTATGGCAGGGTTTGACTACAGACCTCAACTGCAAGATATCAAATGGCGTAGGGGATTTCGAGTTCTTGATCTCAGCAAAAGCATATATGTAGAATTACGTAAAAACAAACTGGAAATTTGTCTAAAATTCCCTTATCAGCTAAAAAAAGAGTTCGAAGACGAAATCGAACGTCGAGAAACTCTTCATGCTCATAGTTCTTGGGATCCTGACGATAAAGTAAGACGCTTGGATTTTTATCATTATAACTTAATCACATTATACGAATTTGTCTGTAAGCATAATTTTGAAATTGACGATACTTTTATGAATGTGTTGTCGGATGTAGAAGAAATTTGGCAAAATTCTGAGGATGCCATACCATACAGTGAACTTGGAATGTATGGCGTTCAATTGAAAAACGCCAGCGACGAAACGGTAGAGTGGTGGCAAAGTAATAAAGCTGGTACCATCAGCAAAGATTTGTTATTGGCTAAAAGTATGGGATTTTTATACCAAGAAAAACCTCGAAATTTAGTGGAAAAAATCGCAGCCAGCCAAGAAAACAGTTTCTGGATGAAAACCAATCAAGATTTTTTTGAGTTGACTAAATCTTTTTCCGGAAAAATATGCGTGTTATTAGATCGAAGCAGCGCCACACTGCCATGGCTACAGAATTTTGTAGCCGATGCTGAGAAAAGTGGTGTTAGTCGTGAAGAAATCAAGGTGTGTTTTAGAGACAACAAAGAATCTACCACTGGCTTGAATAACTGGATCAAGATAGCAGGAGTTGGCGGCAAAGTCGAAACTGGCAGGATATTAATATTTGAATCAAAGCCAGCCAAGTGGTTGTTTAAGTCAAGCAATGATGTTACACTGTTAGTTACTAACAACATTTTTCCACCAACAAATACCATGGCACGAGATTGGTTTATGTGTCATCCCTGTGTGATATATCTTGGTGACACCAAGCCAACAGAAACCAAAGGACAAAAAATTGTCGAATTGTAAGTTAACAATCAAAGACGAAGTAAACATCAAGGTAGAAGGACTGCGAGTTGAAACACGACGGAAAATTGTCAATAAATTAAAGTTCGATTTGCCCTATGCCCGACACATGCCTGCATATAAACTAGGTCGTTGGGATGGAACTAAAACCTATTTCAATATCGGTGGCAGCGGATATCTTGCACATCTTGATGTGATTCTAGCAGTGATCGAGGATGAAGGATACGACATCGAGGTCGAAGATCTCAGGCCACATCAGGAACTAAAATTTGCTGCCATTGATGAAAATTATTGGGCCGACCTCGGCAAGACTTGGCCCAAGGGGCATCAACAAGCAGGGGAACCCATTGTGCTGAGAGATTATCAGTACGAAGTGATCAACAAGTTTTTAGAAAATCCTCAGGCCCTGCAAGAAGTGGCCACTGGTGCTGGTAAAACAATTACCACTGCTACATTAAGTCATTTATGTGAACCATATGGACGCACAATGGTGGTTGTTCCTAACAAGAGCCTTGTGGTTCAAACAGAAGAAGACTATCGTAATCTAGGACTAGACGTTGGTGTGTATTTCGGCGATAGAAAAGAATTAGGCAAGACGCATACTATATGTACTTGGCAGAGTTTGAATGTGTTAGACAAGAAAAGCTACGACAATGACACAATGACTTTGGCAGAATTTTGCGAAGGAGTCTGTGCAATTATTGTTGACGAGGTTCATCAGGCCAAAGCCGAAGTGCTGACTAAACTGCTAACTCAAAACTTTCGTAACTGTCCTATTCGCTGGGGCCTTACTGGAACCGTGCCCAAGGAGCAGTGGGAATTTCAAGGTATATTAGCCAGTATAGGTCCTGTGATAAATCAGGTGTCTGCACACGATTTACAGGAAAAAGGTGTGTTGGCGCAATTGAATATTAATGTGTTACAGACTAATGATGTGCAGGTGTTTACTTCATTCCAAGATGAATACTCATTTCTTGTCACAGACGACAAACGATTGCAATGGATTGCTAGTAAGATTAGTGCGTTATCAGCTACTGGCAACACTTTGGTTTTGATCAATAGGATCGACACTGGTAACAAATTAATCGCACTACTACCCCAAGCAGTGTTTGTCAGTGGCGGTATGAAGTTGGATGACCGCAAGGAAGAGTATGATGAAATTAAAACAAGTGATGACAAGATTATTTTGGCGACTTATGGTGTGGCCGCTGTGGGTATTAATATTCCAAGGATTTT